>ERZ773144.1355-NODE-1355-length-22123-cov-6.853498_pt1 | contig 22123 bp, 19 predicted proteins | sample MGYA00580849_ERZ773144 | MGnify/ENA primary metagenome ERZ773144 (study PRJEB29015, sample SAMEA2737861) | human gut metagenome | biome: human gut; feature: human-associated habitat; material: faeces | place: China | collected 2012 ...
AAAAAGAGAGCTGAGTAAAACATTTTTTTTAAATGTTACTCAGCTTTTTTTATTTTTTGAAAAAAATTTTTCTGCCTATTTTTAGAAAATATTTGACAACTTGTATTTTTTTATGTTAATATTAAAACATGAATACGTATATAAGAATTATGTACGAATATACGAATAAAATATAAGAAGGGGGATAAAATGATTTACTACATACCACCAATCAATTTACTAGGAAGAGGATGTCTTGCTGAACTTAAACAGCCATTATCTACAATGGGATGTAAAAAGGCTTTAGTTGTAAGTGATAAATTTCTTATGGGAAATGGAACAATAAAAAAAGTTACTGATATATTAAAAGAGGCTGGAGTAGATTTTGTTGTCTATGATGAACCAAAACCAAATCCTACAGTAAAAAATGTTGAAGATGGATATAAGATATTAAAAGATGAAAAATGTGACCTTGTTGTAAGTATTGGAGGAGGATCGCCTCAAGACTGTGGAAAAGCTATTGCTGTACTTGCAACTAATGGTGGAAATATAAAAGATTATGAGGGAGTGAACAAAACTAAAAATAAATCACTTCCTATAATAGCTATAACTACTACAGCTGGAACATCTGCTGAAGTAACTATTAACTATGTAATAACAGATGAAGAGAGACATGTAAAAATGATTATGGTAGATACAAACTCTCTTGCAGCAATAACAGTAAATGATCCTGAGCTTATGATGAGCAAGCCAGCTCCTCTTACAGCAGCAACAGGAATGGATGCTTTGACACATGCTATAGAAGCAGTAGTAGCTAAAGGAGCAATGGATGTTACTGATTGTACAGCTCTATATGCTATAAAAGAAATTTTTGATTATCTTCCAAGAGCAGTAAAAGATGGAAGTGATATAGAAGCTAGAGAGCAAATGTGTTACTCTTGTTTCTTAAATGGAATAGCATTCAGTAATGCTGGACTTGGAAATGTACATGCAATGGCACACCAACTTGGAGGATTGTATGACCTTCCTCATGGTGTATGTAATGCTATGCTTCTTCCAATAGTAGAAGAAGAAAATGCTAAAAATGCTCCTGAAAAATTCAGAGTAATAGCTCAGACTATTGGTTATGATGCAGCTGGTAAAACTGATAAAGAATGTGTAGACTATGTAATTGGTAGAATAAAAGCACTTTCTGAAGAAGTTGGAATACCTAAATCACTAAAAGAAGTAGGAGTAGACAACCCAGACTTTGAACTATTAGCTGAAAATGCTATGAAGGATGCTTGTGCTGGAGCAAACCCAGTATTCTTTGATAAAGAAAAACTTGTAGAGTTATTCAAAAAAATATCTTAATAAAAATCTTTCCACCAAATAAATAGATAAACTAAAGATGCTGAAGGAATTTTATCCTTTGGCATTTTTAGTATTGAAATTTATATTTTCTATCTTATAAAATGAAGGAGGATAAGAAAATATTGAAAGAGTAACTAAGGAAAATAAAAAAGCTGCCAATAGGCAGCTAATCATTGTTTAAAACTTTATTATACATTTACACCATAGTTTTGACAAAGAGCTTTAAGTCCATTTTGATATCCTGCACCCACTGCATTAAATTTCCAGTCATTTCCATGTCTATAAATTTCGCAAACCACTATGGCTGTTTCAATAGAAAAATCTTCCATAAGATTAAATCTCAGCACTTCCTGTCCATCAGTATCAGTTTCATTTACCATTCTGGCTACTCTCACATAAGCATTTGATACTTGACCAAAATTTTGTCTTCTGAATACTGCATCATGAATAGTTACTGTTATAGCTATTTTATGTATTTCCTGAGGAATTTTTCTGAAATCAATGATAATTACTTCATCATCTCCATCGCCATCTCCAGTTAAATTATCTCCAGTATGAGTAACAGCACCATTATAAGCAGTAAGATTATTATAAAAAATAAAATCTTCATCTTTTAAAACTTTTTCATTTTTACCAAGTAAAAATGCTGAAGCATCTAAATCAAAATCATAACCGCCAGAATATTTATTAGTGTCCCAACCTAGTCCAATTAATGCCATAGTTATATTTTTATCAAGATTTACACGTTGTCCTTTTGATAAATTTACACTCATTACATTTTCCCCTTTTTTTCTATTTTTTTATTACAATTTTTTTTCTTATTATATCAACTGGTATAATTGTAAATGCCATAATAATTACTGCTGCCCATTCTTTTAAAGTTAAACCATAGCAGTTTAAGACAGCTCCTCCTAAGTATGTCATAATAACCTGTACAATTACAATAAGAATAATTATGTTAAGGAATCCTTTATTTTCAAAAATATTATCAAATAAATTAGTTTGCTCTGTTCTTGCATTGAAAGCATTAAAGACAGATATAAATATAAAGAAAGCAAAATATCCAGTCAGAAGATATTCATTATTTATTCCTGGTCTAAATAAAGCCTTTATTTGTGGTGTAAGAAGGAAGAACATACTTAGTATAAATGTCCAAATACTTCCTGTAAATATAGCACTCCACATATAGCTGCTGACAATATTTTCTTCTCTGCGTTTAGGTTTTTCCTGCATAAATCTTTTCAAAGCTGGTTCTCCTCCAAATGCCAGAGCTGCTAAAGTATCCATAACTAAATTTACCCATAAAATTTGAGTAATTGAAAGTGGATTTTCCATTCCAAGTAAAGGAGAAACAAATGATACCATTACTGCAGCTACATTGATTGTAAGCTGAAATATTATAAATTTTCTAATGGAATTAAAAATTGTTCTTCCATAAAGAATAGCTTTTTCAATAGACATAAAGTTATCATCTAGGATAACAATATCTGAAGCTTCTTTAGCTACTTCTGTACCACCACCCATAGCAAATCCAACATCAGCTTTTTTCAAAGCAGGAGAATCATTAACTCCATCTCCTGTCATTCCTACTACAAGATTCAGCTCTTGAGCTATTTTTACAAGTCTAGATTTATCACTAGGCAGAGCTCTTGACACTACTTTAATATTTTTCATTTGAGCAGCAATCTCATTATCTGTCATTTGAGCTAGTTCATCAGAAGTATAAACTAAATCTGTATCTTCAGTAAGAAGTCCAGCTTCTTCAGCAATAGCTACAGCAGTATCCTTTCTATCTCCAGTTATCATTACTACTTGTATTCCTGCTCCTTGTACCTCTTTTATAGCAGAAATAGATTCAGGTCTTACTTCATCTCTAATACCTATAATACCAATTAAAGTACAATCTTCAATTTCTTTATCATCTTCATGTATTTTTTTTTCACAGCTTGCAAATGCTAATACTCTTATAGCTCTTCTAGCAAGCTCATTTATTATATTTTCTATTTTATCGTGGTCATTAAACTCTTTTTTCTCCCCTTCTTCAGTATAATAATATTTACATTTTGAAAGGAGTTTTTCAGGAGCTCCCTTTACTAATGTTATATCACAATCTCCAGTTACAGAACAGGCAGAATATTTATTTGTACTATTAAATGGCAATGAACAGCAGACTTCAACATCCAAATCACAGCAGTTTTTTCCAACAAAGCCAAGAATAGCTCTTTCAGTAGCATTTCCTCCAACTATTTTAATATTATCTCCATCTCCTGTAATAAGGGCACTTGTATTTTTAAATATATTAAGAGAAAATATTTTTTTTAGTTCCTCAGAGATATGATCATATTTTTTAGTTTCCTTACCAGTTCCATCTACAAATAATATTGTTTCTAATTTTCCTTTTGTAATAGTTCCTGTTTTATCTGAAAAAAGGATATTTAAGCTTCCAGCAGTTTCAATACCTACTATTTTTCTTACTAGTACATTGTCTTTCAGCATTTTAGACATATTCAATGCTGATACAATAGCTATCATTAATGGAAGACCTTCTGGAACTGCCATAACTATAATGATAACTGCAAGCATAACAGCATGAATCAAGTCATTCACTAAAACCATCCAGTTAGAACAATAAGCAATAATTCTTGCCATTTCAAAGCCATTATGTATTACAATTCTTTGAAATAAAAGTGCTATTGCTATTGCTATACCACCAATATACCCAAATTTACTTATATCATCTGCAAGTTTTCCAAGTTTTAATTTTAATGGAGATTCCCTATCATCATCTATTTGCAGCTCACTTGCTATTTGACCATAAACACTCTTATCTCCAACTACAGTAACTTCCATCACAGCATTTCCAGAGCAGACAACTGCACCTCTGAATACTTTATATGGATTTAAAAAGTCCATTGAAGCTTCTTCATCTTTATAATTTTCTGGAAATGGTTTTTTAGTGGCTTCCTTAGTTTCGCCATTTAAAACAGATTGATCTACTTTAATAGTTCCATCTGTAATTATTCCATCTGCTGGAATTTTATCTCCAGATTGGAGTAAGACCCAATCTCCTACCACTATATCATTGATAGATATTTCAGTTACTTCATTGTTTCTATATACTTTGCACATTATTCTTGAAGCTTCTTCTTGAAGCTTCTGGAAAGCATTTTCATTTCTATATTCGGAAAATGTAGAAACAAATGTAGCAAGTATGACAGCTACAGCTATACCAAAAGGCTCATACCATTCTGTTTGCCCCATGAATGTAAAAATAACATTGATAATTAGAGCTACACACAATATTTTTATCATTGGGTCGCCAAAGTTATCCTTTAGTTTATCAAAAAAACTTTCTGTTTCCTGTTCTGTAATTATGTTGCTACCAAATTTTTCTTTTGATGCTAGAACTTCTAAATCCGTTAATCCCATCTTTTTCAAAATATTTTATCCTCCTTAGATGTTTTTTCTTCTTATTCTTGAAAAACTTTTTTTACTATTTGCAGCATTTTGTCTGAAAAAAGCTCTTTTTCAGATATAGCATATTGTTCCTTTTGTCTAGATAAAAATTTTTTTAATTGTTTTGGAAAAATAGATATATCTGCTTTTTCCAACATTGGAATATCCATTTCACTATCTCCTGCACAGATTACTGTATCAGCTTTTAAAAATTTTTTTAATCTTTCTAAAGAAGTTCCCTTATTCAATTCTTTGGGAAATATATATAATTTTTCTCCATGATTGTGTATATCTACAAGTTCTTGATTTAGATTATTTTTTAATTTTTTTATGACTGTTTCTATATTAAAACTTTTAGTAAATATAAAAAGTTTATCTACTTTTCTAACTTCAAAATATATATTTTCATCTTCTGTCAGCAGTTTTATTCCTTTTTCCAGTTCTTTTATAGATTTTACTGATATTTCTAATGATTTTTGGTACCATTCCTTAACAATTTTTCCGCTATAAAGAAGAATTCCCCCATTGGCTGCCAGAGCATACTCTGGCTGATAATCTTCAAAAAATTTTATCCTTTGATATTGTTCAAGAGAACGTGTTGTTATAGGGATAAAATTCAGTTCTTTTAGTATTTCATGAGAAATTTTAGTCATATAGGAAAGTTTTTTTCCATTTTTTGTTTCAACAAGTATTTTGTCTCTTCCTATATCTTTTTTATATGAATATATTAAAGTATTGTCTAAATCTGTTGTAAAAATTTTCATTTTTATTCCTTTCAAATAAGTATAGGCGTTTCTATATAAGATACTTTTGTTTCTTTTTTATTAATTTTCCAAATTTTGTCTATACCTAAAAGTTGATTTACAGATATATTAGGAATATTGATATTCGCTGCAAGACATGTATAATGTATTCCTCCAGACATTCTGGTATTTATTTCTAATAAATAAGGAATACCATTGTCGTATTTAAATTGAATATTGCAGGGATGTTCTACTCCATATTTCTTAAAAAAGTCTTTGCATATATCTAGAATTTCTTTGTCATATCTTATTATTTCTGTTCTTGTCAGTGTTTTTACTCTTGGAATAGAAATTAAACCATTTTTTGTTTTTAAACAGTCTACACTTACTTCTTCACCTTCAAGATATGGCATCAGCATTATTTCAGCAGTATTTTTTCTTTTTTTTAAAGAATTATATACTTCTTCTGATGTAACTTTAAGCCCTTTTCTTATTAAAAAAATATCAGCATCCTTCATAGAATCATCAATTATTCTAAAACTTACAGCGCCTTCATCCTCAACAAATTTAAAACAGATTTTTTTATGATTTGCTTTTAGTTTTTGATAAGCCTCAATAAATTTTTCAGCTGTATTCACTATATAGTATTCAGGAATATTTCCAATTTTTAATGTTTTAAATAATTCATATGTATTTTTTTTATTGTTAAGCTGTTTCATTTTTTCAAAATTTTTTTCTGCAAGAACTTTAACAGATATATTCTCAAATCTTTTTATATTTTTAACTATGGAGAGCTGTTTTTTTCTTGGGATAAATATATTTACAGAATGTCTTTGACAAAATTCTAAACAATACTGCACATACTCTTCATCACTTAGAAAATCAGGTTCTTTTTCCCAGTAATCACATACTGTTTTCATAACATTTTCTTCATTTCCATTAGTACCTATTATATAAAATTCAGTATTATTATCATCTTTTATCATATTAACCATATGATAAGCAGTACTGAACCAGTGATTGAACCAAATAATGACTTTTTTCATTATTCCTCCAATTTAGAAGGGAGCAGCATATGCTCCCTTCATTTATTATTTATATCTAGCAGCAAGTTCACCAATACCATCATCAGTTGTTCCTTGACCTATTGCATTGAATTTCCATTCTTCATTATGGCGATATACCTCTCCAAATATCAGAGCAGTACACCCGCTATAGTCATCTGTCAGATTATATCTGCACATTTCTTTATTTGTTTTAGTATCAATTAGTCTTATAAAAGCATTTTTTATCATTCCGAAATGCTGATTTCTATCTTTAGCTTTAAATATATTAACAACTATTACTATTTTGTCATAATTTTGAGGGATTTTTTTTAATTCAACGATAATTTGTTCATCATCTCCCTCACCCTCACCTGTAAGATTATCTCCTGTATGCCTTACAGAATCAGTATAGTGTTTCAAATTTCCAAAATAAACAATATCTTTTTTATCTATCATTTTACTATTTTGAAGAAGCATTGCTGTAGCATCACAATCTATATTGGCTTTTTTGCCAAACATTGAAAAAAAACCACCATTATCTTTTGAAGCTTGATCCCATCCAAGTCCTAATATAATTTTGTCTAAAGTGCTATTATCTTTTGTAAGGCTTATCTTTTGTCCCTTTTGTAAACTTATTGACATAATATTATTCTCCTTTTCTAATCAATGTCTATTCCATAGTTGATGCAAAGAGCAGCCAGACCTCCTTGATATCCGCTTCCTATTGCATTAAATTTCCATTCACCATTATTTTTATAGAGTTCTCCAAAGACTGCTGCTGTTTCAATTGAAAAATCTTCTCCTAAATCATATTTCAGTATCTCATTATTTACATCCTCATCAACTATTCTTATATATGCATTTGATATCTGTCCGAAATTCTGCCTTCTTTCTTCCGCTTCATATATAGTAGCTGTAAATATTATTCTTGTAATATTTTCAGGTACCTTAGAAAGATCAATGGATATTTGCTCATCATCGCCATCACCGTCACCAGTCCTATTATCACCCATATGAATAACAGAACCACTGTTATGCTTCAAATTGCCATAAAAAATAAAATCACTTTGTGAAGTTACCTTACCATTTTCTCCTAGAAGAAATGCAGCAGAATCTAAATCAAAATCTCCACCTGTATCAAATTTATTAGTATCCCATCCAAGTCCTACTATTAATTTTTTTAACCCAGGATTATCTTTTGTAAGGCTTACTTTTTGTCCTTTTTTTAAACTAATTCCCATTTGTTTACCTCCAAAATTGAAAATTATGCTACTTCTATTCCAAAGTTAGCACAAAGAGCTGCCAACCCTCCTTGGAATCCGCTTCCTACTGCATTAAATTTCCATTCTCCAGCATGTCTGTAAATTTCTCCAACTACAACTGCTGTTTCAATTGAGAAGTCTTCTCCAAGATCGTATCTGATAAGTTCTTGATTATTGCTTTCATTCACTACTCTTATATATGCGTTTGATATTTGTCCAAAATTTTGTCTTCTCGTTTCTGAATCATAAATAGTAACAGTAAATACAACTTTTTCTACATTAGCAGGGATTTTAGATAAATCTACCTTTATTTGTTCATCATCGCCATCTCCTTCACCTGTTAAGTTATCCCCCATATGTTCTACTGAACTGCTTTTATGAATAAGATTACCATAAAAAACAAATTCTTCTTGTGAAGGAACTTTTCCATTTGCACCTACTAAAAATGCTGCTGCATCTAAATCAAAATCAGCTCCACCATCATATTTGTTAGTATCCCACCCAAGACCAATTACAAGATTTTTTAAACCAGCATTTCCTTTTGTTAAGTCTACTTTTTGCCCTTTTGTTAAATTTATTGGCATATTAATCATCTCCTTGATTTTTATAGTAAAAAAATATTACTTATTACCAAACATTTTATTAAAATCATCTTTTATAGCTTTTAAACGTGCTTGATCTTCAATACGTTTTCTAGAAGCATTTTCTTGTATTTGCTTTGTTTCTTCTATTCCTTTTACAATAGTTTTCCAAGTTGTTTCTAAAGTTTCTATTTTTATAGAACTTCCAGAAGCCAATTGTGCTGCAAGTTTAGCTTGTTCAGAAGTGTTTTGAGCATTTTTAATCAACATCTCATTTGTTTTTTCATCAAGAGCAGCCATTGCTTCAGCTTGTATACGCTGTCTCTTCAGTAGTATAGCTTGTGAAAGAGCTTGTTTAAATATAGGGAGTGTAATTATAAAAGCTGAGTTTATTTTTCTTATAAGGTTTACATTGCTAAATTGCATAGTTTTTAGCATAGGGATAGACTGCATAGCCACATTTTCTGCTATTCTTAGGTCTTGTGTTCTTTGCTCCAGCATTTGCTTTGCTTGTACTAAACTTGTTAATTCAAATTGAATACTTTTATCATTTGACTTTTCCATTTCTTCAGTCCTTTGAGTGATAAAAGTATCTATTTCCTTTATTCCCTGTTCTCCTGCCAGAATATATTTTAAAAGTTCATGATAATAATTTACATTTGTTTGGAACATTGTTTCAAGTTTTTTATTTGACTGTTTGATTTCAACTTCATATTGTTTTAGTTTTACATATATTTTATCTATTTCATCTCCCATTGTATGGTATTTATCTAATATTTTTTCAAGTTGTTTTTTCAAATTTCCAAATATTCTTTCTAAAAATCCTGGTTTTTCTCTAATTTCATCAATATCAAACTTACTCATTATTTTTCCAAGAAGTGTAAGCATTTCTCCAGTATCATTAATTTGAGCCATATTCATACTATTTAATACAGCATCAGAGCATCTAGATATTTCTTCAGCAACTTCTCCACCGAAAGAGATGATAGTTTCAGTATCATAAACAGATATTGAACTTACAAGATTATCTACTTCACGTGAATCTACAAGTTTTTGAGCCATTTCATTTCTATCAGCCTGTATATTAAATTGTTTTACTTCAGCTTCAACTATAGTCATGTTATTTTCATCAACAACTATAGGTTCTGTTGAATTCATTTTTATTCCCATTATAATCATACCCCTCTTTTTTATTTTTATAGTTTTTTAATTCATAAGGTTAAGAAGCGATCTTAACCCAAATCTTTCTTTTTTTATATCAAATTTTTTCTTTTCCTTGTCATAAACAGGTATTTTCATATCATAAAGATATTCCCCAATTTGATGTTTTACAAAGATATTTTTTTCAAAATGTCCATCAACACTTTGATACCCTGTTGGAACAAAAAGAAGAATATCAAATCCTAAGAATTTTAAGAAAGCTGTAATTATTCCATCTTCCTTACTTCCTATTTGTTCAGTGGTATCAATTATTACTAATTTTGGTATTTTTTTAGTAAAATCATATTTTTGTATAAGTCTTAATATTTCTATATCAAGATTAAGTATTGTATCCAATATTGTAAATTCTATACCATTGCTGAAAGTTCCAGGAATAATACCACTATCTAATAATTGCTGAGCTTTTTCAAAAATATAATTCTGCATTTCATCTCTGATAAATTTATAATTATATGAAGGATGTTTTTTTATTGTTTCCACTTTTATTTTTTTATTTTTTATAAATGAAACTACAGATTGCCCCAAAGTTTTTTTATTTTTTTCATTTATATATGGAAGATTTTTTATAAATATTCCTTCAGGCTGTAAAAATTGTTCTATTATTTTCCAATAATTATTTTTATCTTTATTTGGAACACCACATATTTTAGAACATATTACTGGAACCATTACTCTGTCAGTAAGTATTTCAAAATTTTGTCTGTATTTAGCTTCCTGATTCCATAATATTCCAATTTCTTCATAGGTAGTTTTTAAAGTAACTGGAATAGCATTTTTAAATTGATTTTGTCTGAATAAGCCAGAATCTTGATATAAAAGCGAATCTAAATCTCGTTCAGCATTATAAGCTGTTGTCCCAAAATTTATATTTTCTAGTTTTTTAGGAAATTTTCCTAATGGAATAGAAAATTCATTTATTTCTTCAAATAAAAGTTTATCGTTTATACTGCATTCTAAAGTTTTGTCAGGACAAAATATTATAACATCAACTGGAATTCTTGCTAGAAGTCTTATAAACAGCTTTTCATTTTCATTTTTACAGCTGCCATAATAAATAAATACAGGATATTTTTTTAAATCTATTTTTTTGAATAGTACAGAAATATATCTATTTATCCAACATAAAAGGATTACTCCGCTATTGCTTAATTTTTGTAGCCTTTCATCTTTATTTTCTGTCATTAATTCAATAAAAGCTTTCTTTAAAAGAAGTTCAAGCTCAGAATTTTGTTTAAAAGAAATATTATTAGAAAGCTCATTTATCAGTTCTATAGAATTTTGATGTAGTTTTTTCTTTATTTGCTGTACCTCTAACCCATCAGGATTATGTATTCCATCTTCTATGATTAATACTTCTCTTTCACTGCTGCTCAGTTTTAATTTCCATTTAAATAATTCATTCATAAAATTATTTTTATCTTCAACACCTGTCATTTTAACAAACATATTATAGTAATAATTATCTTTACTTCCCCTCATATTTGAAGATTTTAAAGAATCTTCAAATATATATCCAGCAGTAATCCAAGTGTTTGTACTCATTATTCCTTGAGGCTGAGCTATTTTTATCTGCTTTTTCTCATTAGGGTGACTATATTTTTTTATTTCTAGTGCTGTTACAGAAAAATCTTTTGGAAATGGCTGAGGATTATCATTTGGTATTATATAAGATAAAGCTGAGCTTCTATCTAAATTTATATCTTCTGCAGTTTGAAGCAAAATGATATCACATCCTACTTTGGCAAGTATATTCAGCATTTTTAATTCGTGATTGCTTGCATTTCCGTCAAAAAGAATTTTAGGAACATTATCCTTTCCCAATGCTTTTAACACAGATTGAAATCTATAATAGAACCAACACATATATTTTACATAAGTATTTTTTAAGATATTAATATTTTTCCCCTCTTTTTCCAATACTTTTAATTCTTCAAAAAGAGATTCTATTATTATTGTAATTTGAATTTCTGAAAGTTGAGGTATCCATTTTTTCATAGTTTTTTCCATGAATGCTTTATCCATTATGAAGTTTTTTCCAGTCATTTCAATAAAATAATTTATTCTTTCCTGAGTTGGGTTTTGAATATTATTTTTTATGTAGACTCCACATATTTTTACTTGTTCTAAGTACTTAAAGAGAAAATCTTCTATTTTTATACTGTATGAAGTTACTCTGTAAAAATATATGCCTTTGGGACTTCTTTCACTATATTTTTTAAAATAATCATCTGTATTGTTAAATTTTATCTTTTCTGCCATTTTTCCTCACATTCCACACAGTCATTCTCTTTTATTTTTATAAATCTGATAGATTTTTTATTATTCCACAGGCTTTATAATTATTCAAAGGATAATATTCTATAGGGACATTTTTCTCTTGAGCTAATCTATATAAATGTTGTAAAACAGGATCATTTTTATACTTTTCACTTATTAGAAGCTTCCAAGGAACTCTTCTGAGCAATACTCTAGTAGCCTCTCCTATTCCCGGCTTTATAAAATTAATCTCTTTTATTCCAAATTTTTTTCCAATATTTAATACTTCTTCAATACCATTTTTATCTGTTGCATTATTTATATTTTTTATGTTAAAATCAAAATACTTTTCTACCTCTTTTATAAATTCATAAGAAACATCTTCTTTTATTAAATCTGAATAATAAACTGCCCCATGAAAATCATTTTCAGTAATTATATCCTTTCTTAAAAAAGTTCTGCTGATAAGACCTGAAACTGTACTGTTAAGACATGAACTTGGAATCAATATATCTTCATGTGTTCCACATAATTCTGTAATATTGGCAGGATCTGATAACACAGCAAGTTCTGTGGAAACACCCTTATAATTTTCAAGAGATTTTTTTAATTCTGTAAGAATTGCTCCCTTTCCTATCCAGCCATCTACAAATTGAATATCTTCTGCTTTGTGTCTTTCAAGAATATATTTCATAGCATTGTGGTCTATTTCTTTTCCTCTAATTATTGATATAGAATAATGTTTAAGATTTTTCATTCCATATTTTCTATTGAGATAATGCTTTATCAGTATTCCAACAGGAATTCCAGCCCTTGCCAGAGAAACTAACACTACATTTTCTCCTTTTATTTTGTATATTTTTTCTGCTGTAAGACATACTGCTTCTGCTGTTTGCTTTGAATAATTTTTTAAGGCTATGTCATACATTTCCATATATTTTTTAGTAGGTTTATATTCTACAGGAAGCATTTCAGAGTAATGTGTTCCTTCTTGTATTTTTTTTTCTCTTTCCTCAGTTGATATGGGCATTACCATATTGGTAATATCTTTCAATAGTAGAATTACATCTTCAGTATTATAAGAAGTTTTCAATCTAAATCACTCCATTGAAATATAGAGATGTTGTTACATTCATGTTCTTTCAAGGCAGCTATCAAACTTTTTATTCCTTCGCCTTTTGTTGATTTTGAGTCATGAATAATAACAACTTTATCATATTTCTTTAAATTATATAAATAGACTACTCTATTTTTATCATAAAGACTTCTCAACTCATGCCTTAAATAAAGAGGGTAGTCTTTTTCTCCGCTTGGAAGAATAGGACTTCTGGTAACAGCATGAAATTTTACTTCATTACATTTGTATTCTTTTTCAAGCTTTTCTCCTGTTATCATAGCTGGGTACATAAATTCTTCTGTTCCCAGTACAAGAACATCTTTATTTTCAAATTCTTCTTTTTTTAATTTTTTTATTATTAATTCAGCTAGTTTATTGCAGTTTTTTTCATATACTCTGCTGTCTGCACCTAATTTAGCATCTATATATTCGTTGAAGGAATATTCTTTAATTAAAAAATTTTCTGTAAATTTTAGATTATATCTTCTTTCGTTTTCATAACTGTACTTGTTTAATTGGTCATCATAATTTTCTGCTGATAGTTTTATTTCATATATACATTCTATTTGAAATTCGTTGAATTTCTCCATATTTTTTTTATTCATACCATTGAGAATAGAAATTACTCCAAAATTTAATTTCTTTTTTGAATATTGCTCTTCTAAAATATTTTTTATATTCCAAATAGTATTTCCTGTGGTTATTTCATCTTCAGCAAATATTATCCTATCAGTCTTTTCAATCATTTCTTTTAGATTATTTTTTACAAGCTTTTGTTCTACAGCATGACTGTGAGCTTCTGAAAAAAATAGATATTCACTATTTTTTATAGTTTCTCTAGTAGTATGTATATATTTTGTTCCTTCTGGACATTGGGCTGCTATAGTTGCACCAATAGCAGTAGCCGTTTCTGCAAAACCTATTACTAAGAATTTTTCATTTGGATATTTATTTATTAATTTATTAGCTAATTTTTTAAATAATTCTAATGCTGTTGTTGGACTTACAGGTATATGTTTTCCTTGCAGAGGATTTACCAAAAGAAAGGTTCTCTTGTTATTGTTGTCCCTTTTAGCTACTTTTACAAGATCCTCTTTATTATATATTTTCTGCATTTTTTATTTCACTCCATATGTTTCTGCTAGTATCATTATTTTTTCAGCCCAGTTTAAATGAACTTTTACTTCATTCATTCTTTCACCAGAACTGCTTTTTCCTACTGCAAGTACACTATTTTTCCAGTTTGTTATTTCAAGTGCATCTTCATAATCTGATTGATCTACTATTAAGTTGTCATTCACTATAGTTATCTGATTAGGATGGATGACAGTTTTTCCTATAAACCCGTTGAGTTTATCCAGTTGAATTTCTTTTGCTAAACCTGTTTTCCATTCATCATTTTTGCTGGCAAAATATTCCCATACAGGACCAGAAACTACATATTCTCTTGAGAAGACAGTAAGAATATCACTTAATATATTTCTTACAGGAGTTATATCGTAAATACTTTGAGTATAATTGCGACGTACTTTGAATTCTTTACAGAAATCATTACCTCCCACTCTTATGTTAAGCACCATATCTTTTACTTCATTAATTTTCTTTTTGAGTTTATATAAATATTCACTTCTGGTATTTAATTCAATAATTTCTGAACTTTCCAGTATAGGCATCATATATATTGTTTTTTCAATTTCTTTGTTGATTTCTTTCATATATGAATTGTATTCATCTGCACATTCCAAAGAATATTTTGGAAAGATAAAACCTGTAAATAGAGTGCTATATTCTTTTATTCTTCTAAAAATAGTCAGTATCTGTTCAGGTTTTCTTACTCTGATAAATATTTTTGGGTAGCTATTCCATTGAGGATTATTTTTTTTATATGTTTCTAATTCTTTGAAAGTTTTTATTACTTGTTCCTCAGCTGTTTCAACAATATCATCACTTATGGAATCTTCTAAACAAAGAGAAAGAGAATACCTGCCTTTAACTTTTTTTTCTATTATCATTTCAGATATTTTATCATTAATAGCAGGAGAATACATTAATGCTCCAACTGTATAGGCCATTTTTTCTCTATTGTCTAACATTATTTCCTCCAAATAATTTTTTAATCTTTGCTGCCTTCTTGCCATTTGAATCCCCATCCATATTGTTTATCACAATCTTGATGTCCTTTATGAAATGTAACCAGCTTTTTAACTGTTATCGAATCTTGACCATCAAATAACAACTCAGCTATTGCACAGAAATTTCTATGATCACTTTGTTTTCCCATTTCTACAACTATGCTTTCATTTCCAGGAACCTGAACAGTAACTACAGCATTTGTTGCAGTCCAATTAGGAGCACCTTCATAGATAAAAGTATATATAATAATTTTACGAATATTATTTATTCCTTTAGGGTTTACATAAATATTTTCTCCAGATTCCCCACCTGCATTTCCTCTGTCATCTCCCTTGTGCCAGATGAATGGAGCATTGCTGTAGCAACCTTGATTTGTTCTTTGCTCTCTGTTTCCTCCTCTTCCTTGAGAAAACTGCAGTCCATCAATTATCATTTTTTCCCCATTATTGAGCTCATAATAACATCCTAAATCTAAGTCTATTTCTTGATTTCCACCTAAAAGCGAGGCTAAAAAACCTTTCTTTTTAGGTTCTTGAGACCAATTTAGATTAATTACGATCTCTTGTTTTCCAGCCATATGCTCTTTGCTCAAACTGATTTTGTGCTGATCTCCAAATTTTTCTAATTTTACTGCCATTTTCTTCCCCCTTCACTATTTTTTATCTATATAAAACCTTTGATGAAACCCAATATTGTTTTATGATTTACAGCTAAATTTATATTTTGTCCTTTATCAAATCCTGCTGTAATTACTCCTATTAATTTGCCATTTAAATCTAGAAGAGCTCCCCCTGAACTTCCATGAGAAATAGGAGCTGTAAATTGGATCATATATAAATCATCAATCATACGAAATCCTGATATTATTCCATCAGACACAGAATTAAAAAGACCTAATGGACTTCCAATTGCTATTACTTTTTGGCCTCTTACCAGTTCTTTAGTATCTTGATAAAGCTTAATGTATTTATGAGATTTTTCTATTTTTATTATTGCTAAATCATTTAAATCATGATATTTAACAATTTCATTAGTGAAATATATCTTATCATCATTTTCCAGTTGTACTCCAAAATAATATCCATTTGAAATAACATGAAAATTTGTAAGTATACTCCCTTTATCATTAATAATGACTCCTGAACCAGTTTTAATACATTCTTTTTTTCTATTGAATACACTTATCATCACAACTGATGAAGCTAATCTTGCAAGTTTTTCATATGATACTTCTTTTGTTTTATTTTCTTCAGCAGTATTTATTTCTTTTTTTTGTTCTGTTTTTTCCATTGATTCATTTCTTTTTAGGTTTACTTTAACTGTATTATTTGTATTGGTTGTGCTGTTTTCTTTAGTGTGATTAACTTCAGCTTTATTTTTTCTATTTTTTGCTAATAAATCTTCAATGAAAATATCTAATTTTTTACTATTTTCTTCTTCATATAAAGATGATAGTTTTAATAAATTTTCTGGTATATTTATTTTTTTCTTTTCTGAGTCTAAATAAATGACATCACAGCCTAAAAGCACCAACATATACAAGAAAAGATATTCTTGAATCTTTAATTCCCCTAGATATATAGCTTTAGGAAAGCCTTTCATTTCTTCAGTATTTTTAAATATTTTTGGAAAATATTTTCCTATCCAATAGAGGAGCTTAATTCCAAAATTTTTTGTTATTGATTCATTTTGATTTTTTATTTTAAAATATATTTCAATTATTTTTCTATAAGTTTCTTTTAATGTATATTCCCAACACTTATCTTGAAATTTAAATGGGAACTTTAAAGCATCTAATTTTTCAACATCATGATATAATTTTTTCCATTCCTCATAAATAATAGAATATTTTTCAATTAAATTGTTTTCTATAAAGTTGTCTAAATTTTTTTCAATAAAAGCTTCAGGTAAAAGCCTAGAAATTTCTTCTATATAGTTTTTCTCATATTTTATTCCAAGATATCTAAAAAAATAGACATCTTTTCTATAATTAAAAAAACGTCCTGAAATATTTTTAAATGATAAAATAGAAGTCAAGGCTATTGGATTTATTCTAACTTCTAATTTTTGTATTTGATTCATAATTTTTGCTGAATAAATAACTGCCTATCAGCTTCCCCCTTTTTTAATAAAACTTGTAAAGTATTATTTTTTCATTAATAAAATAATTCTATTCTTGGTGAGTATTTATTATTTTTAATTAAATATAAATATATCTGAAATAAAGATTTGTATTTAAAAGAATAATGTGGTAATTGGAAAAATTTGATGAGATATACTTTGATGGTATAAAAATTGGAAAATTTTTTCTAAAAAATAAAATTAATTATGTTATTATTAATTTCGAATTTAAGATATATTTTGTAATTTTTTAAATGATGAAAAATAAAAAAAATATTTTATAAACATTTAATATTTTTTTATAATATAAATTTTTAATCATACTAAAATTACTAACTATTTATGATAGAAAACACTTTTAATTCTAGTATTTGTTTTGCCTTATATTAATTATTATCATGTATAAATAATAGCATAAAAAGTATTTATTTCAAAATAATAAATTCATAAAAAATTGAGTTTACAAAAAATATTAGATAAAGATTTAAAGGTAAACTATAGTTAACGTAATAAAAGTTGAATTTAAAGAATTCTTTGAAGAAATATTGTATCAGTAGAAATTAATTGTATGTTTTAAAATAAAAATACAATTAATATATTAAATAACAAATTGGAAATAAAAATATGAAATATTAATTGTTAAAAAATTTAATGAATAAATATGCAAGACATAAATTAACTTTTTTATTTGCAGGATTTTAGAATAAAATTAAAAAATAAAATTAAGTATAAATTTTAAAAGTTAAAAATTATTAAATATAAAAATGATGGAAGAAGGAGTTACTGAAGTTTTAGTTTTATAAGGAAATTTACTTTTAGAAAGATAAGGATAAAGAAGTGTTGGAATAAGAATAAAAATTAAATTATATTTATCATAAATCTAGAAGATTAATTATGCAAATTAAAAAAATTAAACCCATGAAATTTTAAGAAAAATATTCTAAATTTCATGGGTTTTTTAATTTTATATAAATGTATCTTCTAAATTATTTTAATACTGGAAGAGAGAATTTGGAAAAGTAACTCAACAGCAATAAAAATTTTTTAGAGAAAACTTAAATTATTATTTGATGAAATTAGTCATTATTTTTTCTTCATATTCTGGTTTTTGAATATTCATTTTTTTTCCAGCTTCTATACATTTTAACAACCATGCCATATTTTCTCCAAGAGTACGCATTATTTGCAGTCCTTCTTTATCCTGCATTACATCTTCTGGAGTAAAACCATGTACTTGATTCCAGTAATTAGATGAAACAATAGGCATATTGCTGATTGTAAAGTATTTATTCAACTGATCAAATGCAGCTGTAGAACCAGCACGACGACATGAAACTATAGAAGCTCCTAACTTTCCAGCCATTTTTTCTCCTGCTGAAAAGAATAATCTGTCTAAAAATGCAGTAAGACTTCCATTGGCACTGGCGTAATATACTGGAGAACCAATAATAAGCCCATCTATTTCATCCAATCTTTTCGTTGTTTCATTTACCTTGTCGTTCCATATACATTTTCCTGTTTCAAAGCATTTAGAACATGCTATACATCCAGCAATAGGTTTTTTACCAAGATATACAATCTCTGTTTCTATTTCATGTTTATTTAGTACTTTTTCTATTTCTCTCAATGCAGTATAAGTACACCCTTTTTCATTTGGACTTCCATTTAATAACATTACTTTCATTTTAATTTCTCCTTTGACCTATTAATTTTAGTGATTTTAATGTTTTTTCAACAGTTTTTCAGGTAAAATATTCTTTTCTTTTTTCATATTTACTAGATATATTTTAAATTTCCTTTATCTTTAATTAAAATAATTTTGGTATAAATTTAACTGAGAGCAAATTCTCCAAATCACTAATTTAAATAATATAGGATGTAATTATAGAGAATAATCCATAATTTATTGAAAAATAATTAAAAAATTTAGTATAATAATATTTAAGAAATAAAATAATTGTATTTAGAAAAATAGTGGGGAAAATATGAAAATATATGACTTAACACATAAAATAGAAAATAATATGCCAGCATACTGTAATGCAGAGAAGCCTGATATTAAACCTCTTTTTTCGTATGAAAAAGATAATTTCAATGTAACTTATTTAGGTCTGACTTCACATCTTGGAACTCATTTAGACACTCCTCTTCATATAGTAGAAAATGGAAAAAATATTTATGATTTTCCAATTGATACCTTTTTGGGGAAGGGATTGTGCATTTCTTTTGAAAATTTAGAGCATCTTGATTTTAATTCTATTAAAAGCATTGATTATTTGTTGATTTATACTGGCTGGGATAAATATTGGAGTGAGGAAAAATATTTTGAAAATTATCCAGTTATTTCAGAAGAAATAGCTGAAAAAATAGCAGATTCTCATTTAAAAGGGATTGGAATAGACTGTATTTCTCCAGATAGTTATGATTCAGAAGAATTAAAAAATCATAAAATACTTTTAAAAAGAAACAAGATAATAGTAGAAAATTTATGTGAGTTAGAAAAGCTTTTGAAAAAAGAGTTCCATTTTTCATGTATGCCTTTAAAAATAGCAATAGATGGTTGTCCTGTCAGAGCTGTTGCAATAGAAATCTAAAAAATACAATTATAATTATGCATGGGAAAAGAAAAACATCAGCTTTATTTTTAGATATTTATAAATAGGCAGTATATTATTGTATGTGAAAAAGAGCCAAAAGAAATTATTATTTTAAAAGAGAGAACTTAAATTCTTAAAGTTCCTGTGTAAATTATTATAAAATTGATAAATAATGAGCCTGATTTTACTCTTTTAAACATCAAATATTTTTGAAAAAATAAAAAAAATAGTTTTAATTTTTGAGACCCCAAATAAGATGTTTGAGGTTTTTTATTATACTCTTTTTTAATCTTATTTTTTCTTTTATTAAATATTTAATTAAATCCCTGTATTCTGCCCATTCAAGAAATGAACGAAGCAAATTCCTATTATCTCGTTCCATCCCATCATACCGGTAGCAGGTTATCGCAGGAGAATATTTTTCAAGCGGTAACCCTCTTACATCATATCCATGCTTGTCTATTTTATAGCCATCGAACACAAATAGGTCGAAATGGAATATATCCGCTTTAAAAATCTCAAGATAAAGCCGCCATTGGCAAGAATTGATATAGTCAGTATCAGACGGGTAAGAATACTTAGTCTTTATATCCCGTATCTCTATACCGTCTATCATATCAGCGCATCCGGTTATGACAGCATCTCCAAAATCTTTGTAAATGCGTATTTCATGAAAAGCATCGGGGTGTTCGTTGCGGTAATCCATTGCGACCTTACACTGATTTACATCCAAAATAACATCGAACCCATCAATATTGAATTTGCGTCCACAAGGAACTGGTTCTTTCTGTTCTTTTCCGTAGTAAAGGAAGGTACGTTCACCGGCAGAAACTTTATCACACACAGGCTTCCCCGTTTCCACAATGGAGTGGAAAGCGGTGCCTATGCGAGTGTATTCATTTCCGGCAAATACACCTGTTATGCTTTCTATTACAGATTGCTCGGTAATTTCATAATTGGCATATTCGCTCTGTTCAATGTACTTTCTGTATGCTTCGAGTTGTGTAACTCTTATAAGAGGCTTAAGCGGCTGCATCTTTTACGAATTTCTTGTTTTCGTACTTATACCCCTTGGATGCAAGGTTAGACTTCATTTCAGAGAAAAACGGATACTGAAGTACTTGTGGTAATTCTTTCATTGCTTCGATAAGGGCAGCTATATCTTCATCTGTCATAGCAGCTGCAAGTTGTTCTCTCAAAGAGGAAAGCATCTCATTTGCTTTTTTCTGTTCCTCTGATTTATTTTGTATTGCCTGCTTTACTGTAGAAATCACATTTGCCATAAATGTAGAAAAATCAGCACTAGATGATTCAGGTATTTCCATCATCTTTAATTGTGCTACATTTTTCCCAATAAAAGTATCAGTTGGCTCAAATGAAATAGTGCGCTTACCGTTTACTTTAGATATATATCCAACCTGATCAGCAATTCGGAGAAGCAAATCTTTACTCTGTCCTGTGCAATCCGGTGAATGCTTTATAATGTCACCCTCCGCTACCTCTTTATCATGGCAAATAAAAATAATGTCAGAACCATTAGAACGAAGTTGATTAACAAACGACTTAAAGTCTTCTGCTATTTGCCCAAATCTTTTTAAAGTATTGGTTGCTAACTTGTAGTTGTTTTTTACAGCAAAATTCATCAGATAATCATCCAAGCACGCTTTAGCAGTATCGCAAATGATAGTACTATAAGACTTCATTGTTTCATATTCCGCCGTTATGTCTTCCCATTTGTTGGCGATAAGGGTATCACATCGTTGTACAGCTCTATCATATCCTCTATCTGTATCTATTAAAAGAGGATTATATGCAGTTGTAGCAACAGAAGTTTTTCCTGTTCCCGGTGTGCCATATAGCACGATAATCACTGGACGTTCAGGAGTTACGTCATTTTTTTTAATAATTGGCATATCTTATATTATTTAAAGTGGTTTGAATTGCTTCCGGAGTGCCGATCAAGACAAACCGGGAATAGATTACTCACACGGAATAACTTCACCATTGATTAACTTATAGTAAGTGTCAGGTTTTATAATTTCACCATCAACCCTTACAGCTTTAACTTCTTTAATCGGATACACATTGCCATCCCATTCCCCTCTTTCTGTAAGAACTATCCAACAACCAATGCTGCCTTTAGCCTTACTATCTTTCCCTGTTACTATGGCTATTGATTCTTTTCCGGTTACTTCTGCTGCTGATCGGTCTCCGGTGTTCGTTGCTGCTGATCGGTCTCCGGTGTTCGTCGCTGCTGA
>ERZ773144.1360-NODE-1360-length-22101-cov-3.855756_pt1 | contig 22101 bp, 28 predicted proteins | sample MGYA00580849_ERZ773144 | MGnify/ENA primary metagenome ERZ773144 (study PRJEB29015, sample SAMEA2737861) | human gut metagenome | biome: human gut; feature: human-associated habitat; material: faeces | place: China | collected 2012 ...
GCTAATGATCCCATTATTGAACAAGGGCCGCTATTGGAGGAAGGTGCAACGGAGGGAGAGAATTTCTGGCATTATCGGACATTTCGTTTGAACTATTATGCGGTGAAAGCTCTTCAGGCACGAGTGTATTTGTATGCAGAGATGTTTAGTGAAGCATTGGCAGCAGCTCGTGAAGTTGTAGCAGTGCAGGAACAATATTTCCCCTTTACCACAAAATCTCAAGTGACCGATGGCCAGAAACCTGATAGGATATTTTCATCGGAATTGGTATTTGCTTTACAATATCCGAACCGTGATAAAATCTTTACCGATTATTTCACTCCGGATTTGAAAGATGACCAAATGTGGCTTACTCCTTCTACCTATTTGGAAAAAATTTTCGGTACGCTAGCGTTGAATGATTGGCGTTATGAGTCTAATTGGAAAGTAGCATCAGGACACACCAATAGATGTTTCTATAAATATTCTGATTTGGAAACCGATGCTTATTACGCCGATTTACTACCGATGATTCGTATGTCAGAGATGTATTATATCATTGCTGAGACAGCCGAAAATGAAACTGATGCATTGGAAAGTATCAATCTTGTACTGGATAATCGTGGAGTTGAATTGTTGACCTCCGCTTCCCAGCTGGAGAGTACATTGCTGAACGAATATCAAAAGGAGTTTTGGGGAGAAGGACAGCTGTTTTTTTATTACAAACGGATGAATAGGTCAAGTATCCTTTCAGCGTTCTCCGGTGGTAATGTGGAAATGAATGATACTAAATATGTTTTGCCTTTGCCGCAAAGTGAAACGGATTTTAGATGACTTAAAACGTAATGTATTATGAATAAGACTATATTATTATGTTTGGCCTTGACTTGCTTGTTAAGCTTGGTAGGTTGTGAACAAAAGATCGACACTTGGTCTGGACAAAATGTCGCGTACATAAATATGGAGGTAGATTCTACGGTAGTTTCCTTTGCCTATTTGGATGAGGATGTGGATACTGTATCGGTAGAGATTACCGTGATGGGTGATGTGGAAGAAGGTGTGAGCCGTTATGTGGAAGTGAAGTTAGTAGAAAAGAATGCCACGGCGGGAGAAGATTACGAAACTTTGGCTGAACGCTATGAAGTACCGAGTGGAGAAACTTCTTGCGTGATACCTGTTGTGGTGAAACGCCCGAATGATGAATCGGACAAGGAAGTGATTTTAGAATTAGTAGAAAATAATGATTTCCATTTGTACTATGAGGATGATGTGCTTACTAGCGGTTCGGCTGTTGTCTATTCGAAGACTACGCACCGTATTCTGTTCAATAACGTGATGAAAGAAGCCCCCAATACTTGGAACGTGTATTATTTCGGCACCTTTTCTCCCCTCAAATTCGAGACTATTTGTACAGTCATGGAAATCCCGCGTACTTCTTTCCTCTCCGCTTCTTACATGGGATCCGGACGTATAAGTTACATTGCTAATTACATGAAGGCCTATTTGGATGAGCACCCGATAATGGACGGTGACAAGGAGATGAGAATGGGAGACTTTTTGTATCAATAAATAAACAGGAATATGATGGAAAAATTGAAATATGTTCTCTTGTTCGTGCTTGGTGTACTATCATTCACCAGCTGCTACAAGGATTTGGGGAATTATGATTACTCGGAAATTAATCAAGTGACCTTTTCCGGTTTTCCAGAAGAAATGCAATATGCCTATCGTTTGGTGGATACCGTGCGGGTAACTCCTGTGATAGAAGGTTCTTTGGAGGGGAAAGATTTAAATAATTATTCGCTTAAATGGCAAGCAGTAGTGAAATCCGGTTCGGTGGATGGTGCGACAACCTTTGATTTGGACAGCAATCGGTTAGACTTGAAATATTTTGTGCAATTACCGGAAGCAAAATACACCGTTTATTTGCTGGTGGAAGATAAAACATCGGGAGTTACTTGGCGTCAAGGGTTTGATTTACAAGTGACCTCTGCCACCTATGAAGGTTGGTTGGTTTTGTCAGAGGATTCAGAAGGATTTTCGCATTTGGACATGATCTCGACCTCTACGCCTGAAGAAAAAATAATCAGAAACCTTTGGGCTGATAGTCCGTTGCGAGAATTTAAGGGACCGAAGTCGCTTCATTTGTTAGGAGGAATGTCTGCACCTCGTCCTGTTTATTTCCTTGCAGAAGAGGCGCAAGCAAAATTGGATGATGATGATTTCAGCTATGATTATGAAAATGATTTGATGTATGAGTTTGCAGAGTGGCGCGATGGTTTTGTTCCTACTTGTATAGTTGGAACTTATGGGGATTGTCGCCTTTGCATAGGAAAGGATGGTGTGTATGGAAAGGGGACAATAGCTGGAGCAATATACGGAATGCGCTTAAATAAACTTGATGGTGAGACGGACTATTTTGATGTTGCTCCAGCAATAGGAATGTCTGGTATTTATTACAACACTTATGGTGGTACTGCAATTTTATATGATGAGACAAATCAGCGTTTTGTACAGGTCACGAGTGATATGAATAAGGTGCAAAAGCCATCGGCAGAGGAAAAAGTATTTTCTTTTACTACAGGTAAAAGTTTTGTCCATATGTCTAACACGATGCATGGTAGTAAAGGGGAAACATATACAATATTGAAAGACAACGCCGGAAAGCTTTGGATATATGGAATAGAGGTTGGTAATTCTAATTACGTTGCTCAAGTGAGTGGGCATTATTATCAACTGGATGCTCCTGAGATCGAACGGGCAACAGCTTTTGCCGTACATCCGCGAGACTACGATTTGTATTATGCAGTTGATAACAAAATATATTGCTATAATATCAATTCAAAAGCATGCCGTTTGTTGCCCATTAAGATGGAGAGTGACGAAATTGTTACTCAGTTTTCAGGAGAGGAAATCACCATGTTGAAGTTCAATATTTTTGTAATGGGAGATTATTCGAAACCGGCAGGTAGTGGAGAAATGCAATATCGTTTAATTGTCGGTAGTAAGGAGACTATTGGTGATAATGCTTTGAAAGGTCATGTCCGTATGTTGGAATTACCTGTTACCTCTTCGCAGAATGCCTCTGTTTACCGTTCCTACGACGGATTCGGTATTGTGAAAGATGTCATATATCGTGAACGAAATTAGTACAACACAATAATGAAAATAATTCAATATATATTATTGGTCTGCAGTCTCTGTCTCTTTGATGAGATAGGGGCGCAGAACCGCTCCATCGAGTTCCGGGAAGGAAATTGGGAACAAATGCTAAAGATGGCAAAAAAAGAGAAGAAAATGATATTTGTCGACTGTTACACCTCTTGGTGTGGTCCTTGTAAAATGTTGGCAAAAAATATCTTCACACAAGATAGTGTAGCGGATTTCTATAACGTAAACTTTATCTGTTTTCAAATTGACATGGAAAAAGGTGAAGGTCCGGAATTGGCTCGGAAATATGGCGTTGCCGCTTTTCCCACTTTGTTGTATGTGGATAAAGACGGGATGTTGAAACATTGTGTAGTGGGCAACCAGCAAGCATCCGAATTTATTCAAAATGGTAAGAAAGCATTAAAAGGAGAACAAACTTTACTTGATTTCCAAATGCGCTATGACGCTGGTGACCGAGACCGTACTTTCGTAAAACAGTACATTGATGTGTTATTCAAGGCATATCGTCCACAGTTGCAAAAAAAGGTGGTTTCGGAGTATATCAATGGGCTTTCCGATACCGAGTTTTATACTCGTGAAACTTGGGATATTATTATTCGAAATCTTTCAGATCCTCTTTCTCCAATATTGAAAAAAGTGGCTGCAAATCGCTACCGTTTCTCTCATATTGTTTCTCGCGATACCATTGATATTTTTATGGATTACACTTTGAAAAGTGCCGTATCTAGTTTCGTTTGGTGGACGCCTGATAAAGGTGTATTCAATCAGCAACGCTATGACCAATTGCTTGCCTATCTTTTTACTCAGCCCCTGCCCAAAGTGCCCCAGTATGTGGCATCCCTCTATGCAGCGGCTTATTTGAAAACAGGAGACATTCGTGGTATGTTGGACGAAATGTATCGCTCCCTCCAATACGGTATTTTCTATACCCCGCAGGATAAGTTGGACTTTATTCGAAACTTCTTGCGTCATGTTGAGACTTGTGGAAATGAAACATTCATGAACGAGGCAAATGCTTGGTTGGATAAATTGATGGAATCAGCTCCTTCTGGTTATTACAAGTCTGAATACATGAAAGTGAAAGCTCGTATATTGAGAGTGCTGGGAGAGGTAGACGAAGCAAATGAATTAGAACAGCAGGCTCCGAAAGTAAGAATGTCATAATGAATCGTTTGTATTATCGAGGTGAAATATAAACTAAACGAGTAAAAAGGAGGTATCTCATAAAGAGATATCTCCTTTAAGTATCAATTTTTATGCGAATGAAGATATTCATCTATTTCATGTTCCAAGCTACCTAGTTGATGAAAGCCACTAGCGACGATAATCCCGTGCTGGTCCACCAGCACCTTGTGCGGTATTCCCCGGATAGCATACCAAAGGGCGACAGGATCTTTCCATCCTAACAGGTTGCTCCCGTCTATCCAAGGAATATTTTCTTCTTTATAAGCTTTTTCCCACGCCTCTTTATTGTCATCTAGCGACACGCTGACTACTTCGACGTCTTTTTCATGATAGACTTCATACATCTTTTTAATGGAGGGCATGGTTGCCCGACACGCCCCACACCAAGATGCCCAGAAATCAACAAGAACAAGCTTGTGTTTTTTATACACATCCGAGAATTTTATGGTTTCCCCGTTATGGCCTTTCATCTCGAAATCAATACATTGTTTGCCGGGGACATTTATTCTCGCGTACTTGATAAACTCGAAGTAACGTTGACAGGTTTCCGTTTTCTGTACCTTGGTTGAAAAACTTTTCAGTTCGGTTTCAAATTCATCTAAGGATAAGAAATTACGTACATAAATATCCAACACTTTCAAGAATCGTTCGTCATCTCTATTCTCTCGAATGGCGTTCTTGGCAAACTCGACCTTTTCTTTCACCAGTACTTGATGTTTTTTATAAATGCTGTCTTTGTAGCCTTGGGAAAAATCGTTTTCACCCCAAATTACTTTTCGATATTCATTCTCTTGTTTCTCGATGAGGGACATCTCCTTTCTGAACACCTCGTACTTGTCCTGTGCGAGTAGATTGGCGAGAGGGCAGAACGTTAAAATAATGATTATAAATATGTTCTTCATGATATTTCGGGATTAAATCATTCTTGTTTTTTAGCCACCGCTTGAAATTTACACTGGATCGTCGGGTAGATGGAAGATGATATTTTCACGTTCATAATTCCCCGTCGTCCGTCTTGGTTCTCGAAACCGATGACACTTCCGGTTGTCACTTCGACTTTATCCACGGCTTTCGAGAAGTCCATCCGTTCCAGTTCAGCGTCCCCAGCAAGGTCAAAATTGACAGCATCCAATGGGATGAACTTTGTCGTTCGCATGGTTGATGCATCATAATCCATTCCGTCTGCCACGAACAGGTTTTGCGTTTCCTTGTTGGCCGGGTTCAGGAAATAGTGTTTCCCGTCGCTTGCCGTGTAGGCCGCCACGTCGATCTCGTCCTTGTGTGTCCCGAAACTGCTATTCGAATAGGCCTTGTATTTTGCCGGATTAAAAAACATACTTCCTTGGGTTTTGCCGGCAAGTTTATACAACCATAACCAACTCGTGTTTCGAACATAGTTCACGATCTTGAACGAGGATTTTATACTTCCGGATTTTCCCTTGTCATTATACGCTTTGAAGGTCATGCTAAGCACTTCGCCCACGATGGCTTTGTCATTGGGTACGATAACGGGGTAAATCATCATCACGGTGGAAACGGGACGGGATAAATATCCCTCTTCGTCTACCGTCAGTTCCAGTGTTTCATCCACTAGAGCAAACCGGATAGAATCCTTCAATTCATTGAAATCATGGCTCTTTTCCACGATTTCAATGCGACGTAAAGTAGTCCCGTTGGTCGACGCTATGAACTTGGAACTTATCGTGTCTCCCGGCAGGGCTACCACCGTGTCAACCGTTTCCATTAACGCCATGCTTACTCCATCGGAGGGTTCCAACACGTCACCGAGTGAGCAGGCAACCATCAATGACATAATAATTAATGCTTGGAATCCGTTTTTTAATATATTCATTTTCATCATGTTGTCTGGTATTATAAAGGTTTTTGCTCTACTACGAAATTGTGTTCCAATTCGGCTTTCGGAATAGGGAAACATAATTGATCGTCATGCTCGAAGTTCGGGTTCATGTCCTTTAACTTTCGACGACCGCCCTCGGAATATCTCACGGCGAGGTAGAAAATGGCCCCGTTTTCCATCCCGATTTCCCGTACATTCTCCCGGAACACCTCTTCCAGCACGTCTGACAGGGAACTGTAATCGGCCGCCTCAAAAGTCGTGTTACCGGAACGAAGACGCAGGACATTCAGCACGTCCAGACAATCCTTTATGGAGGCATTCGTGCGAGCCATGGCCTCGGCCTTGATCAGGTACATCTGGGCTACCCGCATGTAGTACATCGGGCAATCGCCGGACGTGACGTAATGTTTCTTCCACACCTGCGTCTTTCGTGCAGCCGTCCCGTTGCCAAGCATCACGGAGTCGAAAGTCGCCTCATAACGCTTATCGTCTTGGGTCAGAATCTCGAAATACATCTCTGTCGGTTTATAGGTTGCACCACCGAACATTTTGAACAGGCTGCCCACGTTATCATCCATGCTAGGTGGAGTCTTGATATGTCTCGTGAACATCAACTCTTTTGAAGAATACCCGTTGGCAAAAATATCTCCGTATTTGTCTTCCAATCCGAACTCATCACTGGCAATCACTTCATTTGCCAATCGAATCGCTTCCGCATAGTCACCCTCTTCTCCGCGATTCATTAGAATATCCGCTTTAAAAGCTTTGGCCGTTGTCGCGCAGGAGCGGTATTTGGAATAAAACCGGGGACCGTGCAGTATCGCGTAGTCTAGGTCCTCGAATATTTTTTCATAACTCTCTTTCACGGAACTACGTCCCATGCTATTATTCGAGATGGATGAAGGTTCCAGACGGATGATCGGTCCGAGAGGGCTGTTTATATCCCAGAAATACCCGTATCTTCTTAGTAGGAACGCGTGGCCGAATGCTCGGGCAAATTTGGCCTCTGCCAGCATTTCCGTTTTCCGGTTCTCGCCAAATAGGTTCTCGGATAATTTTTCCACGTAATAGATGAAATTATTTGCCGCGTTTACCATCTTGTAAGCTAATTCCCAAGGATCGGCAACGTACGAGTATTCTTCAGTCAATTTGAAACCTAGCAGGCCGTCCGTCTCGAATGTTCCCCGGTAGGTCCCAGTTAATAATCCCGTGCGGTACTCGTTGTCGCAAATGTAATTTGCACTCATCGTCCCGTAACCCTGTAAATTCGAGAAGATGCCGTTTAACGCTGTTTCCGCGGAAGTCTCGTTCGTGATCGCATTTTCCCCGACTAATTCATGCGGGGGAAGTTCATCATCGAACATACTGTCACATCCCGTTATTGCAAAGAGAAACAATAAACTATATAAAAATATCTTGTTCATAATCAAATCATTTAATGGTTACTTTCACTCCGAAATTGAACGTTCTGGTTTTTGGGTAAGCCTCCGTGTCGACCGAGGCTCCTTGGATTGCATCACTGCTCCACGATTCGGGAGAGGGGCCGGGATAGGACGTGAAGGTATACACGTTATTTGCGGAGGCGAAAACACTGATGTTCCCGAATATCTTTGTCTTGTCCACGATATACTTGGGGAACCTGTATTCCAAGTTGACGTTTTGTATTTTAAGATACGAGGCGTTATAGACGGAGAAGTCTGTAAAATCATTGTTGTAGAAATCCAGCCGCACGCACGGGTAATTGCTATCCGGGTTTTCCGGGGTCCAGCGTTTCAGCGCAACGTCCAGCACGTTCGCTGTCCCCGTGGAGGCAAAACAGAATTGATTAGCCTCTGCCGTCCATGCCTTTTGCGCCCCGTAACTGAACGTTCCCTGCACGCTAAGGGTGAGGCCTTTCCAGCTTAAACGGGTGTTGAACCCTCCTTCGAAATCCGGGCGGGAACATCCTAACACGATTTTATCCTCGTGGTTCCCGTATACTTTATTTACCCGGCCGTCACCGTCCTGATCGACAAATTTCAAATCTCCGGGAATGGTTTTCCGGTAAGAATATTGCTCTTGATATTGATAGTCCGGGTTCAGTGATTCGTAGTAGTCAATTTCAGCTTGAGAACGGAATACCCCGTCAGTTTCAAATCCATAGATTAATCCCAGTGATTCTCCTTCCCGGATAACCGTGTTACTTAGGTAGGTCTGCCCGGGGGCAGAGATGTATTCCGCATCAAGTCCGGTAATTTTGTTTTTGTTCTTCCCGATATTGAAACCGAAAGACCAATTCCAATCCTTGTTTTGGATGATCGTGGCCGAGATGTCAAATTCTACTCCCTTGTTCTCGATGTTGGCGAAATTCACGCTGGTTGATTCCATCCCGGTACTCAATGCCATGGTGAAAGGGTATAGCAGGCCTTTCGTGGTCTTCTTGTAGAAACCTAAGGAACCTCTTATTCTCTGGTTCTTCAAAAAGCCGAAGTCTAACCCTAAATCATATTGTTTGGTCGACTCCCATTTCAATTCGTTATTCCCGATCTGGCTCGGTATCGTTGCCGGCATATTCTGATAATCGGTAGAGGAATACAAGGTTCTCCATCCGTATTCTCCGACCCAACCATTACCCGTTTTTCCCCATCCGGCACGGATTTTCAAAAAAGATAGTCCTTGGGAATCTTTCAAGAAGTTCTCCTCGGAAACGATCCACGCCGCCGCAAATGACGGGAAGGTTCCCCATCTGTATTTCGGGGAGAACTTGGATGAACCGTCCGAACGTATTGTCCCGGTCACGAGGTAACGATCCATGAATTTATACTCGATTCTTCCCACGAAAGATAATAGCACGGATCCGCTGGCACTACCGTTTACCGCCCCGTATTTATAGGGATTAGCTCCTTGCCATATTGCGTTCTGTACGTAGTCATCCGGGAAATCAGTCATGGATAGCGTGTAATACTCCTGTTCCTCGTCGTTATAATTACTTGCCAGCATGGCGGTTAATTTGTGATTCTCTCCAAAATCCTTCATGTAGGACAAGCGTATTTCGAGTTCTTTACTATCGGTTTTGCTATGTGTTTTTCTTCCGAAACCTTTTTGGTCTCCCCAGTAGCCGCTACCTGCCTGTGTGCGGCTGGACTGGTAAGCGTAACGTTCCCCCTTCCGGGTTTGGTACGTGTATTGGGTGATCAGGTTCAGTTCGGGTAAAATTCGAAATTCCAGATTTCCCGTGAGCCGTACGTTGTGATCTTCGCTCTCCGTGGTGTTTTCTTCCATTTCGATAATCGGGTTCACGACATAATAGGTGCGCCCTGAATAGAGATATGAATGTAAATACAAGGAACCGTCGTCATTGTAAGCCTTTATATCGGGACGGGCTTTCGCCGCGGTGGATAGGCCTGCATTATTGCTTAACCTGTCGGATAGAGTTCCGGAGACTTTCACGGTGGCCCGAATCCATTTATTAATATCGGCGTTGAAACCGATGTCATACGTGTATCTCTCGTAATTCGTTCCTTTCACTTGTCCCAGCTCATCCGTGTAGCCCAAAGAGGCGTTATACCCGAAGGAACTGCCGCCTCCCCGGATGGAAACTTTATGCTGCTGTTTGGAACCGTCCCGCATGATGTATTTCATCCACGGGGTATTAGCCTCCCCGAAGAAATCCGATGCGGCAAACGTTGCGTATTTGGAGTATTTGGTAATATCGTCATATCCTTCCGCTTTTGCTCCATTGCGGACGGCTTCCATGACTAGCATTTTGAACTCGTCCGTGGTCAACGTATTCACGTCGGAAACGAGGCTCGTTATGCTGTAATCATAGCTGTAATTGATTACCGGTTTCTGGTCTCGTCTGCCGCCTTTCGTCATGATCATGATGACCCCGGCTGCGGCTCTTGAACCATAAATGGCGGCGGAAGAGGCTCCTTTCAGTATGTCGATACTCTGAATATCATCCGGGTTCAACTCGTTGATGTCAAAATCACTTGTCATCGGGACGTTATCCACCACGATTAAAGGAGAGGTTGCCCCGCTTAGTGACGGGACGCCCCGGATCTCTAACCGGGCAGGGCTACCGGGCGCCCCGTCTCCTGCCAGAATACTCAGACCGGGAATCTGGCCTTGCATCATGTGGGCCACGCTTGTCGCTGTCGATTCTTCGATAATCTGGGAGTCAAAGCTTGCCACTGATCCGGTCAAATCTTTTTTGGTTGTTGTTCCGTAACCGATAACGACAACCTCTTCTACTTCGCTTACATCTTCTTCTAGCACGACATTCAACGTTTGTTGGCCGGTCCACTTTACCTCTTTCGTCTTCATCCCCACGAACGAGAATGATAGGACTAGAGAATCTCGTTTTTCCACGTTCATCACGTATTCACCTTTCACATCCGTGGACACTCCGACGGTTGAACCCTTTATCAAGATCGTCACTCCCGGTAGAGGGGTTCCCTCTTTGTCTTTCACGATTCCCCGGATGACGATGGTCTCTTTTTTCGTGTCATTTGTTGGACTTTCTGACATGGAAAGCTTGTTCATTTCCGGGTGATGCCTTGTGTAATTTGCGTTCGACAATAAGGGTAAACAGCATAAAAATGGTAATACGATAAGTCCCCATCCCTTTCGTCTTCGGGGAAATTTTGTTTTCACGAGTGCGAGTACTCTTTTTTGCCTCGCTTTTGTTTGTGGATTTTTTTTCATAATTTTGATTGTTAATTAATTTGAATTAGCGACGGGAAGATGTATTCGTGGCCTGAGAAACTTTGAATACTCTCCCGTTTTTATTTTCCTTTAAAACACCTTATAGGCTGTCATTGATGAGCTCCAAAATTATTCCTTTATAAAAATTAGAAATGATAAAGTCTGCAATAAATCAAGTAATTATCTATCGTAAAGAAAAAGATATTAGTCAAAAATATTTAACTGATTGCATGAATATAAGCTAGTCATTCATCTAAAAAATAGAAGATGGATCAACTAATAATGCCTATAGTCTTGATCATTTAAACATTATAGTAAAGATTTTAAAGTGCAAATTATGGGATTTAATGTCCCAAGGCTTACTATAAACCAATAGTAACACGTTTTTCAAATATAATTTTCCCATAGTTTCTTGATTTAGTTAATAATTTATAGTTCTATCAAATGTTGTTATTCATTCCGATATATTCAGGTTCAAAGGATTTTATCTGATCTCTTGAGCTTATATATCTATATAGTTAACATTAAGAAATCCCACAATATTAATAGTACAAAGGTAATACAGGGTAATAACCCCTGTAAATATTTTAATAAAAATATTTCCTTTACTATTAATTTTTTTCAAAATGATAACAACAGAAACTGAAAACAGAACAACCAAAACTGAGATCGAACTATACGTGATTAATAAAGTAAAAGAGTTGAGAAAAGCTGCAAATCTGAGCCAAGAAAAATTATCATTAGAGCTAAAATTAGACAGCTCTTTTGTTGGACATGCAGAGAGATTACAGCGAGAGGAAAAATATAATTTAAATCACATTAATGAAATCGCCAAATATTTTGATGTGCCTATTGCCAGCCTTTTTCCTCCTCAATATCTAAAAACAGATTGCATTGAAGAGTACTGGGAAAAGCATCCAAAACAAAGAAAAAAATATGATCCAAAACCGGAATAGTAGGCAGAACAAAAGAATAAGTTTGATACAAAAATGAAATAAAGAAATAATACTATCTTCTCCAATGCGATTCTTTAGTTGCATTTTCTAATTGAATCTACGATTTCCGGAATTGACAAAACATGGTTGATCAATTAATTTTTTTTGAAATGACACCAAAACAGGAAAATAAAGGAAAGATCAAGAACACGGAAATAGAACTTTATGTTATCAATAAAGTTAAAGAATATAGGATAGCTGCGAAAATGAGCCAAAGAAAACTTTGCATGGAATTGAGATTAAGTCCTACTTACGTATTTTATGCCGAGAGTCCCAAATATACTGCAAAATACAATTTAAATCAACTTAATGAACTTGCTAAGATTTTCAAATGCTCGATTGCAGATTTTATGCCTTCTCCTTACGTGGAAGTGGATACTATTGAAGAATACATGGATTTGCATCCCAAAGTAAGAATAAGAAATGAAAAGATGATAAAGGATGCAGAGGAAAAAGGACGGAAAAAGAGGGTGGAAAAGGAAAAGAAAGGCAAAGCGGAAAGGAAAAAGCAGTAATCTATTTGAACTGTTCGTGTCATTACCCTAATCCAACCCCAATAAAGCGGTAATTTAACCCAAATAATCTCGCTCCCTCAGAGATCATTCCATGCTTACTCAGAACTTAATCATTCCGTTATGTTTGAACTACGAAGAAGTTTCGAATGAGTTTCGAACAAGAGGGATTATTTCCCTAGGTTCTCCGTGGGATTTCCCCTAGTTCTGGCTTTATACCCTTGCTGCTACTTTCTTTCGCCCTACTATTACTTACATCCTATTATTATGTCTCCCTTATCTTTTCGTTATCTCTTCGTTTCTATAGCTATGCTTTAACAATCGGATAACGAATACATAACGGAGAGATACAAGAGAAAGTATTATGTATTAGAGTATTTGTTGAGATGCGTCTATTCTTGATCTGTAATTTTGTGATGAGAGGTTGGGGTGACTGAAATAGAGAGATGATTAGGAGCAAACTTTTTTAGGATAAGATATTAGAAACATATTCATATCTTATCTAGATTATATCTATTTGGGAGAGAAGATTTCTGATATTTTTCGTATGTTTATATATTATAAATTGATGCCTTATGACAAAAGAAAATGCGATCAAATTGTTTGAAGATAAAAAGATTCGAACCGTTTAGGATAATGAATCTGAAAAATGGTATATATCAATCATTGATGTTATTCAAGTTTTAACAGGGAATGAACGCCCTCGGAAATATTGGGGTGACCTTAAGCGTAAGCTAAAAAAGGAGGGGAGTCAGTTGTCCGATTTTTTCGGACAACTGAAAATGCAATCTTCTGATGGAAAATTTTACAAGACAGATGTGGCCGATGTCGAGCAACTTTTTCGTTTAATACAATCCATACCTTCTCCCAAAGCCGAGCCCTTTAAATTGTGGTTGGCAGAAATTGCACGGAAACGGCTGGAAGAGGTGGATGATCCGGAAAAAGGGATTGAACGGTTGATGGAATATTATCATCGTAAAGGTTATTCTGTCACTTGGATAAATCAACGTTTGAAAAGCATTGAGGTCGCAAAGGACTCGAACTCGTGGCACATTGATTAAGAGTCAATGGATCCACTTTTTGTCTGTGTTATCTTTTTTACTCCAATTCTCGTTTATATTGCTCAATTTTCTCTTTTAACGGTTGCAATTCGGTTTGTATGGTTGCCCATACCATTTCGTCGCTAATTTGATAATAACCGTGTACTAGGACATGACGCATTCCAATAATAATTTTCCATTCAATTTCGGGATGCTTTTCTTTAAATTCATTCGTGAGTAGATAGGCGGCTTCGCCAATAATTTCCAAGTTTTTGATTATAGCAAATCGGAGAATTTTATTGTTTTTATATTCTTCAAAACTGATATCTTTCGTGAACTCGAACAGATTGTCGATAGCCTCGATTATATGAGATAAACGATTAATATCTTTAGGCTTTTCTCTCATAGATTAATATTTTATCTTGTTCTGCCGAATCTTTCGCAAAATCTTTTAGTTGTCCCTCTTCCACGAGATCAATTTTCTTGCGGAGAAGGGATTGTAGAGCGTTCACGATGCTAATGTATTTAAAAAGAGTAACATTCGCACTCTTGTCAAAACGGACAAGTATATCAATATCACTTTCTTTTGATTCTTCCCCACGAGAGTAAGAGCCAAAAATCCATACCTTTTCCACGGGTTGTAGTGTGAAAAATTCTCTTAGTTTATTGATAATAGTCTGTTTCATACTATTGTTCTCTTTCTGCAAATATAGGCATTGTTGAGGACAAAACAAAAAGAAAACCACCTATGAAAATAGGTGGTTTCTTCGGTGACCTCGGTGGGACTCGAACCCACGGCCCATTGATTAAGAGTCAATTGCTCTACCAGCTGAGCTACGAAGTCTTCCTTGTTGCAAGGGCTTTTAACCGTTTTGCGGGTGCAAATATGCAACAATATTTTTTAATCTGCAAGAAAATTATTCTTTAATGTTGTGATAAACGTTAGTTACGTCATCATCTTCTTCTAATTTTTCCAGCAATTTGTCCACGGTTTCTCTTTATCAGAGCTTTAGATTAGAATTAATTTTTAGTGATTTTTACCCTTAAAATTGGTGGTATTTTATCTCTGGTTTAACTCATGGTTTAACTCAGAGAATGGTTTTAGTTAAACTAGGAATTATCCAAGAATGTGAATAAATTTTTAACTATTTATATATGAATATATTATTGCTGTGGGAGACATTGACTTTTGCCTCTGCTATTTTTGAATCTGTTCGTAATGAATTGGACCGATTCTATTGTATTTATTTAGCTTGTATTCATAAGGATAAGTTTTTATTTGATGAATGTTTTTTACTTAGTTGTAAGGAAAATTTCTAAGTAAATTCATGAGATAATAAGTAAAAATGATGTTCTACTGATTATCCCATCCTCTACACTTCAATGGTATTTATATCTTATATATTACAGATTGAAGTGTTGGTGGTTGGTATTTAGCTAGTGTTGCTCATAGGTCATTATTTTTAAAGTTATCAACTATCCTTTTATAGATGTGTGGTTGAATAGGAACTTAAATAAAATGCTTATGATTCACATTTAGTTTCTTCCATTAATCTCATTCCATATTATCTTCTTTCAATTGTTTTTGGAGTATTTTTAAGGGTATAGATGCAGCTATATAACATGAATCTATCTCTTGTATATATTCATATATAAGCATAACATCTCTTTCTAGGAACTCTTTTTGATCTTTATTTTTCAATCGAGAAATGAAGCTCCCATGTTCTAGTGATATAATATTTAAATAATATTCATTACATATAGAATCCTGTTCCCAATCAGCTAATGTTACTTGAATGTTTTTCATTTCTTCTGGGGTGTAGATTTGTAGAATTGTAATGCTATCTGTATCATTAGCATTATCATTATCATGATTTATATAGGAAACTTCAATTGATCCTATGATGTTATCATTATCATCAGGGATAAATATTATCTTTGTGAAGATATGATTTACTTGATTCCATGTGAGTGATGCATTGCTAAGCTTATTAATTAGATCCTCTCTTTCCATAGGAGATAGGAGTGAATCTTCTTGTATCTTATCATATATATTGATATTAGATATGATTCTGCGTTGTGCTTCTGTGTATATATCCAAGTCTTTACTATTATATCCAGATATAATGGTATCTAGAGCAATATTGTAGTTATTAAATTGCGAACTTGTTTTGGTGTTACAAGCATTAAAGGAGATGATAAGGAAAAGGAATGTAATTATGATATTAGATTGTGTTTTCATCGTGGGACAGTTTTATTTGATTTTATATATGATTGATATGTTTTTGTCCTGTATATAGATATAAAATATAGATATTATAAAGTTAGTATAGGGATTAGAAAATTTAGTAATAAAGATTCAGTTTGTAAACTAATTGAATTGAGCTGTACAAACTTGTAGTGGCATCTGACCACCATCCTGTAGTTTCTTTATTAAATTCTCACTTATTTTCATAATATTGATTTTTAATTTTAAATTTTAATTACAAACTCTTAATATTGAATTATTTACAAAAATAAAACTTTTTAACCTTGTTTCCTAGCAACCTTGTAAAATTTTAATTTACAAGATGTTGTGTTATTTTATCTAATTTCTTGATCTCTGTGATATAGCTTTTATAGATTTATATATCTAAGAGAGGTATCTACTTATTTTTCATAATTCCATTCTTCACTTAAATTATTCTATTTATCTTTGTAATGAAAATTGAAAATATATATTTGCTATGATTAATAATCTAAATATAGATGATTTTGAAATGGAATTAAAAAATTCTGAAACTGGAGATGATTCTATTCCTAATGCAATTGAATATTATTATAAAGAAAAATATAAAATCCCAGTACCTTCATCCTCTATTTGCCCAAGCTGTAAGAAGAAAATGTTTCGTAAGAAGAACTCATGCAATGATAAAGATGTTATGGTAGGAGGTCATGTTGAGTCTACAATTATTCCTGCATTTAAATATATATTACCTATATGTAAGGAATGTAATGATAAGAAAGCCAACTTAGCTCCATTCAAGGTTAAACTAGATTTATTATTATTTAGGAAGAAGTAATTTACCTCCTTTTCTATAAATATCAGCATCTATTAATCTTAGATTGCCATTTATATAACCTACATTAAATGGACTAATATCACCTACTGTTAGTTTACCATTAGTGTAGGTTCCAGTTCCTTTGTATCCAAGTTTATGCATTTCTGCATTGAGCTTAGGTAGGTGTATTGTTGTCCATTCTTTAGGTAATATATTACCAAGTACATTTACTTTATTCTGGGAGTAAACAGGATATATCCTATTATCTCCTTGTAAATATCCTTCAAAGTTGATCCTTTCTTGTAAAGGTAATCTATTACGTTTCATCCACTGTTTGTGAAATTCTTTAATCTCTGGTGCTGATGTAAACTTTCTCTCAGTGTAGACCTTTAACACTTTAGAAGGATCTAATGTATTCTGGAATACTGTTTGCTGAGAGCCATTATCTACAAAATTTCCAAATATGGGACTATCTACAGTTAGAGTTTCTTTCTTAGATTTAGATTCTGTTACTGTTCCTATTTGCTTGTATGGACTAGGAGATTTTCTTTCTCCTTTAGGTATTCCTGCTCTTTCTGCTTCTGTAATAGGTTTATTTCCAAATCTATTTTTGGTATTACTTATTTTCAAGTTGGAATTAGCTACTTTTCGACCTATTGTGTTTACAACGGATTTAGTTGCAATTCCTCCCATCCAAGCACCCGGATTTACTAATTCAGCCAGAAATGGATTTAATCCAGTTTTGTCATGTATCATATCTCCCCAAGAATTGTAATCAGTAGTTCCTTTAACAACACCTTGAGTTACAGCATCTCCAATCACACCTCCAATTGTTGCAGGTATATTGGATGCCATTCCACCTATAGCAAATGGAGCTACCATCATTCCTCCTAAAATCGGAGCCATTTGTTTGCCAGTTTCATTAGTTGAATTAATTACTTTTCTACCAAATCTTTCTCCTTTATCATAGTTAGAAGGTCTTACTATTACCTCCTCTAATGGTGAAGATTCAAATGTATCATCTGATATTTGTTTTACTATTTCTCCTTTTGGAGCAATGGATTTATAAGTATCTTTATATTCCTTAGAAGTATATTTTCCTTCTTTTAGGAGTTTTGACAATTTATTTACTTTCTCAAAATCTAAAGGCATTATTGTGTTTGTTTTTCAGGATCAACAAAAATAGGATATGCAGGTATTATAGTTTCCTTTGTATCTGGATCTATTATAGATCCCCATCTATAAGTATGTGAATGTAACCAATTTGGATTATCTTCATGCTTTTTTAATTCTTCATATCTTTTTCTGTCAGGTCTATCTAAAGATAGTAGAGCCTCATAGGCTGGGTATGATATAGATATATTATGCACAAAATCTCCATTTGGGGTTTTCATGAGTAGGATATATTTTGAATCATACTCAATAAATGCAGAGATTAACCCAAATTCATCTTCAAATATAATTACTGGAGTAACTTCTTTTTTAAGTTCTCTTACCTTGATTGTTCCTGTGTGTTCTATTTTCTTAATCAATTTGTAGTTGTTTAAAATTTGTTAAAATAAGGATATATCCCTAATCTGAATCAACTTCAGAACAATAAACAGGAATAGTTTCAGTTATTCCTGTATCTGGATTTTTAATAACTCTATAATGGTGGATAACTTTACTTCTCCATTCTGGATCTTCATATTTCTTTTTTAATAATTCAATTCTCCATCTATCTGGGCAATCTAGTGATTGTAGCACTTCATGTGCCTCATGAGAAATATATTTATTAGGGCGAAAAACGCCATCTTTATTTAGTGATAGTAATATATAACAAGAATCATCTGTTATAATTGCATTTGTGCTGCCAAGTTCTCCTTCAAATACTATAACCGGAGTATCTTCTATTATGCGACTACCTTCTTCATCAAAACTCATTTTGATTTTTCCTGTATGTTCTATTTGTTTAATCATAGTTCATTATAGTTTAAATAAGAGGGTTAGGATCTAATTCCTTTCTCTCTATTACATAACTTTTAGGTATCTCTATAAAATTCTTTGCCATAGAGTTTGGGATGCATATTCCATATATACTGGATGCCAAAACTATTACTTTATCATTTTCTGCTATTAAAAATCCTACTGTAGTAGTTGGGGTATTGATTTTGAAAATATTGAGTATTCGGATCTAAAGAGATTCCTTCTCTATGTTGTGCATAAGTTCCATCCCATGTTATTTGCATGAGAGGTGTTTGTTTTATTTCGTTATTCATACTCATGTTCATTTTAAATTGTTAGTTTTTCAGGAGGAAGTTCATAATGTATAAACCCATCTATATAATCCTCTTCTGATAGATTATGTTCTCTTATATATTCATCAAATTCTTCTTGAGAATAAAATACCATATATTCTTCTGTTGCTTTGAGCATTAAGGTTAAAGCATATCCACTTCCAATATCCATAATTATTCATTTTTATTATTTATATTATTAGTTTCTTCTGGGAGAAATTCTATTAAAGTTTGTTTATTAGTGATAGGATCTATCTTATATAGATATATTCCGGGTTCATCTGCTATTACTGAAGAACTTTTAACTCTAATAATTCTTTTATAACCATTACGGTATGTTTCACTACACCATGAGAAGCCATCTACACTATCAATAGGAGAACCAAATTTACCACTATCTATTAACTGTAGAATTTCTGCCCCTGTTAGTGTGTTTAAATTACATTCATTATTCATTAATTAGTTTCTTTTGGAATAAATTTCTTTGTATCTAGGAATTCAATAATTTCATTATATTTATCATTATCTAATAATTTATAAAACTTGGAAGCTGTAATTATATATTCCTTAAGTTCTGATAGATTCTGAATATTAACTTTATCCAATTTGTTTTGGACTAGTCTTATTTCTTCTCTATTCTTATATTCAGAATAGTTTGTGTTATATCTTCCAAGATCTTTAAACATAAGGTATAATAAATTTAGATTATCCTTATTTACCTCACATAATAATTCATCTTTATTGAAAAAATCAAATATATTAGTGACTACATCAAAATTAGATTTGGCAGAATTATAAAATGTAACAAGTTTAAGTTCATTTAAATTATCATTTGGACTCATTGCTCATATTCATTAATGATTTAACACCTAAAAATCCGGGAATCACACTTGGAGCCAATTTAATTCCTTCAATCAATGTTTTATTATTTGAATCTACTCCTTTTATAAAATGTCTTTTATTTTCAATTATAAATTGTTTAGCTTCTTCATCAGTTAAATCTCTAGTTCCAATTTTATGTTTTACTCTAAACGCCCATAAATCTGAATGTAATTCATCTCCACTTGCAGCCCATTCATTAGAAGTATTTAAGAATTTACTTAATTTATTTCCTACATTAGTATTAGCATTTAGCTTTCCATAAGTTCCACTAGAGTTTAAAACATCTAATGACACTCCATAATTATTTTGTAATAAATGTGTTGCCTCATGGTTAGAAGTTCTTCTAATCTCCTTGGGTTTTCTTAAAATTCCAGAGTTATCTCTACGTTTTATAGCTATATCATTATATCCTTGAGAATCATCAAAATATCCTGTTATAGACTTATTTTTTAAATTTTCTTTTACAGAGCCTAAGTCGGATTCTCCTTTATATTGATAATGATTTCTTTTAGGACTGTTGTCATATAAAATAAACCTATTTATTTCTTCTCCATCCGAATCAAGCATATAACTATATTTATCTCTAACATTTAATCCAGAATTTTTAATTCTTTTTGCAATATTAGGATCAAGATCATATTTAACTAATTCTGGCATATATGGAGAATCTTTATATATTTTATATTTAGATAGATCAGAACTGCCATTCCACATTTGAATTACTTCATCAATTCCTTTTTGGAAAGCTTTATCTTGTTGTTTTGTTATGATTTTTTCTCCTACTTTTGTTTTGGATGCTAGTTTATATAATTCATCTGGAAGTTTAGAAACTTTAGAAAGTTTTCCAGCACCATAAGGTAACATCTCCAACCCAGCTTGCACACCACCACTAACATAATCACCCTTAGCTGCACTAATCCCAGCATCACCCAAACCTAACACCATCCCTGCAGCTGGATTTAACATAGAAGTCCCAACTGCTGCATAATCTCTTAAATCCAATCCAACTTGTTTCAATTTATCTCCAAAATCTTGAATCTGTTTTAATGTATGATTAAGATTATTTGCTTCTCTAATATCTTTAGAAGGAGCTTGAGATAAATAAGTCCTATTATCTGGAAGCTCCTTTTCTTCTTTCTTCTTCAATCTAGGTTCTAGTTTACTATTTATTCTAGTATTATCTCTAGGCTGAGTTTTCTCTTTTAATCCTCTTGAGTAAGAATTTACTTTATCAAAATCTAAAGCCATTTCTTCATATTTATGTTTATGTTTAAATTATTAGTTATTTTGTGGTGTAATTACAGCTCAAATAGTTCTTGCAACTTTTAAAATAATTGAGTATTAATTAATTTAATGGGAGGAACTAATTATGATCTGTAATTGCACCTTTTCAAAACCTGTCTTTGTACATGGTTATCGCCGCTTTAGATACGGTAAGTGGGAGGATGTGTCAGCATACTGCCGCAGATTACCTAGAAGGTAATAATATCTAAAGCCATTGCAGAGGGCTTTGTACTCTGCTATTTCTAAGTACTTATCTATCACAAATTTAATATATATTCTCATAATTTCCAATGTGTTGTATATTATTTAGAATGAATATAAATAGTTGTTGGGACAACTTTTGTTGATTCTATATATAATTCATTCATTTCTGTCCTTATTTATTATATTTGCTATTATTAATTTTAAATTTATTCATTATGAGCGATCGTCAAACTTACTTCACTCTTCGTGGTAAATCTAAAAAAGATTATGAGTTTTCTTGTTATTACCCTGAGGACATACTTCCAATTAAAGATTGTGTTTATATTCTAGTTATTGAAACTACATATCTCCATTTACCAGATACTGGAATGGATGTTGTCTTTTGTGGTGAAGTTGATAGTAGTGGTTTAAATTCCATTTCAAAAACTTATGTGTATGATGGTAAGACATATAATATTTTATATGTAGGTGTATTAGAAGAACCCTCACATGATGAGCGAATTAAAATTATAGATGACATCATTCAAGCTTTTCAAGATATTAAAAACTCTTTAGAATAATAATAGTACCATCTTCCATTGTGTATTTATCTGTGAGGTAGGGGCGTTTATATTCTGCTTTTACCTCCTTTTTCTTTTCTTCTGGAAGTTGATCTAACAGAGATTTAAATAACTCTAATTCTTCTTCTGTTGCCTCTAAATGTCCTCCTAATCTAGATGTAATGTATTCCTTATCATTTATTTTTCTAAATACAGAAAAATTAGGGTGTTCATAAGTAATAGCGTATATAGTCCCTTCTTCATTTTTAAATGCGGCTATGGGATATTCTGTACTTTGGTAACGCCAAGTAACTTGAATTTCTTTTGGTGTTTCTATTTTTGTGTACATAATTCATGTTCATTTTAAATATTTGTTATTAACCATATAATAGTTATAGGATTAAATCCGATTACTAATAACCATATTAAATATTTCCATTTTCTTATAT
>ERZ773144.1361-NODE-1361-length-22077-cov-4.645763_pt1 | contig 22077 bp, 19 predicted proteins | sample MGYA00580849_ERZ773144 | MGnify/ENA primary metagenome ERZ773144 (study PRJEB29015, sample SAMEA2737861) | human gut metagenome | biome: human gut; feature: human-associated habitat; material: faeces | place: China | collected 2012 ...
GAAAACGATGAAATCTGCGGATATGAATTCGTTCACATGGGTAAGTTCATGGACGAAATCAAGAAAGGAACCGATGCCAACGAGGCATTGAAGAAGGTAACCGGAACTTACGGACGTTTCACCAAAGAGGCCGGTGCAGTGAAATATATAGATCCCCGTCACGAATAAAACAAGGAGGAAGTTACTATGATTAGAGAAGTGAAATTTGAAAGTCAAGACCGTCGTATCAAGCAAATTCTTGCCGCTTTGAACGCTAACGGTATTAAAGATATTGAAGAGGCTAACGCTATCTGCGAATCTTATGGACTCGATCCTTATAAAACTTGTGAGGAGACACAACCTATTTGTTTCGAGAATGCAAAATGGGCTTACGTGGTGGGCGCTGCCATCGCTTTGAAGAAAGGCTGTAAGAATGCAGCCGATGCAGCCGAAGCTATCGGTATCGGTTTACAGTCGTTCTGTATTCCCGGTTCGGTAGCCGATGACCGCAAAGTGGGTCTCGGACATGGAAATTTGGCCGCTCGTCTGCTTCGCGAAGAGACGAAATGTTTTGCATTCCTTGCCGGCCACGAGTCGTTCGCCGCAGCCGAGGGCGCTATCAAAATTGCCGCTAAGGCCGATAAAGTGCGCAAGGAACCTTTGCGTTGTATTTTGAACGGTCTGGGTAAAGATGCCGCTCAAATCATTTCGCGTATCAATGGATTTACCTACGTGCAAACACAATTCGACTATTATACGGGCGAGTTGAAGGTAGTTCGTGAAATAGCTTATTCCAAAGGTGAACGTGCCAAAGTAAAATGTTATGGAGCCGATGATGTGCGCGAAGGCGTGGCTATCATGTGGCACGAAGGTGTAGACGTATCTATCACGGGTAACTCTACGAACCCTACCCGTTTCCAACACCCCGTAGCCGGTACTTACAAGAAAGAGTGCGTAGAGAAGGGTAAGAAATATTTCTCGGTAGCTTCCGGTGGCGGTACGGGTCGTACGCTCCACCCCGACAACATGGCTGCCGGTCCTGCTTCTTACGGTATGACCGATACAATGGGTCGTATGCACAGCGATGCTCAGTTTGCCGGGTCTTCGTCAGTTCCTGCTCACGTAGAGATGATGGGATTCCTCGGTATCGGTAATAACCCTATGGTGGGTTGCACCGTGGCTTGTGCTGTTGATGTAGCTCAGGCTTTGAGTAAGTAATCATTTGTATCTTATTATGTATAAGCATCTGTGGCCGTTTGGTCGCAGGTGCTTTTTTGTTTTCTCCCCGATACTTTCCTTTTTCGTTTTCTCCCATAGGCCGGAGTATTTTTAGCCGGAAATGTTCTTTTAACGGAAAAGAGAAGGGGGTAAATGTCCAATATAAATCGGCTGATGAGAGGCTGTTTTCAACCCCTCTCCTCCGGAACTTCGTTCCTTCGGTCTCTCCCCTATACTGCCAATGCAGCACAGGAGAGAAGGGGGGAATACTCACAAAGAACCGAAAAGATAAAAAGACCGTTCAAAGCAACACATTTAATCCTTTCCCTCTGTATCGCAACAATCGATATAGGAGGGAGTGCCCGTAGGGCGAAGGGGCTGAAACAAAACCTGCAAGAATCTCAATGACAAAATCCGGGCGAGCGTTGCTTTATACCTTGAAATAAATAATTACTCCGATAGCCGTAGATACGATGATGCGCTACGTGTCGACTCTACTGTCAAATCGTGGGTTCTTGCTGGCTTTATTATAGGATTATTGGTAGTTGTATTCTATGTATTTGTATTCTGTAATCCGTCTCAAAGAATGTCAAATTCGGACAAAATGATTCTGCAATTATGTCATTAAAGAGGTTGTATTGTCTTGGTTTTTATTTTTAGGTTATGGTAAAGTCTTATTATTATGTGATGGTATAATTTTTGTATATTATCAATATGTAATGAAAATGAGTATTAACATATAAAAATAAACCATTATGATTTCACAGAAATTACAAGAAGCCATTAACGTTCAGATTGCGGCTGAAATGTGGTCGTCGAATCTTTACTTATCGATGTCGTTTTATTTCAAAAAATTGGGATATGACGGATTTGCCAATTGGATGAGAAAACAGTCTCAGGAAGAGTTGGGGCATGCTTACGACTTGGCCGATTATGTATCGAAGCGCGGCGGTGTAGCCAAAGTAGATAAGATAGATGTCGTTCCTCAGGAATGGGAGAGTGTGCTCGATGCTTTTGAAAATGTTTATAAACACGAGTGCCATGTATCTTCTCTTATCGACGAGTTGGTAAATGTCGCTTCTTCCGAAAAGGATAAGGCTTCGCAAGATTTTCTCTGGGGCTATGTGCGTGAGCAAGTAGAAGAAGAGGCTACGGCTTTGGGCATTGTCGAGAAGTTGAAACGTTGTAAAGACGAAGCCAGTATTTTGTATATGGACGAAAAACTGGGTGAGAGGTAATTGTCAAGGATTATTTCTTATAAGTGATTGAAAAAGGGACTTTGGAAGAATTGTTTTTTCCGAGGTCCTTTTTTTGTATATTCGGTATCGATTGGGTAAACTATTTGTACGATGAGAAAATTGCTTTGTCCGCAGTGTAAGGTCTCTTCGATGTATGTGAAGAACGGTAAGGGAGAGCGTAGGGCGGTGTATGTGACCGATGGAGGGGTAGTCGTTGCCCGCAAAGAGGGCGAGACTCTCGATGGTTTCGATCTTGAAACAGTTTATTGTATGGGTTGCTCTTGGAGCGGGTCCCCCAAACGTATGGTGAAAATGTGATTTGTCCAATATAAACCGGCAGATGAGAGGCTGTTTTCAACCCCTCCGTCACTACGTGCTACCTCCTCTGTATGGCTAATGCCCCCCCCCGTAGCATTGGGGTGTCGAGTAACAATAGGGGGCGTGGTAGAGGAGAAGGGGATTTGTCAAGGTAGGGAGAGCGGGGGAATTTTGTTCTTGTCTCCGGCAACGGCTATGTAGAATTGTGAGGGGACGAGATATTTTTGTGCTGCCGATAGTAGATCGCCGGGTGACAGTTGCCGTATGGCTTCGTCTTGCTGCGCAAAATATTCGACCGGGAGATCGTTGGCTTTCAATGAAAGGTAGTAGTCCGCTATGGAAAAGGGGGAGTCGAGGGTACGAGCCATGTCTCCTCTCAGGTAGTTTTGTACGGTGATGAACTCGTCGGTCGGGACGGGCTCGTTTCTGAGTCGATCTATTTCGGCGAAGACTTCGTCGATGAGCGGTCGGGTGAATTCGGTTCCGGTTTGGGTCGATATGGTTAAATAGCTTCCGTATCGCATGGCTGCGATAGAGGAGGATATGCCATAGGTATAGCCCTTTTCTTCCCGTATGTTGGACATGAGTCTGCTGCCGAAATATCCGCCGAGTATAGTGCAGAGCAGTTTCAGGGCGAAGAAATCGGGGTTTTCCCGGCCGATGACCGGCAGTCCCATTCGGATTCCGGATTGGAGGGCGTTTTCTTTGTGGGTGACTATTATCGGATTTTCGGCACGATGTATGGGGAAAGCGGGGATTATCGCAGAATCGACAGAGGGTACATTCCATGTGTGGCCGAAGTGGAGTTCCAAATTATCGAGAAGTTTCCCGGTGATTTTTCCGGCGATGAAGATACGACATCTCCCGGGAGCGATGTGCTGCCGATGGTAGTCTCGGAGGTCTTCGGTTGTGATATGGTTTATATGGTCGGGGGTGACAGCCCGTCCGTAAGGGTGCTTGTCCCCGAAAATCATAGAGAGAAAAGTCTCGGAGGCGAGGACGTCTACTTTTTCTTTCTGAACGAGCAGTTGTTGGAGACGCCGTTCTTTGAGCCGGGTGAATTCTTTTTCCGGGAAATCGGGTCGTATAACGATGTCTGCCAGCAGAGATAGGCAGGTATCGAGATGCCGATTGAGCGTGTAGAGCGTGACATAGAGATAGTGACTCGATGCGGAGGTTTGCAGCCATGCTCCGTGGTAGTCGAATGATTCGGCTATCTCTTCCGAGCTTTTTCCAGCAGCGCCTTCTTTGAGCATCAATAAGGTGAGGGCGGCTGTGCCCGGTTTCTGTTCGGTATAGTAACCTCCTTCGAACATAAGGTCTATGCGGCACACGTCTTCGTCACCCCGATTACAGGCGATGATTTCGATGCCGTTCGATAAAGCATGGATGCCGGGTGCGGGCAGGGATAGGGGCGGAAATGTTCCGACAGGCGGTGTCGTTGTTCGGTCTAACGTCATAATTTTCAGAGTAGAGTGAGTGCTTTTTGTAAATCATCGGGGGTGTCTATACCGATTGTTTCTTGTGTGGTGATGCCCACTTTAATCGTATAGCCGTTTTGCAGCCACCGGAGTTGTTCGAGCGATTCGGCGATTTCGAGCGACGACTGGGGCAGCCGGGTGATCTGGGACAATATGTCGGCTCTGTATCCATACATGCCGATGTGCTTGTAGTAAACGTGTTTATCGGGCCATTGTTCGGGGGATATATTTCTCATATAGGGAATTATCGAACGGCTGAAATAGAGTGCTTCGTTTTTGCCGTTGAGAATGACCTTCGGAGAGTTGGGATTGGCGAGCGTCTCGTAACCTTCGGTTGCCTCGAAGGGGCGCACAAGGGTCGCTATCTGGGTTTGAGGTGAATCGAAGCAAGCGATGAGGCTCTCGATCTGTTCGGGTTTGATAAACGGTTCGTCCCCTTGAATGTTGATGATTACGTCTTCGTTTCCGCCCAGACGATTGTAGGCTTCGAAGCAACGGTCTGTTCCGCTACGGTGTTCGGCCGATGTCATGACAACGTTCCCGCCGAAAGATTTCACGGCGTTGAATATTCGGTCATCGTCAGTGGCGACACATACATTGTCGAGGATTTTGCGGACTTGCTCGTAGACCCGTTGAATCATATATTTCCCTTTCATGTCGGCCAGCGGTTTCCCTGGGAATCGGGTAGAGGCGTAGCGAGCCGGAATAATACCGATGAATTTCATATTGAATTTCTTATAACGTTTTTTTATTTGATTTCGATCACATAAAGCTGCGCGTTTTCGTATTTGACAACTTTTATACCCGCTCCTTTTTCGATGTATCCGTGAAGGGCTACGGCGTCGAACTGTCTGTCGCCGATGGTTACTTTCCCGGAGGGTCGGAGTATGGTTGCCGCGAGTCCTTCTTTTCCGATATATTCTTGTAATTCGGAGGGAACTCCGATGTATCCTTTTTCTGTGGCTTGATCCGCTTGAAGGGCTAAACGTCCGAGTGGGCCTTTACTGCCGATTTTTTGGAAAAACCAAAAGAGTAAAGCTACGGAAATAATGACTCCCGAGATGACAGTTATTATTCCTTTGCTGATGTCGGCGGCAGAAACAAAGTTGAAATCGAAATTGACATTCCCGACCAATGCCAAAATGAGTGCTCCTAATATCAGAATGGAGCCCGAAATGCCGGCTATACCGAAGCCGGGGATAACGAGAAATTCGAAAATGAGCAGAATGATGCCGATGACGAAAAGCAGTATTTCCCAGTTCGCGGCTAATCCGTCGATGTAAAGTGGAGTGAAATAAAGTACGGCTGCGGTACAGGCAATGGCCGAAGGCAATCCTATGCCCGGTGTTTTCAGTTCCATGAAGATACCGCCGAATATGAGCGTTACCATGAGAGCCTGAAAGGCGGGGTGGGTGAGAAAACCGGCGATATCGTCGAAGAGCGAGGGTTTGAATTCTTGTAAAGTATAAGTCTCGTACCGGAGTTTTTGCGAAATGATCTCGTCGACGTTATCGACTATGCCTTCGCAATATTTTTGGGCGATGGCCTCGTTTGCCGTAAGGGTGAGTACTTTGCCCGAATCGCAAAGATTGGGGACGATTACTCTTTCGTCGACCATAGCTTCGGCTATGAGCGGATTGCGCCGCCAGTTTCCCGATTCGTCTTTTCCGTGTGACTCGGCCGTCGCCCGCATGGTCGCCCGCATGTATGACTGGTATTTGTCGGGCATGGCGGCTCCGGTTTCATTGACTACCGTAGCGGCTCCCATGCTTGCGCTGCTGCGCATATAGATACTGTCGCAGGCTATGGCGATGAGTGCTCCTGCCGATGCGGCATTGTTGTCGACGAAAGCATAGACGGGAATGGGTGCATTGAGTATGGCCGTTCTCATGGAATCGGCGTGAACGACAGTTCCCCCGTAGGTGTTCAGCCGTAGTATGACGGCTTTTGCATTTTGTTCTTGGGCTTGGTGTAAACCGGCTCTTAAATATCGCCAAGTCGTACTCCCGATTTCTTTGGTTATATCTATTTGATAAACAGTGATTTGTGAATTCGATACAAAATACTGGAAAAATAATATGAGAAAAAAGATATATTTGTGAAACTTTTTCATGAACCTATGTGTTTAATATTAAGAAGCACAATTAAAAAAGATAAGAAATATGTTACAAAGTAAATAAAAAATAATCAGAACAATATTATGGGATTGTATTTTGCGAAAACAGATTTTTTTTTGAGCCCCTTTGAAATAGCTGAATGTTTCGAAGACGTTTAGGAGAATGTAGAAATTTCAGATTGTAGTAGTTAGTATGAGTAGATTTTCGATGCATTTTCGTAATACAAAGTAGTAGTATAAGTAGTAAACAAGAATTACAAAATCATCAAAATTTTCAATTATGAACTCTCTAAAATTTCAAGATAGATTGTTAGGTCTCCAAGACAATTTGCTAAACTTCGCTTATATGCTTACCGCAAACCGGGAAGAAGCGAAAGATTTGCTTCAAGATACGACTCTTAAAGCTCTCGACAACGAAGATAAATATATCGACAATGTCAATTTCAAAGGTTGGGTGTTTACCATCATGCGAAATATTTTTATCAATAATTATCGCAGGGTTGTACGGAACCAGACTATTATAGACCAGACAGAAGATCTGTATCACTTGAATTTGCCCCAAGACTCGGGATTCGCGTCGCCGGAAGGTTCTTTTACGGTGAAGGAGATTACAACGGCTATCAATAGTTTCAGCGAGGAGTATCGGATACCGTTTTCTATGCATGTGGCAGGGTATAAATATCACGAGATTGCCGAAAAAATGGATTTGCCTTTGGGCACGGTAAAAAGCCGAATCTTTTTTGCCCGTCAACGTTTGCAGGAGATGCTGAAAGATTATAAATAAAGTATAGCCGAATTGTTTTTAGGCTCATTCGAAGTGTTCCTCATAGAAAGCCCTCATAAATCATATAGGATTTATGAGGGCTTTGGATTTCCCGGTAAAGGTAGAATAGCCATACTTTTTTGTCTTTTTCTTTAACCCCTCCGTTCTTCGGACACCTCCCCTATATTTTGCGTTGCAAAAACACCCCGCCATGCTGCGGAACACGGCAAGGGAAGAGGGTGTTGGTGTTCAACATTTTGGCTTTACTGTTTATTTTCATTCCTTCTTTTTTCTACGGGTACTTTCCCTATCGGCAGGGAGAGGATTGAAATGTTATTTTTGATATTCTTTTCAACCCCCTCGCCCTGCGGGCACTCCCCCTATATTCCTTTCAGGAACACAGAGGGAGAGAGATATGCATCACTCTGTTCTCGTTATCGAAGGTATTAGCCCTTCTCCCCTGCCGTGTCCCGTAGCCTTACGGGAAGTTGCGTTAGCAATAGGGGAGACCCACAGAACTTTGTTCTGCGGAGAGGGGTTGAATGATTGTTTATTTGTGATTTACCTGAGTTTCTCTTCGAGAAGATCGGAGAGGATATGAATATTCTTTTCGTTATCGTACGCTTTCAGCAGCTGTATTCGTTCGGTGCGTTTGGCTTGGTCGAAAGGTTCGTTTAAGGCGGTTTCGACAGCGCGAGCCATAGCCTGAGGCGTATCGGCAATGAGGCAGGCTTTGTCCAAGCCTGTGCCGAATAGCATTTTGCTGTTTACGATACAGTGTCCTCCGTGAAAGAGGGCATTCAATAGTTTCAGTTTTAATCCCGTGGGTTGGAATGTGACGAGCAGGTTGGCTGCCGCTTTTTCGATAAGCTGGTTCATTTGTTCTTCCGAGGGGTTGGCGATGAGTTGTGCGCCGGGTGTCCGTTCGACCAGCCGAACGAGTGTTTCCGGGGGATTTTTTCCGGCGAATATCCATGATGTGCCTTGTGTGAGCGGGGCGACTTGCCGTAACAGGTATTCGGCGGCTTCGATGTTCTCTTCGACCGAAAGGTTTCCGTGATAAAGGATATAGTTCTCCTTCGGGCCGGCAGGGGCTACTTCGGCGTATGCGTGAAAGGCGGGAAGCAGCGACACCGGGATTTGCGGGTATCTCGACGAGAAATAACAGCGGTCGCTCTCGGAGATCGCTAAAATGGCATCGGCATGCAGGAGTATCTTTTCGTATTTTGCCAATTTGACAGCTTCGAGTTCGTAGTAGAGTTTTTTCCACCCTGATGTCTTGCGGGATAATTCTTTGTAATATTCGTGCTCGATGTTGTGCGTTCGGACTAATTTGATACGGTCTTTCAGCCGTTTGTCGGACAGAAAGGCGCAGCAATGCAGACCTTCGAACAGTATGGGGGCATTGTCGGAAAGCAGATCGTCGAGAAGTTTTGAACAATGGCGACTGGAAACTATATAAGGGATATGCGAAAGCTGGCGGATAACAGAACGGTGGCGCGGATAGTAAGAGACTCTGGCGGCTACTTCGTTCAGTTGTTCGGCTCTACTCCGGTCGTATTGGAATGTGTGTAGCCATGTCTCGTAGCCCATTTTTTTTAACGCTTTCAACTTATAGTAAATATCGATAACCCCTCCATAGTCCGGTGGAAAAGGGACTTGCAGAGAAACGACATGGAAACGTCGGGAGGGAGACAAACTCATGGGAAATTAGAATTTGTATCCGAGACCAATGGAAATATTAGCCTGATTGAAGTCGTTTATGAAAATATATTTTCCCTCTATATGTAGGTTTAGGTGGCGGGAAATGCTCATTTCGAATCCGGCTCCGGCGTTTATTCCGAATTTATTTCGGGTATTGGAGAGTTCCTTATCGTTTTGTAACGCATTTCCCCTCCAACTTTGAAACGCGATACCGGCTAAGGGATATACCGAGAATCGACCGGCGAAAGGAATGAGGTAATGAATGTTCCCGTTGATTTCCCATTCGTTGAGGTCGTGGTGCGAGAATGTGTAGTTGACCGACGGCACTACTCGCCAGTTTTTTGCAAAGGGGAGATGCATGAAAACTCCTGCTTGTACGTTTTCTGTATCGAACATGTATCCGGCTGATATGCCTAAGCACTTCGTATTGTAGTTTTGTGCTTGGACGGAGGTGGCGGAAAGCAGCCCCATGAATATAAAAAGTCCTATTATTTTTTTCATATCCAAAAGTTTGAGGGACAAATATACGGTATCTTTCTGTTAATATGTAGTCGATGAAGTTATTTTTAGGATAGTATGGCTTTAAATGTGAAAAATGTTTTTGATATAGTCCTTATTGTTAAGAAGATATTAGAAATTGTTTTCATTTTTGAAGAGAGGATTTTCGTACGGGGAGTTTGAAATTGCGGTAGAGTTTGTAATCCTTAGTAACGAATATCATTTTGCTGTATATGAGGCTGTGCTGTTTGTGTTGCTTTTTTCTATGGGATTGACTTTTACAGCTTCTACGACTTTGGCCATGGATTGTGAGCGAGCCAATTCGGGAACGGCCTCTGCATTGTTCGGAGCAGCAGGTTTTGCTTTTGGAGGTATCGTTTCTCTGTTGGTGGGATTGGGCGATACCCTTTCTACTACGGGTCTGATATTTTTCGTTTGCTCGGTGTGTTCTCTTTGTTTTTCCGTTTTGGCTATGAACCAGACACATACGAACTTATGGGGGAGTTTCAAATGTAAGATGGGGCCTGTTACTAGGTTTGTCTTTTTGAGGCGAGAGAAATAAAAATGGGTAATAAAAGTAGTGATCGTAATTAACAGAAATGTATAAATCCCCCGCTCTTTTTCAAGGCGGGGGATTTTGTGTAGGACTATATCTTTATTATTCAAAGAGATGAGCCGGGATAGTTTAGCATTTTATTTTTTGATGACTTTCACGGCTTTACCATCGTTCACTTTTACAAAATACATACCGCCAGCAAGATCGGAAAGGTCGAGAGAAATAGTTGTCGTACCTACATGGGCTTGTCTCATTACCAGAGAACCGGCTATATTATATATTTCGACCGTTTCGATTGTATTTTGAGCAGATATCGTAATGATTCCCGTCGTGGGGTTGGGCGATATACGTGAAATGCTTACTGCATTTTCTATGCCTGTATATATATTGTTCAATACCAATGATTTCTTTGCGGGTGTCACACAACTGTTGTCACTGGTAGGCATAGCCCATACGGCTAATCTTTCACCGGCATTGGATACCGCATATAAGTTCCCGGCATAGTCGAATTCGAAATCATTAACATAACCGCCCATTTCGGCAATTTCTTTTCGGAATTTTTCCGTGACAGAAGGTATTCCCTCTTTCATCTTGTAGGAGTACACGGCCACTCCGCCATTTACGCTAAGGGCTATAAGCTGTTCTTTTTCATTGACGGCGAGAGCTCCGTTTTGGGACGACTCACCGATGATGTTGGGCTCGGCTGTATTAAATACGGCATCTTGGTATTGATCGCTGTAATAGAACATACATGGATTTGCGGGAGAGTTGCTTCCGCCACCTCTGTATTGTGCGGCCCAATATCCGGTAGAAACGGGAACGATACTGCTGTTGTCGTTGCCCACGTAACTACTGGCGGCTTTCGATTCGTTGGGCGCAGTTGTCCATGTATTCGATTCGCCGATGTTATAGACGTTGATAAATTTTTTCCAAGATGAACCCGAAGCCGTTTTATCTATGGCATAAAGTTGAGTTGTAGCTCCTTCTCCTCGAATACCTACGGCTGTTATTTGGCCGCATACATATTTGCCTCCTATCATTAGGCTGCCATTCGAATTTGTAGCTCCTGTAAATATAGAAGAAATATCAAAGGTTTCGGGGTTCATCAGGTAAATACCTGCGTTGTTCGTGCTGGCGTCGCATAGGAATACTCGTCCATCTGATGCTACGGCTGCTTTTTTCGGACCCATACCGGTTTCTCCGCTCCAAGATATGGTTCCGCTATAAGCTGTGGAGCCTTGTTGAGTAATATCGCTTATGTCTGCACCGAGTACATACACACCCACTGTCGAGGTTTGGGCTTGTGAAGGATTTCCTGCACTTACTGTTCCGGCAGCAGTGTTCGTTATATAGATACGTCCGAAGTAGTCGCTTTCAGGTGATTTATCGATGGCGACACCGTATGGCGCATAGTACTGGTATAGAGGACTGTCGTCGGATATTTTCGTAAATTTCGTGACGTTTCCGGCGATGGCTTGAATACTCCAATTCAGCTTTTCGGCAGGAAGATCGGCTCTGGATATAGTAGTCTGATTCGCTCCCTTTGGTAGCGCTCCTAATGCAATCGTTTGAACAGCTTCGCCTGTTTCTGGATTATTCAATATCAAGTTTACAGATGTGGCATCCTCGTTTAAGTTGAAGTTGATAGTATATCCGTCTTCTGTTTCGTCATAGGATAAACCGTATGCAAATATACGGGCGGGAGATTCGGATTGCTCCATGCCTTTGGTCGTGTATTTTACGATTTTGTTTCCAGCCAACAGGTATATATCTATATCGGAATTATCTACGATTCCTATACTTGTCATTGGAGAAAGTCCCGTAGTGGAGATGAAAGATTCGGTATCTCCGATGTTTCGGGCTTGATCTATTCCATTCGTAATGTCATATAAACGAACTTTATAAGAATAATTTCCATCTCCTTGACTTTCACAAATGGGTGCGCTCATATAAATTTTATCGGCGTAACGGAAATAATTCGCTCCGTATGACTCTACCGGAATGTTATCCGAGAAATCGGCTAGCATGATTCCCTGATCGCTCATCCAGTCCATTAAAAATTCTCTTGGGGCCGTGAGTGTACCGTCTATGATCAATCTACTTTTTGCTAAGGGCGAGAGTGTGATATGGGCTTTTTCTCCGATTTGACTTTCGTCGAAGTCCGTATCGTTTTTCTGGAATCCGGCCACTTCTCCGTTTTTAATGTTCCAACATACATATCTGATACCGTATGCCGTATTCCAAGCGTTTCCGGCATGGGAGTCGAAATACAGTTGGAAATCGTCGATCGTGCCGCTTACAGCGATGGTGTTGGCTATATAGTTGGAGTTGTTATTTCCGGCGGCTGCGAGGCTGGCACTTGTATTCGTTTGTAATGTAGCGACGACAACCGGGGCTGAATCTTCTAACGAGGTCGTTTCACTTCCCTGCCATTTATATACGTAAAAGTCTCCGGTTTGATACGCATTGCCTTCTTTGCCGATGACCGTCGAGTTTGTCCCAATAAGCACGCCGTCGATAGTGAAGGCGATATCGGATAGTATATAGGGTAATTCTTTCCCGTTATAACCTTCGGTTACAAGACCTTCGGTACTCATTTCTTTAATGAGTTCTCCGGTTGCTGGATTCAGAACCAAGAGTTTAGGAATTTTATTTTCATCTACTGCCAATACATAATATTTGTTGTCTCGCAGGATTGCCCGACGTACGGTAAGTCCATTCAAGGCTTCGATGTCGGTAATTTCTGTTTCTTTGGTGAGATTGTAATATGCCGCTGCTGCAATATCTCCGTCTTGGTCGGGGTGTGGATAATCAAGCACTTCCTCTTCTATTTCTTCATCAGAGGGTTCTTCGTGTTCCAAATCGGTCAGCCTTTTATTAATGAATGCAGTTTCATTGACGATGACTTCGATTGGTTCGGTTTCTTTCCAGAATCCCTCGATGTCGAATACCAGATTGTAGTTTCCGGGAGTCAAATCGGTAAATACGAATAATCCATTATATTCTTTATCGGTTGTATATCGGCCTACTTCTTCACCGTTCTCGTTTTGAAGGATAATAGTTACGTTGTTCAAGGGAGCATAGGAATCGATCGAATTGATTTTGTATTTATAGAGGTCGTGTTCGAGAGTGTTATATTTATCTTTAACAGTCCCCATAATGCAGCCGGTGGTTTCGCTATCGTCGTTGAACCATGCACGTATGGCCCGAGCATATCGCATACCTTCTTGTTTGCAGTAGTCTTTGTTGAGAAGTCTTTGGCGTTCGGGTTGATAGGTGTGGAAACAGCCTTCACAAAGGAAGCCGTCACACCCGTGTTTCAAAACACCGAGATAACCGGTATATCCCATGCTGTTTGAGGACGAGCTACCATAGAAAGATATGTCGCCCCGGCTGTTGTTGTCGTTTTCACCGGTATAATAGGATTTATAGGTAACTTCGTTCTTGTTGACATATGGCCATGCGGCACGAGCCATATCGCGGGCGTTTGTCAATCCGTTTCCCGATTCCGAATCGGTCCCTCGATAGAGAATCAGCGGATAATTCGTACTGCTCCCCTCAGTTGCAGCATTACTATGGATCGAAATGAAATAATCCATATTGTTGGCCTCTACATCTTGACAAATCACCGATAGGGTAACTAACTGTTGAGTTCCACTTTCTCCGGGCTGAGTCTCGATGTATTTGTCGTTTTCGGTTTTGTGTTCATCATCGGCCGATACAACACCGTTTACCGTGCGCGACATTCTCACATATCCGGCTCCGGCTTTTACGAGCTCTTCCCTTAGGGCCATTCCCTTTATCAAGTTCGTATTTGTTTCGAAGAATCCGAGAGTATCCATTTGAGCATAGTTGATCGTTGCCATCGGCCGGTCGTTAGGCCCCCAACCGCCGTGCCCCGGATTAATATATATTCTGGCCTCGCTTAGATCGTTTGCACTTACCGAAAATGCTAACGTTATTCCTAAGCATATCGATAGAAGTTTATTGAGTTTCATGGTGATTAATTATTTTGAGGTTGCTACATTCATTAAAAATATCTCTCCATTTTGTGTCGTATAGACGATTTTGGAAGCATCGTCGGATGCAGAAGGGTACATGCAGATTTTTGATTGATCTGTCAATGCCGTGCGATGAGTGCCTTGTGACGTAACGGCGAATATTTGGGAGTAAGTAACGATTTCCCCGTTATCATAATCTACCATGCCTACGACCCAATCGTTACCTAACCATACCGGTGCACGCAATGTCCCCAAAGAAACCGGATTTGTTCCATCTATATTGCAGACGTATGCTTTTGCTTCGTCAATGACATAATAGAGAAGTTTTCCTCCATCGGGAGAAACCGATGGCCATAAATATCCTACATTCGTTCCGTTGGGAGAGAGTTGCTTTGTTTTTCCATCGATTGTAATGTAAAGCTGGCTGTTCTTAATACTTGGGATAGCCGGGAGGTTTTTCAGCTTTTTACCGGCAATCCGTTTAGAAATAAGTTTGCCATTATTTACAGCGAGAACCGTACCTCCTTTTACAGTCACACCTTCTAGATTTCGGGTAGGTTTTACTAGTTGTTCTGTTTTCCCGGTTTGTAGATTTACACTGTTTAATGATGAGTAGCGAAGTTTCCCTTTATATTCGCTCTTTCTATAAATTACGGTAGAGCCGTCTTCGGAAAATTGGGCATTAAACCCAGCACTTCGGTCATTGGTAATGGTCGTCAATTTCCCGGTTGCAAGATCAAATTTTTTCAGACCGCTCATGTCTTCGTTGGTTACTAGAACGCAATCCCCCTTCGGACTTATCTTCGGGAGAAATACTCCTTGCCCGTCGAGGGTAAGGGCTTTGGTACTGATTACCTCGATTCCTTGGGCAAAAATCAACTGACTCATAAAAACGAGTACTCCTAGAAATGTTTTTCTCATAATGATTAAAATTATATGGGTAAATAATGGATTATTAAGGATAATTCGAGTATATTTTGAGTCTTTGTGTTTATTTCAGGTTTTCAAATGTAGATATTTTTATTTTATATTCATTATTTAAGTATATAAAAAATGATTCTAAAATATAATATATTTAAAATTGCAATGAAAAATAAATGGAAATAAGATTTGTAGTTCTTGTAAAATATTGATAATTAGATGTTTGTTTGGCTTTATTATTATAATACTAATTATCGGGAATAATCGAAATAATTATTAGCAATTATTTTTTGTTGGTGATAAATTTCCCTTGTTGTATTGAATTTCTAACTTTGATTGGATTGAAGTCGGTCGGGTAACAAGAATGTATTTAACGTAACTACCGAAGTGTAAAAATGAAAAAGCCGGTCAATCACCGGCTTTTCTTGTTTTTAATAAGATATAGTCTTTTCCATTTGTGCTTTTTCAAGTCCTTCAAGAGTTCTTTATTCTTTATCTGATAGTCGAGATGTATCGACACGGATTCTTGGAAGGACTCTTCCGCATTTCGTATGCTGTTCCCGGATACGGCTAAATCGATGGAGGGACAATAGGCGATATAGGCATTAGCTTGTTTGAAGATGTAGATATGGAATACCCCTGTAAGCAGATTACCGGAGATTTCTATTTTATCGGTACGAGGTCGCATGACGTTCACGAGTCAATTTGTTTATATATGATTTCGGGCGGAATAGCCGATATTTTCGAGAAGGCGAAAAGTTTCTTTCCCAAGTCTTTCAGCGAAGCGCCTATATGGTAGATTTCCCCATCGATGATTAGGAACCGATCGTGCGCCTTTGTGTATAACTTGACCTTTACAGGCGAATATTGAGCGTTGAATCGCTTGATGTCAAGTTCTAATTGCGGAGTGATCTTATCCGTATAAATCACCACCGATACCGATTTTCCTCGTTTCCCGAATAAAGTCAAGACAGACTCGTCTATGTAGTTGTCGAAAAGGACGATACTCTTTCGGGCTGACTTGACAAGATCGCAAACGAATTTGTAGGCGTCGAATATCTGGCCGGCAAAAAATATTCCCTCTATCGGCGGTAAGGAATGGCGGACAAAAAAATCTACTTGGTTACTGAGCCTTTGTATTTCGGAGTCGTGTTCTCTCAGTCGGTTATCAATTCTTTTCTCTAAACTGTCGAGCTTTTGATTGATGGAATAACCTTTCAGCATGTATTCTTTTAGGACTTTGTTCGCCCACTGGCGGAACTGTGTACATCTTTGACTCTTTACCCGATATCCGACGGATATAATTACATCTAAATTATAATATTTCGTACGGTAACTTTTCCCATCACTGGCAGTTGTAAAGGATTCCTTGACAACTGAATCCCGATCCAATTCTTTTCTTTAAATATATTACCAGTGTGTAAACTTATATTTTGCTTGGTTGTTTGAAATAATTCGGACATTTGTTGTTGTGTCAGCCATACGGTCTCATTTTCTAAACGGACTTCCAGACTTACAGAACCTTCTGGTTGATATAATACGATTTCACTCTTTTGTTCCATCTCTGAATAGTTTTTGCAAATGTACATAAATAATTAAAAAACAGTGATGAACTTCTGAGATATGAGTTCACCGGGTATTGGTCTCGTCGTATCAATTCCGAACATCGTATTATCTACACGGTTCATGATGATATTGTGACCGTTTTTTGTCTCCATGAGGTACTATTATGCAAAGTAAATTTATAGAAATTCTATTTTGCTTTTATATTGGCAAAATCAATGACTTGACGATTAGCAGTGTCTATTTTTTTCGGAATCAAAACCTGTATGAATGTCTATTAATGCGATTGCCGGCCTACCATTTGCCTATTAGGCCCATATTTTTAAGACTGGATATAAAAAGAAAAACACTGATAATTAATTATCAGTGTTTTTATAAATCAGTCGGGGTGACAAGATTCGAACTTGCGACCACACGCCCCCCAGACGCGTACTCTAAACCGGGCTGAGCTACACCCCGCTGAATTGGTAGTGCAAAAGTAGTGGTATTTTCTATACTGACAAAATTTTGAACAACTTTTTTACTCCTGTTTTTCTTCGAAATTTCCTAATTGCTTGCAAGAGAGTCGGTAGGGGTTATAATTTAAATAGGTCGCGGTATAGGTCGAATGCTACGAATATTTCTTCCTTATCGACGTGACAGTCGATGACCGGTTTGCCGATGGTTTGTAATAATGTGAAGTTGATGTATCCGGCTTCGTTTTTTTTGTCGTGGGTCATCAACTCGTAGAGTGTTTCGTAGTCCTTACAGGTAATGGGAAATGCTCTGTAATGGCGATAGATGTATGCTGCTAATTCGGAGATTGTTTCGGACGGAAATTTCAGATAACGGTGGGAGAGTAGTAATTCGCATATGAGTCCCCAAGCCACGGCGAATCCGTGAGGTATGGGTGTTTCCCGCTTGTGTGAAAGGCTCTCGAATGCGTGGCCGATAGTATGACCTAAATTCAAGGCTTTGCGTATTCCTTTTTCAAAGGGGTCTTCGGCGACGATACGTTCTTTGACTTGTATCGATTCTTTGAGCAGTGGCAGAAGTTTTTCCCAATCGGGCATGGACAAGTCGAAATCGAGCAATGAACGGTAGGTGGCCGGATTGTCGATAAGTCCGTGTTTCAGCATTTCGGCGTATCCCGACAATAATTCGTTCTGTGGCAGTGTCTGAAAGAATTGTGTAGAGACGATGACCGTATCGGCCGGGCGAAAGGCTCCTATTTCATTTTTCAATCCGTTGAAATTTATTCCTGTTTTTCCTCCTACGGCGGCATCTACTGCTCCTAATAGGGTTGTGGGGATATTGATGAAACGGATTCCTCTTTTGAAACAGGCTGCGGCGAAACCTCCCAAGTCGGTGACCATACCTCCTCCCAAGTTGATAAGAAGCGATTTTCTGCTGGCTCCCTTGTGGCTCAGTTCGTTCCATACGTGAACGATTGTTTGGAGTGTTTTATGGGTGTCGCCGGCTTCGATCGTAATATATTGAGCCTGTGTGGATATGTTTTTCGATATTTCGGGTAGGGCGAATTTTTGGGTATGTGTGTCGCAGAGTATAAAAAGGGTATCGAAAGAAAAGTTTTCGAGCATATTTTTAAGGGTTTCGCCGGGTGTGGCGGTGAATATGATTTTTTGCGACTCCATACAGATGATATTAACGGGTGATTTTTAGCGTGTGTATAAGTTCGTCGACATGATTGGCGAAATCGGGCATGGACGGGAAAACCATATCGGCTCCGGCTTCGATGAGCGCCTGTGCCGGAATGGGGCCTGTGTTGACTGCTATGGTAAATATTTGTGCTGTCGTACCGGAGACTACCCCTAAGGGTGCATTTTCGATGACAATCGCTTCGTTCGCTTTGACTCCGGCTTTGGAAAGTCCCATTAAATAGGGCTCGGGACTCGGCTTCCCAATCTTTACGTCGTATGCCGTCACCTTATATTGCTGTTCGAATACACCGGGATAATCGTGGTCTAACCGATCTAAGAGAGAACCCTGTCCCGAACCTGTGACCAGTACAGGACGTATGCCGTTACCGATGATTCGTTGCAGCATGAGGTCGGCTCCCGGCATGGGGACGATTTTTTCCAACGCGTTGAAATGTTTTTCCTTGATTTTATAAATCTCGGCACACTCGTCATCGGACACCTGTTTCCCGAAATGTTTGTCGAACAAGTATTTAATTGTACTGGCTCCTGTTCGTCCTTCGTATAGATAAAATTCATCTTTGGAACATTTGAATCCCATAGGGGTGAGTGTACGATACCAAGCTTCGACATGATTTTTCATCGAGTCGTAGAGAACTCCGTCCATATCGATAAGCGCGGCCTTAGGAGTAATGCAAGGCACGTTGTGCTGTAAAAGATAGTTTTTAATAGCGATATTTTCCAAAATGTCGTGTTTCTTGTTTTATTCTACAAAAATAGAGCTTTTGAGATAATTAGCCAAAGAAGTGATGTTGAAAGACTTTTATTTTGTTTGAGATTGGATATTGGGTTTATTTCTGGTTTGTTAAAAATTTAACAAGATGTAAAATTAAGGCATAAATGTTTGTATTCTGTGATAATCCATTATTTTTGCAATAGATACGAGAATAGGTCGAGTTTCGGCATTACTAATCAAACTTGTTTCTGCGTTGGGCTTGCACTATTTTTGTCGCAAATATGGAAATGGATTGTATTTCGATATTATCAAGATTTGTTTTTTCTGCTTTTTGAAATAAAATAAAGTTATAAGGATATGAAGAGACTATTATGTAAGTGGATTCCGGTGTGTGCAATGGGTGCTGTTTTATGTGCCTGTGGGGGTGGAGTAGCCGATGGGGATTATGTCGGTGCATTTAAAGAATATGTGAAATCGGAGTTGAAGTCTGGAACGTGGGTTCTATCGGCCGATGAAAACTTATCCGCAGAGAAAGTCGATTCGATTCAAGTAGAAATTCTCCATGAAGTGACCGTTGCCGATAGTCTTCGAGCCGGTCGTCAAGAGGCTATCGATAGCTACGTTTCTACCGAACAACGTTTGAAATATGAGATGGAGGTAGCAGAACATAATTATAAACTCGATGAGAACAGCCAGTTTGCTCGTCGTGCCGATTATGAACGAAAATTGAAAGAGGCTATGCGTTCACATGGGAATGACCGTAATTATGCTTCGAAAATAGAAGGATATAAACAGGCTATGGAGCGTTTGCCCAAAGATCATGAAGCTTACGTAAAATTTGACAAGGATAGGGACTTTTCGTATATTCGAGAATATGAGACCGCCAAATCGGCTTATGATCAATTTGTCGCCACAAATGTAGATGATTATATACAATCGTATGATTTAATCGCTCGCTATGTCGGTCGTGATACGACTGAGGTTTTGGGGGTTGCTGCTCAGGTGGAGTTTATTACTCCGGACGGGAATCAATCTGCTATCGTTTTGTTTAATGAGAAACCAACTTTTGTGAAAACTATCTTAACGGATGCTCAGGCGTTAGAAGACGATGATACAGAAAGCGATGTCGTAGAGTATGAAGCGGAATAATTAAAGATCAATTAGGAAAGAGTTTGGTTTTGATTCGGATTCATTTCGTTTAGTATCAATGTTGTACAGTCATTGTTGTAGTAGGATTGAAGCTATTTTCAATCTATTCTTGTGGTCTATTGTCGGGATTTTAAAGTAATCGGGTTGTTGAAATACAAATAATACGAGATTATCTTTTGGAGGTAATCTCGTATTATTTTAAATGTGAACGTTTTAATTATATCGGCTAAATGTTGAATCCGATTTTTGTTTTGTTCGTTTCTTCGTTATCGACAGATAAATTTTTGACAATAGTTACCACATCGCAATAAATAAATCCCTTGCTTCAATGAGATGGAGTTATCTCCCTCAACGCCTTGAACTTGGGCTACGATTCGACCTTGTAGGTCGCTGATGATAATTTCTTGGGGTACAAGAAGTCGTATAATTGTGTTGCCGGGATAGGAAATAACCTTGATCTCTTGGTTTTCTCGACGGGTATTGTCTATATTCGAGGGAATGGGAACTTCTGTCAGTTCTGTCCATTGAGATTGGTAAAGATCGTCGCCCACTACCGCATAGGCGCTCATGCGAAATGCAAATTGGTCACCCCATGCTTTGGGTAGATCTGTAAAAGTATAACTGTTCGTCCTGCGGCCTTCGACGAGGGTATAATCGTAGTTATAGCTAAACCGGTCTCCCTTTGAAAGAGTTTGAGTCATTGTGAATTCGTCGAGATAGATTTCTTTGATAGGATCGAGTTGCCTGAAATATAATTCGATATACATTTGTTCACTGCTATGCTTAAAGTCTATTGTCAAATTATTATAGCCTTCTTGTGTGAGAAATTTGGTTATTTTCTCGGGAGTACCTTGTGAGTAGTAGTTGTTAAAGTCGATTTTATCTCCTTTGGCTCCATATACTCGTACGTTGACTGTACAACCATTTGTATTGGTTGTGCTGATGACGGGGGTCTGAATATTGATACCACTGAGCATGCCTCCTGTCCAGCAGCCGAAATTAACAGACCAGTCAGGGACAGTTGTATATTCGTCGTAATTCGTTGTACCGTCGTCTTCTGCCGGAAGATCGATTGTGCCTCCCGTAAAAGCATCGAAATTTTCGTGGAGAATGGTTTTTGTTTCATCTCTTTGGGCAATGTGGGTATAAACATTGTAAACGACATATCCGTTGGACCCGATGACTGTGTTCCAGTTGGCTGTGTATTGCCCCCCTTGAATATCGGTGAATTCTTTGAGTACAGGTTTGGAAAGGGAACCTGCATATCCGAATACATCAATCATATTTGATTCCAAAGAAGTTTCAGAGTCGTTGGTGCTTTTTACCGTGTAAAAATAATCGGTATTGTCTTTGAGTCCGGTTACGGGAGCTGATGTTTCTGTGATTCGTTTGTTTTTGACAAGATAATCCCGTGTTTTTACGATACCGCCATAAGTATAACTTATTTCGTCAATAGCCGTGGGACTGTTTAGATCTGGATTTTCATCGGTATAAATCATTTTGATCTGAATACACCCCACCGGGATATTGGCGGAAAAATCGGCTATTCCCCCACTTCGATAACTGATTGTTGAGGCTTCACCAAGAGAGTGCCATTGAAAGCCGTCAAATCCGTAAACTGCGACTGTTCCGGTGGCATTGGCGTTTTTTATCCAAAACGAAAATTTCGAGGCGGGGGCCGGTAATACAGGGGTAACAATCGAATCGCCTGTTGCATCGAATGCAAGAGCTATTTTCCCCGAATAAACAGATGTGGTATCTCCGGCGACATTGGTCGTATATAATTGGCGAATAGAGCCGGTATTCACGTCAATTTTCCAATTTTCGGGGAATACGGATAGGTTGGAGTCTATGTATTTATTTCGTTTTGACCCGGAAGAACGAGGCACTAATCCCTCAAAACTTTCTGTGACTTTTACTGTTTCTGTCCCGCAATCTTCCATTTTATAGGCAAAAACATTCAAATTGTAAGCCGAAGCCTGAGATATAGATTGCCAGTTTGCGGTAAAGGAATTTTCAGTAATATCGGTTGCGGGTAGAGCTTTGGGGATTTCAAGAGCGGCATGGGAGAGTGCAATTCCCCATAACGATAAAATAAGAGTAGCTAATCTTCTCATGATCTAAGGGTTATGTTTTATAGGGAGTAAAGATATTAAAAATATATAGAAAAATTTATTTGATAAGATATTTTAAAAGAAC
>ERZ773144.1366-NODE-1366-length-22049-cov-5.001728_pt1 | contig 22049 bp, 18 predicted proteins | sample MGYA00580849_ERZ773144 | MGnify/ENA primary metagenome ERZ773144 (study PRJEB29015, sample SAMEA2737861) | human gut metagenome | biome: human gut; feature: human-associated habitat; material: faeces | place: China | collected 2012 ...
CCTCAATGCTGCCGGGGTCTGCCAAGGCGGTGCCCTTTTCACGTTGGCCGACTTGGCTTTTGCCGCCGTAGCCAACAGCTATGCACAGGTAACATTGTCTTTAAGCGCCAATATCAACTTTCTGAAAGCCGTGTCTGCCGGATGGCTTTACGCAGAGGCCCGTGAGATACACCACCACCCGCGCATTCCTTATATAGAGGTAAGAATCTGCCAAGAAGACGGCGACTTGGTGGCTATCCTCAACAGCACAGGTTACCGGAAGAAAGACAGATTACCCATCGACAATCCATCCGATACGGAACAGCCATGAAGATCCTGCTGATTGAAGACGAAGAGGAGTTGCGGAATACCGTCAGGGAGTACCTCACGCGCGAAAAGTTCATCGTGGAGTGTGCGGAAGACTATGCCTCTGCCATGGAAAAGGTTAACGATTACGATTACGACTGTATCTTGCTGGACATCATGCTGCCCGGCGGAAGCGGTCTTTCTGTCCTGGCCCATCTCAAACGGATGCGTAAACAGGAAAGCGTCATCATCATCTCGGCCAAAGACTCCATTGAGGACAAGGTGGAGGGGCTTAATCTCGGGGCCGACGATTATTTGGCCAAACCATTCCATCTGGCCGAGCTTAACGCACGGGTAAAATCCCTGTTGCGCAGGAAAAAAGCCGGAGGAGACACCAGTATCGTACTGGGCAACCTGACTTTAGTCCCCGACACACGCAAAGTGACCGTAGATGGGAACGAACTGAACCTCAACCGTAAGGAGTTCGACCTGCTGTATTATTTCATCAGCAATCCCAACCGCCTCATCAACCGTATGGCATTGGCAGAGTCTGTATGGGGCGACCACATCGACCAGGCGGATAGCCTCGACTTCATTTATTCTCAGGTGAAGAATTTGAGGAAAAAGATGAAAGCTGCCGGCACACAAGCAGAAATAAAAGCCGTTTACGGTTTCGGCTACAAATTGGCATTCGACATGCCGTAAACTCCCCATACCCCGACCATGAAGTTATTACGCTATACCCACTTCAACCTCTCTTTCCTCCTGTTCTTGTTGCTGGGCGGATGGGGTACCTTTTTCTATTACACCGTCATTGACGAAGTGATGGACGAGACCGACGATGCCCTGGCCAATTACCGGGATATTATTGTGGGGAAAATCCTGGCGGACTCTACCCTTTTAGATACCGAGGACAAAATCATACACAGTTACAGCATCCGTCCGCTTACCACGGAAGAGGTCGAGCACTATCGCGACCGGTACTACGACGGTACGGTATATATCGAGACTGAAGATGAATATGAACCCGTACGTATCATGAAGTCCTGCTTCATGGCCACCGACCTGAAATATTATGAACTGGAACTCCGACTCTCCACTTTGGAACGGGACGATTTGATAGCCGCCATATTCAAATATCTCGTCGCACTCTACATCGCATTGCTTTGTTGCATCATCTTCAGCACACGCCTTATCCTGAAGTCCGTGTTCCGCCCGCTCGACCGTTTATTGGAATGGCTTGAAAACGTATCACCCGGACATCCGGCACCTTATCTGAATCCGGATTGCCGTATTCGGGAGTTCCGTACCCTGAACCGTGCAGCCCTTGAAATGCACGAACGGGCAGAAAAAGCATACCGGGAACAAAAGGAATTCATCGAAAACGCCTCTCATGAACTGCAAACCCCGTTGGCCGTCATCAACGGCAAGCTGGAGTTATTGGCCGAACATGAGAATCTCGATGAAGAGGAACTGAAAAATATCGATGACATGTTCCGTAGCCTGCACCGTGCCATACAGCTCAATAAATCCCTGCTCCTGCTTTCGCGTATCCAAAACCGGCAATTTGAGGAAGTAACGGAAGTGAATATGAACCCACACGTCCGAAAGATTCTCGAACTGTTATCGGACTTATACGAAGAAAAAGAACTGGACTATCACTTGTCGGACACGGAAGACTGCCGTATCCGGATGAACGAATCGCTGGCTCATACTTTACTGACCAATCTCATCAAAAATGCCATCATACATAGCCCCGAACACGGACGTGTGGATATACTCATCCATTCCACCCGGATTGAAATCGTCAACGACGGGAACCAAGCCCTCGACGAACGACAAATGTTCAAACGCTTCTACAAGGGGCATAGCGGACAAAAAGAATCGACCGGACTGGGACTGTCTATCGCCCAATCCATTGCCGACCTGTACCATCTCTCCCTCACATACTATCATGACGGACGACATCATTTCGTGTTAAAAGTTGCAAAGCCCTAAAACGAAAAGCACAAATCCCAAATCTTTCCAGAATCAGGTATTTACTTTGCGGTTACAATAACATTACTAACCATTAAAAGGAATTACCATTATGAGAAAGATTTTTGCCATATTGATTTTAGGGATTGTCATCGTAACGACCGCTTGCGCCGACAATGATGTCATCACCCGCAATTTAAACGAACTGCCCGCCCCGGCACGTACGATTTTAAAGCAGCAATTTGCCCATACCAAGGTCTCGTATATCAAAATAGACAAAGACTGGTTCAAATCTACCACTTACGACGTACAGCTTGTCAATGGTACGGAAGTCTCCTTCGACAGCAAAGGAGACTGGACGGAAGTAGACGGCAAAAGGTCTGAAGTCCCGGCTTTTTTCATACCGAAGGAAATCAAGAAACAAGTGAACGAGATGTTCCCCGGAGAGAAAATCACCAAAATAGAAAAAGACAGTCGTAAGTACGAAGTAGAGCTCACCAACGATGTAGAACTCAAATTCGACCGAAAATTCAATATCCGTGAGATTGACTGAAAGATGAGATTTTCACAAGAATATAAACCTTTTACAAAAACCAAAACAAAATGAGAAAGAATATATGGAAATGGGGGCTTTTCATCTTATTGCTCGCCCCGGTTATGACCGCATGTAAAGACGACGATGAGGACGACTACAACTTTCGGAATGACCCACACATCACCCAAACGGTAGAAAGCCGTTATCCGGGAGCACAAATCGTGGAAGTCGAACGTACCTACCAAGGATATGAAGTACAAATGTGGCTGAACAACGGAGAAGTGGACATGCACCTCGACCTCAACTACCAATGGATTTATACGGAGTTCGAAGACATTGCCTGGACATCTGTTCCGGAGGCCGTAGTCAACAGCTTCACGCAGGACGGATTCACGTTCAACCCACGTGAAGACGATGTAGACCGCCTTGAATATCCCAACGGGACGGAAACGGCCGTACAATACCGCATCGAATTGGACCGTGAGCCTACAGACATTGTACTTTATTACAATGCGGACGGAAGCCAACACCCGGGAAGTGGCTCCAATCCTTCGGCACAAATTCCACAGGAAGTACGCCAAATGATAGCGGCCAAATATCCCGGTGCCAACATTATTGAAATGGACCGTACTGCACAAGGCTACGAAATACAACTGTGGCTGAACAATGCAGAGGCAGACATGCACGTGGACACGAATTACCAATGGCTGTTCACTGAATTCGAGGATATGGCATGGACATCCGTTCCGGAAGCCGTAGTCAACAGCTTCACGCAGGAAGGTTACACGTTCAACCCACGTGAAGACGATGTAGACCGCATTGAATATCCCAACGGGGCGGAAACAGGCGTCTACTACCGCATCGAATTGGATCGCGAACCGATAGATCTCATTCTGGTTTACAATCCCGATGGCAGCAAACGTTCATAAAAATCCCTTCTTGAAAAGGAACACTCCCTGTCGGCACAAGCAGGCCGGCAGGGAGTAATTTCATGAATATCCGTATGCCTGTCAAACACTTTAAAATAAGAATAATTGACCGCTGTACCGTCATCTAGACCTAAAACCTTCCTGCCAACGGCAATGTTCATAAACGGACAAATAGAATCCAACCTTAGAAATAAATATTCTCGTAACCAGCAGCAGGAAGAACCAGCCCCATTCCTTTGGAAACGCATTTCCCAACACGGTCACTGTTTTCCTCTATTACCATCGTTGCATCTCTTTTTCCGCTTTCAATATACGACGGAACCGGTCACGGAACATCGTTTCGTTTTTCATGTCGAGCGGTTGTTTGAAGACCAACCCGTTGCGGTCGAAAGTCATCTGCTTGCCACTGCTGTAGAAATGGAACAACTCCTGTAGTTTGAGGAAACTTTCGCCATCTTCTATATGAACTATCGGTGCAGACAACTCTTTCCTTATTTGCGCGAACCTGTTTTCATCTGAATACGCCTCCCTATTGACTATCGCGATGATTTGCAAGTCTGGAAAACGTTCATGATCGGCCATGATGTTCTTCACGGATGAATTGGAACAGAAGCCCCAATCCTCATTCGGGTCAGAAAGCCAAATCACCTGCACATACCGCCCCTTATACCTATTTAAAATAGACTTCATATCCCGGTAGCCTTCCCCTTCCGGTATTTCATAAACCCATGAGGCAGAGTTCCCGGACAAACGGTTCAATTCCTTTATTTTCTCCTTGAAGTAGGGGTAAGTCAGATAGGAAGATGACAAGAAGTCTGCCAACTTTTCGCGTTGGCCTATGCTCCATTCCCCTTGCAAACCAGTCATTTTTTGGGTGAGATAGGCTTGCACAGCCCAAGGAGTCCCCTCTGTACCGGTCAGTTCACGCAACGTTTTCACTTGAAGACTGTCTTTTTCGATTTCTACTTTCGCATAGTCCAAAGGTTCTGTTTCAGAAGAATTATCCCAAAAAGCATACATATCAAGAAAAGCCATCATATATGTCATACTGATGGACGGAGGATATCCTAAACTATAAGGCAAGAAAGAAAGCGACGGATCATCCAAAGAAAGAATGTTTAACACCTTATAGGCTGAATAATCATAACCTACATAGTCTTCTTTTTCCACAGGATATTTTCTCGGACGTTCTACCTTTTCTTCGAACAACCGACTGGCCATGAACAAATAACGGTCTGTCAATTCAAACCTTTGACGGTTCTTCAAAAGGTGCGTCTCCCATGGAGAAAGCTTGTACTTCCATGCCACATAGTCGCAAAGTCGCATGTTTTCCGCTACACTCTCGTCCACATTCTTCAGAAAATATTCAGTGTCCAAGTTCCGTCCATAATCCGACAAACGTTCCCATCCGTAATAGATGACCGGCACGTCCTGATGCTTCAACAAGTTCTCATAACAGCCTCTCGGATGACTGCTGACGTAATCCACTGTCACATCCTTTTCCAACATTCCTTTCACGGTAATGTCAAGCGTATCACCAGGACGGACATAAAAAGGAACTGGCGCGTTTCCACCTCCCATCTTCATTTTCGCCCACACCGGATGGTCCAAAGAAAGTTCCGTATAAAATGTCCCGTCCGGTTTCAAAGCCGTACAAGGCCGACTTATGGGATAAGGGGCAATCTCTCTATGTCCCAAAAAACTGACATCAAAGAACAAAATAGCCCCATTCCAATCCCGAGAATACCCCTCTATCTTGCCGCGCACCACGGCCTTTCCCTTTCGGAACATCTTCTCGGAGGTCTCTTCCGCGTCTATCTCTTCTTTGGCCTCCGGAATCTTCACCTTGGCCTTGGCATCGTGGATGCCATAGATGCGGAACATATCCTTGTCCGTCCCTTCTATCAGGTCGAATATCTTCGTGTCCTCCGGCATCGGTTCAAAGAGCAAACGGAACTCCAACTGCCCGGCTTTCGGAATATAGCATTTCTCGCCCAAGGTCAGCCCCATAGCCCCCTTCACGGGATAACGCGCATCCTCTTCATCACTCAGGTACGTGGACGGCGCGAATTGAAACCAAGAGTTGATTTTCCCTTTCGCCGTGCAATACATGACCGTGGCCGTATCGGACAGCGCCACCTTGTCTATGGCCACCATCCCCGCATTGGAATAGAAGGACTGCAAACGGGTGTAGGGCACTTCACCTTTTCCCAATAGCGTGGTCGGCAGCAATGCTGCCACCAACCACAAGAATTTTTTCCTATTCATCATTCTTCTTTTTCTAATAATTCACGTAAACTCCGACGGAACTGCCTCTCATCCGCTGTATAAAGCGGCGTAGACAACACCTCCCCTTCTCGGTTCAACGTAATATCTTTTATATAATTAGGAAGTAGAAGTTGTGCACGCAAAATACTGCTTTCTTCAAAATCCAACCAATAACAGGCTTCACCCGGCAAATACGCTTTCACAAATTGCTCGAACTCCTCTTTCGTACAAGTATTGGCACTGAACAAAAATACGAACTGCAAATCTTTATGGTTCCGGAAGTCAGGTATCAAATTGACCATCCGGTTATTCACGAAGTCAACACCGCTTTTTCTGGGTTTCATCCATTCTATCTGCACATATTTCCCTTTATATTTGTCCACAATCGGCTGCAATATCTCAAGTGCCTTTCCCTCCAACTTCGTTGTAGCCGGAAGCGGCTGGGCATAGTCGGAAGCCAATTTCCATATTTTCCTTTTCAAATAAGGATTCGTGAGGCAAGCTGCCCTATACTCCACAATTTTTTTTCGTCCTTCCGGAGTCAGGAAGTCGGGCAAGTCACAGACTTTGTTAACGAGATAGGCTTGAACCAAATAAGGAATCTCCTTGACCCCCATGACACCCCGAAGTGCTTCCACTTGTAAGCTATCCATCAACCGTTGTCCCTCCACATCCGACCAGTCCACGTCTCCCATCGAAGCCAAAGACCAAGCATCCGTCATGGGCTGCATGTCCTTCATCCGTGACACCATTGCGCGAAAATAAGGAATAAAGGACATGGACGGGTCGTCCGTGGGCATCTCATTCAACACTTTGTATAAGGAATAATCATTGCCTTCGTAAAAATCCCTCCGCAGTTCCTCATTCGGTGGATAATAGCCATACCGGCTCGACAGCATCCAGTTGGCCAATACGGTCTGGTTGATTACCACCGCCACCTGCTGCCGGGCTTTCAGGAGGTGTGCCTCCCATGGAGACAGCCCGTATTTCCACACAAAATAATCACAAAGCCGATTTCCCGTTTCCATTGTCTCCTTCGTCATAGCCCAAAACTCCTCATCGGTAAGCGTCTTCCAAATCTCTCCCTTACGCTCCCATTCGGCATAGATTTCCGGCACCTTGCACTTCAGCAATTTCTCATAACATCCTTTGGGATGGCTGCTGGTGTATTCTACAGTCTCAATCCCCTCACCCTTCGCTTTTATCACCAAATCGAGCGTGTCGCCCGGACGTACATAGACCGGAATGTCCGGCCCACACCCCGGCTTCAGTTCGTCCCACACGGGATGCTCCAAAGGCCAATCCAGACAGAAAGTCCCGTCCGGACGAATCAAGGCAGACGACGAGCTTTCGGGACGACTTCCCAACGTATTGTCGGTCACCGCCACAATACCATATCCCCACCCAGGTTTGTAACCTTCTATCTTGCCCCGTACCACAGCCTTGCCTGTCCGGAACATGTTTTCCCCCACTTCTTCTGCATCCACTTCTTCCCGAGCCACCGGTATCTTCACTTTCGACTTGGCATCATGCAGTCCATACCAACATGCCATGTCACACCCGTCCCCTTCTATCATATCGAATATCTTCGTGTCCTTGGGCATAGGGGCAAAAATCAATTGGAACTCCGTCTTCCCGCTTTTAGGCATGTAGAACTTCTCGTCCAGTGTCAATCCCACAGCCTTTCTTACGGGATACTCCACAGCTTTCTCGTCACTCAAATAAGTGCTCGAAGCCATTTGAATCCAAGAATAAGGTTTGAAACTTACGGAAAAAGACACCACCGTAGCCGTATCGGACAATACGACCTTCTCGATATTCCATCCTCCTGCATTATTGGAATACAGAGACTGCAAACGGGTATAGACGACCTCACCTTTTCCAAATAAAAAGGCAGGCAACATGCAAGCTAGAAAAAAAACCTGCATTTTAATGAATGTTGAATTCCTCATATTTTTCTCTTTTTAATACTCATACCACTTCGTTTGTTTACCGCACACTGTTATATTGCATATACCGCCCGCTGTCCGTAACGCCCATGGCCTCGACACTGACAGCCGTCCGCTTGCTGTTGTTGTAAAGGCGAACCGTGGCACTTCCCTTTGCATCAAACTCCACTTCGGGCATCCATAGAAGCGTACGGCGGTAATCTTCCGTTTCGGGCAAAGGACGATGACTGTAGTCGGGACTGTAGAAATCATCGCACACGGCATAACCGTGCAAGAGGTAACGGCGGTCACGGCAAGAAGGGAAATATTCCCCATCGGGACGGAGCTGCATACCCACGATGACTTCCGGCTGGTTGTCCTGCCGGTATTTCCAACTGCCCATTTCACGGGGCACATAGTCCGTATAAATATAAAACTTGTCCAACAGGCTCAGCGACCGGTATTTCTCAAATTCCCCGCGCGACAACCAATCGGGGACGGGATAGGTCGGCGTGCTCGGCATGACAGGCTTGTCCCACAGACGGTTGGGCCAAGTGTTGAAGGTCGTCCGAAGAAAATAATCACGGTATTTGTTCATGTCGCCCACAAATAAGAACGAAATAAGCGTGGATACGGCCGGACTGCTCAAATAATAGAAAGGCACATCGGCCAAACCGTAATCGGCCATCATGTTATATGCGTCGTACGCGTCGATAACGACTGCAGGCTTCGTCGGGTCGTAGCGGCGTAACCCGTTCCTCCGCGTCCGCACCGTCACAGAAGGCAACACGCGACCCTCGAACGAACCGCGCACGAGGCTGTCCTCATGAGCAAACGGTTCGAGGTCGTGCGGCGACACGTCCTGGTAAAAGCTGTAGGGATGTGCGAAATGGGGATGGAACAAGTCCAGTTTCACATAATAGTCCGGCCAAGCCTCCTCGTCGGTGAAGCCCTCCCGGCGTTTTTTGCTGACATACTCTGCTCCCTTTTTCAGTTTCGCCGCGCTGAGGAACATCATGCAATCACCGTAAATCTCAGGCATGGCCATATAGAATGCACCGTCTTTCGTCTGTTGCTTCAATTCAAAAGTCTCCGCTCCCTGCGTGAACATGGCCCAGACGTTCACCTCCTTTTTCAAGTTACTGATCTTTTTGAAATCGATGTTTTGCCTTTCCGAGCGGTTGACACACCCTCCGATGGTCTGGAACTTCTCGGGCAACCAAGGCAGCGCGAGGGGTTCTACGTCCGCCATCTCACGCCACTTGTAACGTCGCCACCCCTGCACCATCATGAGCCGGTCGAGGGCTTGGCGGCGAAGACTGTCGTCTGACTCGAAATAATAACCCGGATTCTCCACAAACCCCTTGATTTCACTGGCAAGGAGCATTTCGGTGAGTATCGTGCCATTGTCGTACGTGTCTTCTTCCGTATCCCGGTCGCGAACGGCAAGGGAAAGGCTGGATAAGGAATCTGCCGGGTCGGTCAGTTGCAAATGCAAGGTGATGGAATCGAAAGGTTCGTAGGACTGACGTACACCGGAAACGGCCAGTTTCGGGGCATCGTAGTCGTGATGGTTGACGAAAAAGAGCCGGTCGGCATAGATGCGTCCTTCCCCGTCGAAGACCGTAAGCTGGTTGACACCGGTGGGAAGACTGTCCAATGGGATAGCCATCCGGCAAACCCGGAGGTCGGAGGCCGGTTCGTCCGCCGTGTCCGCCATCCCGTTTGAAAAGAGCGACACAGGCAAGGGACGGTAGAAACGGGACACTCCGCCACTCATGACGTGTAAGGCAACGGGGCGCTTCACTCCGACGGCCTGTATCACGGCCTCCACCACACTGTCGCCCACCGTGACAGCCAAGGCACAACCTTCTTTCTCCACTTCGGGAAGTTCTTCTTCATACTCATATCCCTTGTAAGTGAAGGTCGCACGGAAATCCGCCTGTTCCGACACATCCGGCAGGCGGAATGTCGTCCGACCGCGCTCGTCCGTCCGGCAGACAGCCGCCACCTTTCCCTCCTTATCCCGGACGGTAAGCTTCATGCCGCCAAGATGTTGCCCGTCCTCGCCGTTCAATTCAAGAGCCACCCGGCAAGCCGCACCGGCCACAAGGTTACCTCCTTCGGGATAAAAACGCAAGTCCACTTTGGGTTTCTTTTTCTTCGGGGTTTTATAGTAGCGGCGCATGGGGCGCAACGTCATGTCTTTTGCAAAATCCCCGGCTTCCTTAGGCTTGTCATACACAGGAAACACCCGTGAATAAAGCTTCTCATAGTCTCGGAAAAATTCCTTGGCCATCTTCTTGCTGTAGAACAAATCCTCTGAAATACGCACATGGGGATATTCACACTGTCCGAAGTTGAGCATCCAACGCGTATAGGCCCTCAATTCGTAGTAACCGGCATAAAGCGTATCCTTCAGCACGAACATGCCGTGGGCCGTACCGTCTTCCATCTCCAACTGCTGCCGTTCCACGGAATAACCGTCCGGCGTGAGAAGCTCCACATAGAGAATCTTGCTCAGGTCGGTCAACGTGCCCCGGTCAGAGCGCGTGACATAGCCTTTGTACCAAATGGTATCGCCGAGGAAATAGCAGGTGTTGTCCAAATGGAGATACGCCTTTTCCTGCGGCAAGCCCACCCCGAAGCCCTCCACTTTACGGTAAAGCGAATCTGTACCTTCAAAACTGGCTATTCCTTGCCCATACGTGGGAAGCGGCCACCCCAACCCATACATCAGCCCCCATACCCAAAATACATATTTCATAGTCCTACTTTTTTATTTTTATTAAACTCTCCTCCCCACAACACTCAAAAGAGGGAAGTGACATAGGCACTACCCTCTAAACAGCCTCATTTCATCAATTCTTTTTTTTATCATCTTCCTCTTCTACAAACTTGATAGGATTACTCAAATGAAAGACATACTTATTATTGTAATAAACATTCTTTTGGAGTTTCTTATTTCCTTTCCAGTCTGTTACATACTCCCACTTTACATAATCATAGGTCAATTCTCCTCCTATATGATAAGCACCTTCCCAATCCAAATCGGAAATCCGAGGATTTATTACTATAGTATCAGATGAATAAACACTTCCTGAAATCGTTGCCATATCGCTGTTATTATGAACACCAGAAGTATACCCCCTCGTCCACGAAACACTTACTTCCACTTCACCATGGGGACATTTAACATCTTCTTTCCAACTACCAGCTTCGACTTTACTTGTCCCCGTGCTTGGGCTAAGCCCTTCTCCGGAAGGATACATAGCTCTCTTCGCTAACGAACGTACATCTTCCTCTTCCTCAAAAATACCATCCCCGGAACAGCTATAAGCCAACATACCAACACCGACTAACAACAAGGCCAAGCCTCTTACTCCAAAAATTCTTTTCATTCTCATGTTCTTGAAATTAAATTAATACTTAAAATAAATCTATTGTCTTCTTTACCACCATGGTTTAAGACGACGATACAAAGTAAAACAATAGAGATTTCAAATACAACTTTTCGTTATCAAATCTTATCAAATCCGGTATCAAATAATATCAGAAAATATCAAGCCTCTCATATTCAGCATAAAGAAAATTTTTAAAATACGCCTTTTTCTTTCATTTTTTCTGAACAGGAAAACATAACCATGATATATTCACAAAAAAATCCAAGTATTATTTGCCTTTCAATACTGGAATATTTAATTTTGTGTCATATTAACTTAATCAACAATGCAAAAACATGAAGCACAAATTTACTTTAATCATTTCAGTAGTCACTGCACTCCTCTTGACCACCATCATCGGAGCTACCATTAGTCTGTACCACTGTATGAAATGGGTATCTTACTGCAACGATGAGACTTTACCTTTGATGGCCGTGAAGTTTACGCAAAACCTGATTTTCCACGCCTATTACTGGATGGGGATAGCCTTCATCTGCTTATGCCTGGTTGTCGCCATGCTGGTATGGTATTTCCGCCATCAGCAAAAACTCCATCCGGAACTGAGCGACATGATAGCCGACACATCGGAATGCGAATTCAAAAAAATACGGGTGAACCGTTATACCAACGAAATCACCATAGACGGCACGACCCGTCCAAGCCGCCGCCAAGTGGCGACCTTACTGGATTATCTCCTTAAAGCTCCCACACACGAAATCTCATTCACGGAACTCAATACCGTATTCAATGAGAATTTCTTCGACGGTTCGCCGGCATCCAAACGGAAAATAAGTAACCTTAAATATGAAATCAACGACCTTTTGAAAAACTTAGGATTCGAACTGGTCAAGACTTCTTCCGACCAATTCGCTTTAACCGCAAAGAGGAAAGAAGTCATTTAATCCTGTCAAAAAGTAAAACCGGCCTCCGCGAGAATCCGTTATTTACGCCCCGATACGGAAGTCTACGGAAATACGGGATTCTCACGGGGGTACGGAAAGGCAATCTGACAGCTTATAAGACCTTCGGGCAGCATCCTGCACCGCCGGACTGCAAGACGTAACGCAAACGGCCGGAGGGCGAGGAAGCGCAAAGCGGATTTACATGCCATTTTGACATCCGTTTTTTGCGAACGGAAGCACTTCAAATAGCGTAAAAACGAACCGGAAAAGCTTGTCCACGCTTCGTTTTCCGGCATATTCCGGCCCAACATGAGGACAGCTCTCAAACGACATGCGGAGAAAAAATATGTTTTCTCAGCCGAACGGAAAATCATTCGCTTGAGATTGAAACGCATTTAGACTTAAAAAGATAAAAAAATCTACCAGAAACGCTAAAAAATGTATTCAAAAACGACCTAAACTCCCTCTAAAACCTGCATGGTTTCAAGGCATGCACAAAACAAAAAACGTGGTTTTACTATCAAAAAGACAGCAAAACCACGAAAGACCTATCTTAAATCAAAGTCGCAAAAAGAGTCACCCCGGGAGGTTGGCACCCGTCTCCGCCGTCCCTTCCACTCCGCGCAACGGTTCGTTCTCCTCGGGAATCACCTTCTTGGCACTGGCCTTGGCACCCAACTTGATAAGTTTGTTGGCAGCTCCCACCACGCTCAACCGTCCGTCCTTCAGCTTGTCGGCGGCCTTGGTAAAGGAGGACGAAGCATCTTGCAACTTCTGTCCCACCGTCTCGAAATGGCCGATAAAATCGGCCACACGGTCGAGCAACATCCGGGCCGTATCGTAGATGGCCTCCTGATTCTGCGCCTGTTGCATTTGGGTCCAGGCTATCTGGATAATGCGGAGCGCCGCCGTGAGATTCTGCTCACCGGTGATGAACACCCCTTTGGAGAATGCCTCACGCCACAACTCCGGTGCTTCTGCCAACGCCAACTGGAGCGCCCCTTCGTTGGGTACGAACATGATGACGTAATTCAAAGCATGACGCGGCAACTTGATGTACGCACTGTAATCCTTGCGGGCCAATTCGGCCACATGCTGCCGCACGCTCCTGACATGCCGCTGCAAGGCTTCGGCACGCGCATCGTCCGTCTCGGCGTTCTGATAGTCCACAAAAGCCGTAAGCGACACCTTTGAGTCGATTACCGCATCTTTTCCGTCGGGATAATGCAGAATGGTATCGGGAATCATCCGCTTCCCGGACTCTTCGTTCAGGATGGCTTTACCGGCACGGTCGCGTAGGGTCACCTGCTTCTCGTAATGTATGCCTTCCTTCAACCCCTGGCTTTCCAGCAACTCGTCCAGAATCAACTCGCCCCAATTCCCTTGCACCTTGTTCTCGTTGCGCAACGCCGAAGCCAGCTTGTCGGCCTCAGCCCCGATTTCACGCGTACGCCTCATCACTTCCTCGATGGCTTTCTCCAGCGAAGCCGTATTCTTATTATGCGTGTCGCGGCTGTTGTCCATGGCCGTACGCATTTCCCGGATGGTCTCTTTCAGCGGGTCTATGATAGCCGTCATCTGTACCGTGTTCTGCTGCGAAAGTTCACGGGTGCGCTGTCCCAATATTTCACGGGTAGCGTTCTGCAACTGCTCTTGCATGAGGTTCAGTTGTTCCTTGAAACGGCGGTTGCGCTCTTCACCCTCGCGCACCATCTGCTCGCGCACCAACACCAATTCTTTTTCCACCGTCTGCTTGTCGGCAGCCAGCCCCTTGTTCTCGCGGTTCAGAGCCTCGCACCGTTCCTGCAACGCTGCCAAGTGGTTCTCCATGCGTTCTTCGCGCTCCTTGAAATCCTGCGACTGCCGTTCGACCGATTCTTCCATCTCGATCCGGCGTTTTTCCATCTCTTCTTCACGGACCTGCAACAGGGTTTGCAGGGAAGACATACGCGCCTTCGTCCACAAAAAAACAACGCCGGCACCACATATCAAACCGGCGAACAGCCATAAAAGTTCCGTCATTTCTTCTTTTTCCTTACGTTTTATAACAAAATTACGTTTTTTTGTGGATAAAACAAAACGATCTTTGTATTTTTGTGACCTATAATCTAAAAAACAAACAGAATGGAACTTATACCCGTAAAAACGACAGACCCGTATTATGCTGAAGCCGAACGGCTCATGACGGACGCTTTCCCGCCCGAAGAACGACGACCCCTGGACCGACAACGTCAATACACCGACCACAATCCGCTTTTCCACCCTCAGGTCGTTGTGGAAAACGGGACGTTTGCCGGACTGTTCAACTATTGGACCTTGGACGGATTCCTCTACGGAGAGCATCTGGCCACCTGCCCTTCCCTACGCGGCGGCGGACTGGGACGACGCATCCTCGACACTTTCATCCGGCACGCCGGACAACCCATCGTGCTGGAAGTGGAGCCGCCCACTACCGACATAGCCGCACGGCGCATCGGCTTTTACCGCCGTTGCGGTTTCCGGTTGTGGGAACATCGCACCTATATACAGCCTCCTTACGCAGCCGACCTCTCGCCGCTCCCCCTGCTCCTTATGGTGCACGGCGATTTGGACGAAGAGAAAGACTTTGAACATATCTGCCACGAAATCCATACGAAAGTGTACGGATGGCAGGGAGGTAAACTGACCAACGACTGAAGATAATCCATATGGCAGAAACACTTAGCGCACTCATCAAGTCGTGCAGCGACTGGCTCTGGGGATGGCCCATGGTGATTATCCTGTTAGGCACCCACTTGTTTTTAACCATACGGTTGCGCTTTCCACAACGCAAACTGTTCAAAGCCATCCGGCTCTCGGTACAGTCGGACAAGTCGGGGCAGGGAGACGTCAGCCAGTTCGGCGCGTTGGCCACAGCGTTGGCAGCCACCATCGGCACGGGGAACATCGTAGGCGTGGCCACGGCCATCACGTTAGGAGGACCGGGCGCCGTATTCTGGTGCTGGCTGACCGGCGTGTTGGGCATCTCGACCAAGTATGCCGAAGGACTGCTGGCCGTCAAATACCGCATCCGTACCCCGCAAGGCAAAATGCTGGGAGGCCCCATGTATGCCTTGGAACGGGGAATGGGCATGAAATGGCTCGCTGTCTTGTTCTGCATCTTCACGGTGTGCGCCTCGTTCGGAATCGGCAATCTGGTGCAAAGCAACGCCATATCCATGCTGTGCTACGAGACATACCGTGTGCCGCAGGCACTTACCGGAACGGCAGTAGCCGTATGCGTGGCTTTGGTCGTCATTTTCGGCGTGAAAGGTATCGCACGTGTCTGTAGCGCGTTTGTCCCCCTGATGGCCGCACTTTATTTCTTAGGATGCTGCTACATTCTGTGGGTCAATGGCGGCTATGTGTGGGAAGCGGTGAAACTGATTGTGGAATCGGCCTTTCGTCCCGAAGCGGCCGGAGGAGGTTTTGTGGGTGGTTCCGTCATCATGACCGCCCGTTACGGCATCGCCCGCGGACTTTTCAGCAACGAAAGCGGCATGGGTTCCGCCCCGATTGTGGCGGCTGCCGCACAGACCCGCAATCCCGTGCGCCAGGCATTGGTGTCGTCCACCGGCACATTCTGGGACACGGTGGTCATCTGCGCCCTTACCGGCCTGGTTCTGGTATCCAGCATTCTGGCCTATCCCGACATCTCATACGCCGACGGACCGGCTCTGACCAAAGTGGCTTTCGACAAGATTCCCTATCTGGGCGCTCCCCTGCTCACGTTCGGCATCGTCACTTTTGCTTTCTCCACTATCTTAGGATGGTGCTACTACGGCGAAAAGGCCATGGAATACCTGAGCGGCAAACGGTGGACCTTAGTCTACCGGGGCGTCTTTATCGTCGGCGTATTCTTCGGTGCCATTACGCAGTTGGCCGTGGTATGGAACTTTGCCGACCTGACCAATGCCCTCATGGCTCTGCCGAACATCGTATCCCTGATCGGACTTTCGGGCATTGCTGCCGCCGAGACCCGAAAATACCTGTGGGAAGACCGTCTGAACGAAGAAGCCGATCCGGAAGACAACCCGATGTAGAAAGGCCAGGCACCCGTACCTTACAAATAAATCCGGTGCGGCGGAAAGCTTCCGCCGCACCGGATTTTCTTACCGGCATCCCGTATTCCCGGGTCAATCCGTCTCGATACTGTTCAACAAGTCAGCCTTTCCCTCGTTGATCAGTTTCAATATCAATTCGCCGAACAACGTGTTTTGCCAGGCAAACCATGCACGGGTAAAGTTCTTCGGGTCGTTCTTATGAAAAGACTCGTGCATGAATCCCGTACCGGCATCCGTATTCACCAGCATTTCCACACAGGCTTTGATTTCCTTGTCGTCACGGCTCGTAAAAGCTTTCATCATGATGCTCATCGGCCAAATCATATCGTAACCGACATGTGGCCCGCCGATACCTTCGCCCGCCGTCCCCTTAAAGAAATAAGGATTGTCCTCGCTCCATATCAGCTTGCGGGTATTCTGATACACCGGGTCGTCCGCAGGCACGTCACCCAGATAGGGCATGGCCAACAGGCTGGGCACATTGGCATCGTCCATGAGCAAACGGTTGCCGAAACCGTCCACCTCGAAAGCATACACTTTTCCGTAACGGGGATGATCGTATACGGCGTACTTCTTCAAGGCGGTCTCCACTTCATCCGCCAATTCACGACATTCTTTGGCCAACGTCTTTTCATGGTTCACCTCGGTCAAAATCTCGGCCGCTTTACGCAAAGAAGTCACGGCAAAGAAATTGGAAGGCACCAGAAACTGAAACGTGGTGGCATCGTCGGAAGGACGGAAAGCCGAGGCTATCAACCCCACAGGCTTCACCGGATTGCCCCATCCGTTATTGGTCACGGTGTCGAGCGCACGCTCCGTCTTGCGTTGGAAGTGATAGGGGCCGTTCCCCTCCTTACGCTGCTGTTCCCGGAACGTTTGTAGAATGTATGCCACGGCTTGCAGCCACTCGTCGGAGAAGACACTGGCATCTCCCGTCACCTTCCAATAATGGTAGGCCAGACGAATGGGATAACACAGCGAGTCGATTTCCCATTTCCGCTCATACACTTCGGGCTTCATATCCGTCATGTCGGACGCCCAATAGCTTCCCGTCGCCTCCTTATTGAAGGCATTGGCGTATGGATCGATATTGATACACTTGAACTGACGGCGAATCACTCCGGCCAACATTTTCTTCAGTTCAGGATCCTCATTGGCCAACTGTACGTAGGGCCACACTTGCGCACCGGAATCCCGCAGCCACATGGCATGGATATCACCCGTGTACACGAAGGTGTCGTCCGCCCCGTCGAAGTGGACGGTCGTATCCAGCGTATTCGGGAAGCAATTCTCAAACATCCATGCCAATTTTGTATTCGTCAACAGTTTCTTGGCACGTTGTATCTGCTCCTCTACGGCTTTGGAAGTGAACAAACGTTTTTCGGGCCGATGGCTCTTCCACACACTGACCTGAGTGTTGTCCCGTTCGGCTACATACTCCTGCATTTCAGCCGCCCGGGTCTCCACCGTCATTCCGGCAACCCCTACGGCCACTCCTACAATTTTAATAAGATTTAAGTTCATAGCATTTATTGTGAATTAGTATTAAGTTGGGTTATCTTATAAAATAGATTTCCACCGCATGGAAACCCAAAGCACGGAACAAGGCCGTGAACTGGTTGCGTGCATTGGCTTCCGCCCGACGCATATTTGACGGCGTCAGGCATTGACGCAACATCTTCCCGTAAGCACGGTCGTACAAATCGCGGCGTGTGCCGTTCGGCCATTTTCCACTCTCATAGAACACCTTCGTACGGGCTTCGTCAATAAAATTCTTGTCCAACAAATGCACGGCAGGCAAACGGAGAGTCACGGTATCACCATGCGCCTGCGCCCATTCTCCTGTCACCCGGTTCATGTCGATCCCGATGCGGGGAACTCCGGTGTACACAGCCACCAAGCGGTCGTCGGTAAAGAACCCTTTGCGTAACGTATCAGCCACGACTTCAGACTGAACCGACAAAAATTCCCATTGTCCGATTTGTTCGATACGGCGTATCTCCTGAGAGGTCAGCTCGATACGGTCATCAAAACCGACCTCCACCGATATGCCTCCTTTACGATTCCATTTTATCAGCAGCCCGATAAAGACAGCCAATACGACGGCCACGACCAGCCACTTCAGTGCACTCAACCATTTTCCCATTTCATTTCAGTTTTTCAGTCCGGCCTTCACGTTCCAACAGCAACGGCATATCCGCCGTCGTAAAATCCTTACGGAAGGAAATCACTATATTCCGCTCGTCATAGCCTAACCTCGTCAACATCGGCACCAACACGTGAGCCGCATTCTCACGAGCCATCTCCAAAATGCCCAACTGCGGTACGGAAGCCAGAATCTCGTCTTCCCCCTGACGCGTAAAATCGGCCAACTCCGCAGAAGTGTAGTCCGAACGTGTCAAAGACACAAATTGCTTCACTTCATCGTGATTGATGCGCGAGGAGGTCACGACCACCCGTGGGTCGGGCAAAGTGACCACAATACGGTCGCCCGAACGCAACACATTCTTCTCGTCGAAGCCCGTGAAGTCAATATAAGCTTTCAGAGTTACATCGAGAGGTATCATGACCTTGCGTTCGCCGATAGGAACTTTTACGTCGAACGCCCGCTGAAAGAGATTTCCTTTCACCCGCAAAGGGTCGTCCTTCAACACTAATTTATGGACTTCATATTCGGCCGTATAAAGACGGGCACACTCCTTTACCTGCATAACCAAAGAGAGCGTATCGACCCGGACGGCTTCTGCTTTCGTCTCTTCCCCGCGACAAGCCGACAAAAGAGACAGGCACAAAACTATGACAAAGTAAAACGTTGTTTTCATTGCAAATGCTTGGGGGCTTCAAAGATAGACATTTATGGACTAACAGGCAACAAAAGAAGACCTAAAAATATAATAAAACCGGCTTGTCCAACTCACCTTTTTTTTGTTCCTTTGTGAAACTGTTGAGAAAAAGAAGAAAATGCAGACACATTTCAAATTCCTATGTATGGCATGCACCGTATTGCTGTGCTACAGTTGCGGCGGAAATAACCCGCAAACCACCAGCGGATACAGTGAATATGAAAAACCGGACACGACAAATTCCGTGCAGGAAATGAAAGACTATCATTACAGTGCAGAAGTCAAAGTCGGACAAACGCGATATACGTACGACATCGTACGGGAGGTAAACGATACGCTTCCGTTAGTGACGGGGGACGACGGCGAACGCTATGCCGACAACTATATCCGGCTGCGCGTGAACCGCGAAGGAAAAGAAATCTTCAATAAAGTCTTTACCAAAAACCACTTCAGAAGCTATATGGAAAAAGGATTCATATCCCACGCCATTTTGGAGGGAATGGCCTTCGATAAAGCGGACGGCAACAACCTGCGTTTTGCCACCAGTGTCAGCTACCCGGCTTCGGACATCTACATCCCGTTGTCCATCACCATCTCGCCCGACGGCAGTTATCAAATTACAAAAGATGAAGTCCTGGACACGGTGGTAGCCACAGACTCTACGGAAACGGAAGAATAATCCGACAAACCACGATGCCCGGTCCAAGTAAGCTTAGGCCGGGCATCGTGGCTGCTCCCTCTCAACAAGAGAAGGGAACGTTATTTCATCAACTTTTCCAACTGTAATTTCAACTTCGGATCGGAAGGTCGTTTCGCATAGGCATCCACGATACGTCCATCCTTATCCACCAATACCACGCGAGGAACAGAACGGATGTTCATTCTTGCCGTAAAATCGGAACGGAAACCTCCGGGCAGATTCAAATTCAATACAGGTGATTTCCCGCCTTTCTCCGACACCATCTTTTTCCACAGTGCCATCAATTGGTCGCCGGTATCCAACGAAACGGACAGGAATTGAACCGGACGGTCTTTGAATGTTTCTGCCAGACGGTCGAAGTAAGGCATTTCCGCACGGCAAGGAATACAACCGGTGAACCAAAAATCTATGACTACCACCTTGCCTTTCATGTCGGATAAGGTATAAGCTTTCCCGTCTTGGGTATAAGCCGTAAAGTCCGGCATTTCCATCCCCCTGAGCAAATCTTTGTTTTTTTCGCGCAAGGTAAGGTACTGTTTTTCTATTTCCGCCAAATCCTCCAAAGCTTTCCTGTCGGTTATCAACGGACACACATCATCTACATATACATTGAAATCGTCAGAGAATCCCTTACGTAAAGTGAATCTCAGCATCTCCACCAGAAATCTCGAGCGTAGCTTCTCGTCTGTAATGCGCTCCGCATAAATCGGAAGATAATGGGTGGCGGAAACCGTCAAAAAGCCTTGTTTCTCCATCTCTTCCATAGCGTCTTTCATTACGGAGAACCATTTGGGCAGGCAAAGAATAAGGGAATCTCCGAAGGTAAGCGTTTTCAAAAAGTCATAATAATCCCGACCTGCATCGGCTCCATGTCCGAACATTTGCATGGTACGGGCATTCAATCTGAGGTTCAGAAACACAAAACGAAGATATTCTTTGTGAACCGCCACAAAGTTTGCAGGCAAACCGGAGCGGTCTAATAGACCGTATAGCTCTTCCAACTTCTCTTCATTATAACGCACCCACTCTTGAGAATAAGTTTTTATAGGTTCCGGAGCACGGCCTATATAACGATGTTCGTCCAGAAAAGTCTGTACCCGGGCTTTCGTACCGCTCCAAGAAAGTTTTTTCCCGTCATACAGTAATTCCAATGTATCTCCCGGTTCCACGTATAAAGAGTAGAAATTGGAATTGGCATCCACAAAGCGATAATAACAAGCACCGTCCACGACCGGTTTCATTACGGTGGTTCCGGGAAGAACCTTACGATACCCCGTCGTATCTTCCGGTTGCAGAAACACGTCTTCCGTACTTTTATTCTCGACCGTTATATACACTTCTTGTGCCTTGGCCCCTACGGTTCCTATCACCGTCAGGCATAAACCGCTGACTAAGCTTATCAATCTTTTTCTTTCCATCGTCATTTACTATTTTGAATCAAATTACTCGTCTGCATAGCCTTCAAAGGGAACGGATACGTTAGCAAATGAGACGCAGGAGACAAAGTATAGGTTTTCCCTTCAATCACACGTGTCTGCGTCTCGTTGAACTCCGTAGCAAAACGTCTGAGGTCAAAGAAACCGTTACAAGTGAGGAAAAGTTCACGTTTACGTTCCTCGCGTACCAAACGTAATGCTCCTTCCGCATCGGTCGGCGCAAAAGGCTGATAGCGACCGGGAACCATACGGCAGGCACGCAATGTTTCCATATATCCCATGGCTTTAGACAGATCTGCCGTGTTTCCCTTACGGGCATAACATTCAGCCAACATCAGATAGACTTCGGACAATCTCATCCCGCCGGGATTCCACTTGATAGCCAACGTTGAAAAGTTACTGTCACCCGCCGGAGCCGTCTCGTGCTCGGCCTTGTAACGGATGCAATAACGATAGCGCAAATCCGCATCCTTCTGGAAAAGATCCAGCACTTGCTTGGGCACGTACATAGGATAAGGATCGGTATAAGTGGAACCGAACTGATACAACAGTTGTTCCGGGGCATCATACTCAAAAGGTATTCTCGTTTTCCATACATTCTCGACAAAGTCGTTCACTCCCGCATACTGAGGTTCGTCTATCGCCATTTCGGGGTATCCTGCCGCCACAAGCATCGGAGCAAAAGTGTTATAGCCTTCCGTCATATCCCACAACTCGTGCC
>ERZ773144.1387-NODE-1387-length-21782-cov-13.575091_pt1 | contig 21782 bp, 22 predicted proteins | sample MGYA00580849_ERZ773144 | MGnify/ENA primary metagenome ERZ773144 (study PRJEB29015, sample SAMEA2737861) | human gut metagenome | biome: human gut; feature: human-associated habitat; material: faeces | place: China | collected 2012 ...
GCTTTCGCTACAGATTTAAAAACCATCTATCAGGCTGCTGATGAGCAGAAGGCTCTGGCTGCTTTAGACCGTGTGACAGAAAAATGGAGTCCGAAATATCCGAATTCCATGAAACGCTGGAAGGACAACTGGGATGCCGTTTCTCCAATTTTCAGAGACTTTACTGCTACCGATGCATCTTCTGCACGTTCTTCTTTATTTGTCTCTGTTTCTTCATGTGCAGAATCTGCAGGGGCAATCGTAGTTATTTCCGGTATCGTCTTCTGAGCAGTCTGGCAGCCGGTCATAAACAAGCAGACAATCCCGAGCATTATAAATCGTTTTTTCATGTTATCACCTCCTGAATCACACGCGCTCAAATGACAGATATCTCGTCCCTTGAAAAGTGAGTTTTCCAATATCTCCTTCCGCCAGCATTCCATATTCTCTTCCTGAAACCTGTAGTTCCATCCGGTCACCGCTCTCTACCTGAAACGTGACATAGTAGCTGGTACTTGAAGTCGAATGGTAGCCATGAGTTCCAGACAGGTCACCCGCATTTGCATGGCTATGATGTGTGATATTTTCACGCTTTGCGACGATGGTTGCACTCACCGACAGACGCGGTGACTGATTGTTTTTGTGCCATGTTCTGATTCCGGTCACAAACTGAAAGATGATCATACCGAAAACGATCACGAAGATAATTGGAAACATATATTCAAACAGCATAAACATATCACTCACCCCTTCTTAATCTTGCGTCTAACGATTCCCCTGAGCACAGCATATACAACAATCACGAAAAGCGAGGCAGCGCTATACAGTAATGCTTCTGTATACCAAGGCGCAGAATTCTGTTCGTATAGTTTCGGAAAGCGCTTGTACTCATAGAAATCCATACTCGTTTTAATCACAATCACATAAAAACTCGCATAGATCATACATTTTAAGAAATCGTAGAGTTTATTCATATCATCACCTCCGCGATACACTGCTCAATTCTTTTGACTTCAACAAATTGGAATTTATTTTGGCAAATCATCTTCCGCTTTAAAATTCACATTACTGCCATCGATCGAGATTGTGATCGTGTAGTTATAGATTATACCATCTTCTGTTTCCAGCTTAAATGTTACCGCACCACCTCCGAGATACTGAAAATCAGGTTCGTCAGACATTCTTGCATATGTGCCATACTGTTGAAAGTATCCGTCTGCATCAAAGAACGCAACATTGCTTGATTGCTCCTTATCGTTCCGGAAGAGTACTGCACCAACACGGTCACTGGCATGATCTGGAATTAAAACACAGTCTATGTATTCCCAATCTGTTTCTTGCACAAGAGAGAACATAGACACAATATCTTGTTCAGACCAGATTTTTCCTCCATTCAGATTACTGATATCTGTATTCTGAACCGGATTGCTGGCAGAATCTGATGTTTCTGGCATGGCGTCTTTGCTGCTACAGGCGGACATTCCTAATACACAAACCGTCATGAAAATAAAAAGCAATGCTCTCTTCATATGAATACCTCCTCAAATTCCGATTTTTCGTTCTCTGCGACTTCCCAATAAACGGGAAGTTGTTACTCTGATTTCCGCCAGAACAATCCTTCTGAAGCTGCAATTTTCTCGAACAACATACACATTTCTTCATCTGGATTATAAATGTTTATATTTAAGCAATCCCATCCAAACTGGAGAAGCACATCTTTACTTGTAAATAATATATTTACATCACCAGAATGGCTTTCCAGCATAGTATCAATGATTTTTGTTACTTGTTCGGGGGTTGGCTGTTCAATCCATTTGCCCCATTGAACAGATGCAGGATAATAACACATCGCTTTCAAAATAACGCCAACAAATCTATCTCTTAACCCACAGTAATCATAGTGGTTGAGTAGATAAGTTTCTACTTCAAAAAACTGTCCACCACAATTCATGGGTACTTGTTTAGGGAGGAAATCCATTATATAGCACGGGGTTTCCAAGAGTTTGTCAATTATGTTCACTTAATCACGCTCCTTTAACAAATTCCGATTAGTTACTCACATAATATCATGTTTTTTCTTCAATTACATCTACATAATTTTAATAAACTGCCATTCGGTTTGCTTCTGTAACCAGCGTCCGGTTAATCTTCTCCTGCATTGTTTCCCTTGCATCTTCGTTGAAATGATAACGGATGACAGAGACTGTCCAACTCATCGATACGCTCTTTGGGAATACAAGGCTGTTCGGATATATCCTCAATGTATTAGATATCATCCGCAAAATGGGATTCCAGTATTACTTCCCGCATCGTACATCCCATCCCGGCGCATTGCATTTGACGATTAAACTGCCGGACGAACAATCCTGCCCTCCGCCCTTAGCATTCTTCTGCAAGCTTAGAGGAACCCTCCCGGAATTCCTCAAGGCCCGGACCGGAGGGGTACCGGCGCGTCCCCGTGATGCCGCAGGCGGGCGCCCGCAACAATGAATCAACATACAGAACCTGCCACCGACATCTTCTCCCGGTTATATGGCCAACAAAAAAGGGCCTGCTGCACCAGCAATCCATTGCCAGTGCAGCAGGCCCTTTAAAATACGTTCTAAATTACATTCCAAGTCAACATCTAAGCTGAAATCTACAGGCCAAGAGCCATCACTCCAACTCAAACGCCCCAGTATACAACTGATAATACACACCCTTCTGCGCGATCAACGTCTCATGATCCCCGCGCTCAATGATATGCCCGTGATCTAAAACCATGATCGCCTTACTGTTGCGTACCGTAGAAAGTCTGTGGGCGATCACAAACACCGTGCGTCCCATCATCAGGTTGTCCATGCCCTCCTGAACCAGCGCCTCCGTTCTCGTATCGATCGAGCTCGTCGCCTCGTCCAGGATCATCACAGGTGGATCCGCGACAGCTGCTCTCGCGATGGAAATGAGCTGTCTCTGTCCCTGGGAAAGGCTGGCGCCGTTGCCGGTCAGCATCGTATTGTAACCTTCCGGAAGTCTCTGGATAAAATCATCCGCATTTGCAAGTCTTGCAGCCGCCATACATTCTTCATCGGTGGCATCCAGCCGTCCATAACGGATATTCTCCATAACCGTACCCGTAAAGAGATTCACGTCCTGAAGGACAACGCCGAGAGACCGCCTGAGATCCGGTTTCCGAATCTTCGTGATATTGATCCCATCGTACCGGATCTTGCCGTCCGGAATATCATAAAATCGGTTGATCAGGTTCGTGATGGTCGTCTTACCGGCACCTGTGGCACCGACGAAGGCGATCTTCTGACCGGGCTTCGCATAGAGTGTGATGTCATGAAGCACAAGCTTCTCCGGCGTGTATCCGAAATCCACATCCTCTAAACGGATATCGCCCTTTAAAGGCGTGTATGTAACTGTTCCCTCCGCTTTGTGCGGATGCTTCCATGCCCAGATCCCGTTCTTGTCGTTTGTCTCTTTTAAGACGCCGTCAGCGCCCCATTCCGCGCGTACAAGAGTCACATAACCCTCATCTTCCTCCGGCTTCTCATCGATCAGTGCGAACACACGGGAAGCGCCCGCAAGACCCATGGCGATCATGGCAACCTGCATGGAGGCCTGACCGATGGTCTGGGAGAGCTGTCTTGCCATACCGAGGAAGGAGACGATCACACCGATGGTGACAACACCGGAACCGCTGAGACTTAAGTTCGGGGCTTTGAGATATACGAGGAGTCCGCCGACAATGGCGAGGACCACATACATCAGGTTGCCCACGTTATTTAAGATCGGCATCAGGGAGTTGCCATAACGGTTTGCCTGCTCACCGTCGGAGAAAAGCTGCTCGTTCAACTTGTCAAAATCCTTCTTACACTCGTCCTCATGGCAGAAGACCTTGACGACCTTCTGTCCCTGGATCATCTCCTCGATGAAACCTTCCTCCTTCGCGAGGGATCTCTGCTGCGCCATCATGTAGCGGGAGCTTGCGCCGCCGAATTTCTTCGTGACGGTCAGCATGAGAGCGGAGAAGAGGCACACAACGAGAGTCATCCACACACTGTAATAGATCATCATGAGAAGCATGACCGTGATCGTGAGAGAAGACTGGAAGACCATCGGAAGCGACTGGCCGATCAGCTGGCGGATCGCGTCCGTATCGTTTGTGTAGGTACTCATGATATCGCCGTGGGCGTGGGTGTCAAAATATTTGATCGGCAGGGACTGCATCTTATCGAACATGTCCACACGCAGGTGCTTTAACGTCCCCTGTGTCACGGTCGCCATGAGGTGGGTGTAGGTGAAGGCTGCCGCGACACCAAACACATACAGGGTGACCATCGAGAGGATCGTCTGCATGAACGGCTGCCGGATGCTCTCAAATCCGTTCTCCAGTCCCGGAAGAATGCAGGTATCGATGAGCCGCTGTAAAAATACGGTCTGGACCACGGAGGCAGCTGCGGCGATGATGATGCAGATGATCACAGTGATCATGTACACCCGGTAGTTCTTGTAAATGTAGCGGAGCAGGCGGCCGAAGGTGCCATTTTTCTTATTCTGTTTTTCCATGATCATGCCTCCTTGCTCTTTGTCTGGGAATCATTGACTTCTCTGTAAATGCCGTTTAAGGCGAGAAGTTCTTCGTGGGTTCCGGATTCCACGATCCGCCCGCCATCCATGACGAGGATGCGGTCTGCGTCCTGAACAGAGGAAACACGCTGGGCGATGATGATCTTTGTGGTGTCTGGAAGCTCATGTTTAAATGCCTGACGGATCAGGGCATCAGTCTTTGTATCGACTGCGGAAGTCGAGTCGTCCAGGATCAGGATCTTCGGTTTCTTTAAGATCGCTCTCGCGATGCAGAGACGCTGTTTCTGGCCGCCGGAGACGTTCGTTCCGCCCTGTTCGATGTAGGTGTCATATCCATCCGGGAATTGTGTGACGAACTCGTCCGCCTGCGCTAATCTGCACGCGTGGATCAGTTCCTCGTCTGTGGCATTCTTATTGCCCCAGCGGAGGTTTTCCTTGATCGTTCCGGAGAAGAGGACGTTCTTCTGGAGAACGACAGCCACAGCGTCACGAAGGGACTGAAGATCGTACTCACGCACATCGCGTCCGCCGACCTTCACCGCGCCTTCCGTTATATCGTAGAGACGTGGGATCAGCTGGATCAATGTTGTCTTTGCGGAGCCGGTACCGCCGATGATGCCGATGGTGGAACCGGACGGAATCTTAAGATCAATGTCAGTCAGGGCAAATTTTTTGTTCTTTCCGGAATAGCGGAAGGAAACATGGTCGAACTCGACGCTGCCGTCTTTTACTTCCGTTGCTCCGTTTTCCGGGGATCGTAAAACGCTCTCATGATTCAGGACTTCGGCGATACGGTCGCCGGATTCCTGGGCCATGCTGCACATAACGAATACCATGGACAGCATCATCATGGACGTGAGGATCTGAACGCCGTAGCTGATCAGGGAAGAAAGTTCCCCGGTGGAAAGCTCGCTGCCTCCGGTGCCGATGATGAGCTTCGCGCCGAAAAAGCTTACTAAAAGCATTGAAACATAGATGCAGAAGGTCATCACCGGGTTATTTAAGGCGAGGATCTTTTCTGCCATCGTGAAGTCTTTTCGCACCTCCTCGGCAGCGTTTTCAAATTTCTCCTTCTCGTAACCTTCGCGGACGAAGGATTTTACGACACGGATGCCGCCGACGTTCTCCTGGACGGAGTTATTTAAGGCATCGTATTTCTTGAAGATCCGCTTAAAGATCGGGTGGACATAGAAGAAGATGCCAAACAGTGCCGCTGCAAGAACTGGGAGAAGTGCCAGAAAGATGAAGGACATCCGGACATTGATGCTCATGCTCATGATGACGGAAAAGACTGTCATAAGCGGGGCACGGACTGCCATGCGGATCAGCATCTGGTAGGCGTTTTGAACGTTCGAGACATCTGTCGTCATCCTCGTCACGAGAGAGGAGGAGGAGAACTTGTCGATGTCGGCGAAGGCGAAGTCCTGGGTCTTAAAGTAGAGATCTCTTCTTAAGTTCTTCGCGAGTCCGCACCCGGCTGTGGCAGCCGCTCTCGCCGAGAGAACGCCGAAGAGCAGGGAAAGGGTCGCAAGGACCAGTAAGAGGGCGCCGTATTTTAAGATCGGTGCCATGGAAGTTCCGGTCATGTCATCGATAAGCTTAGACATGATGAGAGGAATCGTACATTCCAGAATGACTTCCATGGTGACAAACAGCGGTGTCTCGATGGACACGCGTTTGTACTGGCGCACGCTTTTTAAAAGTGTTTTAACCATGAATGATTTACCTCGTTTCCATATAAAATTTGCGATCCCGCAAAAGCTCCTGAAGAGGAGGACATGCAGGTTCTGCAGGTGGGATCCGTCCGGATATTCAGGACATATTTCGGATCATCTGGTTGATGACCCTGAAAAACACAGCGAGATCCTGAGGGGATATTCCGGAGGTCAGACGATCTTCGGTTTCTTCCAGACTCTGGTGGATCAGTTCCTGATACTGCATGGCTTTTTTCGTGGCAACAATGCGCTTTAGGCGGGCATCATAAGGAACTGCCTCCCGGTAGATCAGTCCGTTTTTTTCCATATCCTTTAAGAGCTTTGTGGCGGTCGGTGGTCTAAGGCTGTACTCCTCTTCGATATCTTTCTGGAAGACATCACATTCCTGCCCGCGCGCCAGGATAAAATGAAGCGTTTTTCCTTGCGTGCCGCTTAAGGTATCATGAAAAGAAAAGGTACTGAAGTGCCTGCGGATCAGGTTGGAGAGCATTCCCACACTGCGTCCAACGGTTTCTTTCATAGATCAAGTTCCCCCTTATAAATAAAAAGCTGTGATTCGGTCGTCTGCCATATACTTAGCAAACTAATTTATTAGCTTACTAAGCATAATAAGACTTTTGTGGGGGAATGTCAATGAAAAAATTGTGAAGAAACTGTGATCAATGATGAAAAAGCTGTGGTTTGCGATAGAAAGTGGGGACAGCTTTAGAATCCCATGGATGTCATGGTGAGGACAGGATGAATGTGAATAATGAAATGATAGAATTGGGCTAAAGTTTTGTGCAAGTATACAAAATTGGTGTTTTGTGGAAAAAAGTACTTACGAAGCGATATAAAAATATTGTATACTGCGTTCACATAGAGATTGAGAACGCAGTGAGATGTACACGAAAAGAGCAGTGGAGTCGCAACGAGTTTTGTTGGCTTCGCTGTTTTTTTCTGTCATATGTCCGGAAGGAATGGTCAGAGACGGTTCTTATGTCCACGGCGTTTTCACAGGAATTTACAGGTTGAAAAAAGGAGAAAATATATGCCAAGAAATAAGAGAGAAAGTCTGATCTACACAGTATTAATGTGTTTTACCATGGTGCTCTGGATGAGCATCTACAACGTAACACTTCATATGGGAGCGTTAAACCTCACAACGATCCGCGAGGCCTGGATCGGATTCCCGATCGCCTATGTGTTTGCAATGTGCATGGACTGGTTCGTGGTCTCCGGACCGGCGAAGGGATTCGCGTTCCGTTTTCTTGTAAAGCCGGAGAGTCCGGTACTCCACAAGGTGATCGCGGTTTCCTGCTCCATGGTGGTTCCGATGGTTATCATCATGTCCCTCTACGGTGCCCTTGAGGGCTGCGTAAAGAGCGGAAACTTCGGCCCTCTGCTGATCATCTGGCTCACGAATATCCCAAAGAATTTTGTAATGGCACTGCCGTTCCAGCTCATCATCGCAGGACCGCTCGTCCGCAAGGTGTTCCGCGGGGCGTTTCCGGAAGGGACTGTGTTAGCGTAAAGAATTCAGAAAAGAAAGCTGCGGTACAAATTGCAGCGTAGATAAGAAAAAGCCGTCTGGTCTTTCTCTGTGATAGGATTATGAACCTATGGGGGAAAAAGCTCAGGCGGCTTTCTTATATAAAAAATTTAAAAGTATTCACTGAAAATTTCCTTTAAAACGGACTGCTTCCTATTTTAAATTGGAGAGCTGCAAGAGTGGGCTGCTTTATGATTCTGCTTAAAATTATGAAGTTTAAATGCGAATTCGTAAAGCAATATGGAAAATTATAAGATAGGAGGAGCAACATGGATACAGGAAAAGTAATACAGGACCTAAAACGATTTACTGCGTTCGGTGAGGAATGACACAAACCGGAAGTGTCTATCCAGTATATTGCCTATCATACCGATGACCTTACCCATCGTAAACGCGGCGAGGATCGTTCCGATTCCAAGACCTTTGATATGACCGAGGAAACAGAAAGTCAGTCCCGCAGTCACGGCGAGGCAGGTCACGTCGAAGGTGATCTTGACTCTGGAGTATGGAACCTTCAGAATATCGGCCATTTCTCTTGGAAAGAGGTCTGTCGGGATGATCGGAAGTCCGCAGCGGTTGGAGAGGGCAATTCCGAGGCAGATGACGAGATAGCTCACGATAAAATAGACGATCTGGTATCCGATCCCCATCGTGAGGCCCGCGAGGGCGGTCTTATATACATCTAACATCTTACTGAAGGCGAAGCCTACAACGAAGCTGAAGAGGTATGTAGGAACAAACTTTTTCCGTAAGATCATGAGGGCCGCTACGAGAATTCCCTGAAAGATATAAGTCCAGGTTCCGAGTGTCAGAGCCGGGAAGGATTCAGAAAAAGCGTACGGAACGCTGGAAATCGCCGAAATTCCGGCGCCGGAGTCCAGCATTAAGACAACACCGAAACTGTTGATCAAAATCACAATAAGAAGGGCAAGTTCACCGCGCCAGACAGGGCGCTTGTCAGTTCGTTCATTCGTATTCATGTCACATCTCCTGTAAGCTTATATTATGTCAAAATCGAACGTTTACCATTGTAGCGCGTTAAAACAAGATGTGCAAGTCCTTTTTTTCATCTAACCGGTATATAGTGCAGAGAAGACTCCAGATATAGACCACATGAATGAAAAGTGTTTGTAATTACGTTCTTTATCCAGTTAATTCTCAGTATGGAGAAAGCAATTAAGCACAGGACACAAAAGCAGAGAGAGTCAGTAATTTCTTTCTTAATTCAGCCAATACACAGCGCAGGGAAGACCTGGGGCACGGACCGCCTGGGTGAAGAGAGCTGGCTTCCTCTTGGCTCGCCGGAGAATGCGTTGGAGGACATGTGCCACTTGTCTGAGCGAAGCGAGTTGTGGCACATGTCCTCCGTCCTTAGCATTCTTCGGCAAGCTTAGAGGAACCCTCCCGGAATCCCTCAAGTGTCCGCGCCCCAGGTCTTCCCTGCGCGTACCTCTCGCCATATTATTCGTTATAGGAATATGGCTTTACCGCCGCCTGATCCGATGTATGTTCCCCAATAATCTTTTCCATCCAGATCATATCGTACCACCGGTTAAACTTATACCCGCAGTTCTCGAAAGTCCCGCAAAGCCGGAACCCAAGATGCTCATGGAACTGGGCACTGTTCTTATTTAAATACTCGTCCTCAATCTTCGGATACCCGATGCAGGCGTAAAGATTCAGAACTCCCATGTCTTTGAGCCGCTCAGCCAGAGCTTCATAGAGTTTTCTGCCAAGCCCGCATTTCTTCGCGTTGTGATCCAGGTAGATCGTAAGCTCACTGGCCCAGTCGTAGGCGGCGCGGCCGACGAAAGGATGAGCGTAGGCGTAGCCTTCGATCCTGCCGTCACGTTCGATGACGAGATAAGGATATTTTTTCATGATATCGATCATGCGTTTCTCGAATTCTTCAAGGAAAGGGACATCGTATTCAAAGGTGATTACGGTGTTCTCTACATAATAGGTGTAGATTTCAAGGATTCTCGGAGCGTCGGATAATTTTGCGTTTCTTACTGTGATGTTGGTTTCCATGGTGGGACCTCCTTCGTGAGATGGTATAAATTGGGGTTATTGTACCACTGATAGGGAACGGTGACAAGATTTTATATCCGGATGCGCAGGCAGAAGGGAGATGGATTGGTTACTGTACACGGGTAGGAATTTTCTGAACTGAAAATTCCGTACAATACAGTGGTAGTAGTGGATTTTGCCGATTTGGAATGCGAAGCATCGGCAAAATCAGTTACTGTTTGCGCAAGGCGTGAACAGTAACATGGGTTGATGAAAGTGAGGAGATTGACAAGATCAGAGAGGGAGAGGTACAATAACGTCAGTCTGTAATAAAGGAGTACGTGATGGATTTTACAAGTTTGTTTAATATGCAGGGCATGATGTTCTGCATCCTTGCGCTGGGATGGTATCTCAGGAAGAGCGGGATGATCGATAAGAGCGGGAAGGCACTGCTCAGCAGTCTCGTGATGAATGTGACGCTTCCCGCGAGCATTGTGAAATCGTTCCAGATGGAGTTCAGTATGAATATTCTGAAGCTGACGCTGGAAGTGATCGTGATCTCGTTTCTGATCCAGATCTTTTCGAATCTTTTAAGCCGTGTGCTGTATCCGGGCTGGAGCGAGGAGAGCAAAAAGGTTTTGCAGTACGCGACGATCGTCTCAAATGCGGGCATCCTTGGAAATGCCATCGCTGAGGGAATCTTCGGCGATCTGGGAATCATGTATGCGGCGGTCTACACGATCCCGACGAGAATCTTTATGTGGTCGGTGGGCCTCACTTATTTTACGGAGGCGCCGACGAAGAAAGAGCTTTTAAAGAAGGTTGTGACACATCCATGTATCATCGGAATCTTTACCGGCATGGTACTTCTGGTATCCCAGTTCCAGCTTCCCGGATTTGTGAACCAGACAGTCCGGACGGTCGCCGGGGCGAACACGTTCTGCGCGATGCTTCTGATCGGGTGTACGCTCGCGGAAATCCCGTTTAAAGAGGTGTTCACGAGAGAAGTTTATTACTACACGTTTATCAGGCTGTTTCTGATTCCTGTCATCGTTCTGGTGGGCTGCCGCCTGTTTCACATTGATCAGCTGATCACAGCGGTCTGTGTGATCCTGTCCGCGATGCCGGCAGCGAGCACGAGCGTCGTTCTCGCGGTCAAATATGGAAAAGACGACCGCCTTGCAACGAAGATCGTTGTCTTTTCGACGGTCGTCTCACTGATCACACTTCCGGTCTGGTGCTATATTCTTACGGTGTGACGCAGGAATTATCTCCGGCAGGACCGGAGAGATAGTACCAGAGGTTCATTCGGATAAATTCATACATGTTGAGCCGGAAATCACGTTTTTTATATGGGATTCCGGCTATTTTCATAGCCTCCAGCATAACCGGATTGGAGTGGCAGCTTCCACATAGGCCGGCAGCATGGTACAGGACGGAGAGGAAGACTTCACTGGCATCATGGGAGCTAAGGCCGAGACGGACTTCCATGAGCCTGACAAAGGCATTACGGTGTGCATAGTAGCTTGTTTTGAAGCTGGCAAGGCGGCATGCAGTAACATGGACCTCGATAATCGTACAGAGGATATCGCTGTAGCGGAGATAGTCACGGTGCGCGTTCAGGACATCTGCCCAGGCAGAAGCCCATTGATCCGGGGTAAATGGTTTCTCATTGGGAAATGCTGCGAACAGATCGTCAAAATAGGACTGCATTTTATCGGAGCAGATCTCAAGATAGATCTCTTCCTTCGTCGTTACATATTTATAGAGGTTTGCCCGCGTCCAGGACAGCTTTCCGGCAATGGTGGAGAGGGTGATCTCCTGATAGGGGACAGAGCAGAAGAGCTCGTCCGCCGCGGCCTTGATTTCAGCCATTCTGGCCTGTTTCTGTTCTTCACTTCGCGCTCGCACGAAATCTGTCATGGAATTCACCTCCTGAAGGTCTGATGTAGTTCCCGGCGATCAATAGGATCCGGTCGGCCGGTAGAAATCTGAAAGTTAGTTTAAACTGACCGCAGATAGTATGCTATCATCATTATAATTGATTTTCATTCGCTTGACAAGGGAGTGGGCGTATGCTATCATCAAAATAAGTTACAAGATGTTACTTAACGCAGCGGCGGGCGTTGCCGGACCGTGAAAAGTGGACGACGGATCAGCCGGAGAGAACGCGGGAGTATGATTGGGATGCAACGGTGAAGACATTCACCGCCCGTGCCGGATCTATTCAGAAAAGGAGAGCAGCATGGATAAGATTAAAAAGAATTTTGGTTTCGGATGTATGCGTTTCCCTATGATTGGGGAGGAGATCGATGAGGCGCAGGTTTCCCGGATGGTGGATTATTTTCTGGATCAGGGATTCAACTACTTTGATACGGCTCACGGCTACATCGGTGAGAGAAGTGAGCTTGCGGTCAAAAACTGCCTGACGAGCCGTTATCCGAGGGAGAGCTACATTCTTACAAATAAGCTGACGGCCGCTTATTTTGGGAAGGAAGAGGACATCCGCCCGTTTTTTGAGTCACAGCTGGAGCGCTGCGGTGTGGACTATTTTGATTTCTATCTGATGCATGCCCAGGGAATGGGAAACTATCCGAAGTTTAAGGAATGTCATGCGTATGAGACGGCTTTAGCATTTAAGGAAGAGGGTAAGATCCGCCACTTTGGAATTTCTTTCCATGACCGCGCGGAGGTCCTTGAGCAGATCTTAACGGAGTATCCGCAGATCGAAGTCGTCCAGATCCAGTTTAACTATGCGGACTTTGACGATCCGGCAGTTCAGGCCGGGAAATGCTATGAGATCTGCAGAAAGCATGGAAAACAGGTGATCGTTATGGAACCGGTCCGCGGCGGAAGCCTTGCGAATCTTCCGGATGACGCGAAGGCAGTCTTTGAGGAGCTTCACGGCGGCAGTCCGGCTACCTACGCGATCCGTTACGCGGCGGGATTCCCGGGTATCATGATGGTCCTTTCCGGAATGAGCAGTCTGGAGCAGATGAAGGAAAATGTGAGTTTCATGAAAGACTTCAGACCCCTTGACGAGAGGGAGATGAAGGCGGTCGAGAAGGTGCGCGAGATCTTCCGCGGAAAGAACCTGATCCCGTGTACCGGATGCCGCTATTGTGTCGACGGATGTCCGAGGAAGATTTCAATCCCGGATCTGTTTGCGTGCATGAACGCGAAGAAGATCTACCAGAATACAAATTCCAATGTCTATTATGGGGTCCATACACGGAACAACGGAAAAGCGTCGGATTGTATCAAGTGCGGAAAGTGCGAGAAGGTATGTCCGCAGCATCTTGAGATCCGCAAGCTGCTCTGTGATGTTGCGGATGTATTTGATGTGAAGGCGTAAAAAGAAGGAGAATGGGACAGGATGGGATTTCGAAGACTGGAAGAGAATCTGATCGATCTGGTGAAGGAGCAGCAGGCGAAGCTGGGATTCCGGCCGGAAGTGATACGGCTTTATTATCCGGTGTCCACGTTGAACCACTTTTTCGGGAGTGAGGACACAGCGGAGGAGATGAAGGTGCGGCTGAATGGTCTTGAGGCGCGTATGAAGGGGACATTGGGAGAAGTCCGCGTGACGGCGAAGGGAGACCGGTTCTGTTTTCTGATTCCGGAGACCGGAAGTGTCTATGTGCATGAGCAGATGAAAGGGCGGGAATTTATTCAGGATCTGGTGGATCTTGTCGGGACGCATGGATGCAGTCTTGAGAAGATCAGAGAACTCTTCCGTCAGTGGTCCGCAAAGCCGGTGTTTGAAAAGATCGAAGATGGAGATTTCGACTGGGTCTTCCACTTTGCGGATGGGATTCCGGACCGGTATTATTACTGCTTTAAGGATGAGGGCTGTCACCTGATCTACCACCGGTTTTTGCCGGAGGATTACGCGGAATTACAGTAGTTGTAAAAAAAGAATGTCGCGAACAACGAGCCAAAGTCCGCGCTTGCGCGAGACCTTGGCGACTGTCGCGATAACAAGGGGAAACTCGCGAGGCGTGTTTCCCCTTGTTAGGTTAAAAATCTGCCGTTGCCGCGTTCGGCAGATGATATAAGGTTAGCTGGTGGCTGCGGAGAGATCAAGCTCTGCAGCTATTTTTTTCAGGGTCTCGGCGGATTCCCGGAGTTTTTCTGCTTCATCCGCGTCCAGTGAGATCGGAACGTGGGTCTCGATCCCGTTGAGTCCTACGATCGCCGGCATGCTGAGGGAGATGCCGCTGATCCCGTATTCTCCATGCATCATGGAGGAGATCGGGAGAATGGAGCGTTCGTTTCGGATGATGCATTCGCAGATCCGTTTGACGCTCATGGCGATCCCGTAGTAGGTGGCCTGTTTTTTGGAGATAATGTCGTAGGCGCTGTTTTTTACCTCTTCAGCGATGCGGTCCATGGCGGCATCATGGTTATAGTGGCCGCGCATCTCACAGAAGGTGTTTAACGGGATTCCGGATACGTTGGTACTGCTCCACGCAGCGATCTCGCTGTCACCATGTTCACCGATGATGAAGGAGTGGACGCTGCGGCTGTCGACACCTAAATGTTCACTTAAGGCATATTTTAAGCGGGCAGTGTCTAAGACCGTGCCGGAACCGATGACACGGTTTTCAGGGAAACCGGAGAGCTTCAGGGCCGTGTAGGTCAGGATGTCTACCGGGTTGGAGACGATGAGGAGAATGCCCTGAAAGTCCCGTCTGGAGATCTCCGGAATGATGCTTTTATAGATGGCTACGTTTTTATGGACGAGATCCAATCTTGTTTCGCCTGGTTTCTGATTGGCACCGGCGGTGATGATAATGATGGCGGAGTCGGCGATGTCATCGTAGGTTCCGGCATAGATCTTCATCTGACCGGCGAAGGGGATCCCGTGGGCGATATCCTTTGCCTCGCCGTCGGCTTTTGCTTCGTTGGCGTCTAAAAGGACGAGCTCGGAGAAAAGGCGGCTCTGCATAAGAGTGAAGGCAGTGGCGGAGCCAACGAAGCCGCAGCCGATGATCGCTGCTTTTCTTGGGTTGATGGTCTGAGTCATATGGGGTACCTCCTGTATTTGCAAAATGGTGTTGGTTTGGTAGCTGTTCAGTAGGTCTGCGCACTCGCTGCGCTGACCGTAATAAAACACAGGCTTGAAGGCAAAAATCCCATCGGCGAAGCCGATTTGGAATGGATTTTTGCATGTAACTGTGAGGCACTGAACAGTTACTTGGTTTGCTATGCGATGGGCTTAGTATAGCATAACCAAAATATAATGTATGTTGTGTATACAACGAAAATGGAAGAAATTGTTAAAAAAATAACAGAAGGTCAAAGTTTAAAATTTACTCGTTGTAGGAACCGGTCGTGATCGTATATTTGCCAGTACCCTGCACAAATACAGTGCCATCTGTGCCGGCGATCGTCACGCTTTTGCCGTCATCGCCTGTGATGGAGCCGTTACAGGTGAGGGAGGTGACGGTGCTGTTTCCGGTTACGGTCCAGGCGGAGAGGGCGTCGATCGTGACATTGCAGGTTCCGTTACCGCCGTCACCGGCATTTGTCTCATCCTGAAGGATGGCGCCTGTCAAGATGGTGCCGTTTGTGAGCTTCAGATCCAGATTGCTGATGCTGTCCCAGAGGATATCGCCGCTCATTTCCTGGGAATCTGCGGTAAAGGTGCAGTCGGCACCATTATTTCCGGACTGGCCCCAGCCGCGTTTGTTGGCATTTCCTGTGCATTTTAAGAAAAAGTTATTGGACGGGGAGTAGGTGATATCCACATTCTTAAGATAGAAGGAACTCTCCGTGTTTGTCGTATAAAAGAGGCCGCCGTTTAAGGAGGTCAGGCTGCCGCCATCCATGGAAAATTTGCTTTCGCCGACTTCTGAGTCACCGGACATGCTCTGATAGAGGATGACGGTCCAGTCGCAGTCATTCTGTTCATTTTCCGGAATGTTTCCGGAGAGAGAACAGTTTGTGAGAGAAAGGGAGTTCAGCCCCTCAATGCAGACAGCCTCAGAGTTTTCAGCAGTGAGCGCCGCGTTGTTGACGGTAATGTCGGCGGTACAGTAGACTGCCGGGGAGCCGGTTCCCCGGGAGGTGTAGGTTCCGCCATCGACGGTCATGGTACCGCCGCCGCGGTCGCTCCGGATCGCCGCGGAGGATTCACCGTTTGTCTCAACGGTGAGGTTGGAGGCAGTGAGTGTGCCGCCGCCTGCCACATGGATACCGCCGGAGGTATCCTGTTTTGTGGTGATGGTGGTGTCGGATACGGTGACTTTGCCGTCTCCGTAGCTGAAGACACCTGCACCGCCTTTTGCATCGGTGGTGATGGTGCCGCCGGTCAGTGTCAGGCTGCCGTTGGTGGCAAGTGCCGCGGCACCGGTTCCGTAAAAGCTGGAGTTATCGCCTCCGGTGCTGTCAGCGGAATTGCGGTCCATCGTGAAATTTTTTAAGGTGACCTTCGCGCCGTCGGTGATGAGAACTGCGCTCTCATCAGCTCCTGTGGAAGTGTAGGTCTTCCCATCCTCCTCGGTATCGGTGGAGTAGCTTGAGACTGCCTTGTAGGATGTCGGAGCAGCACTCTGTCCCCCCGGGCCTCCGGGACCTCCGTTCCCGCCGTCCGGCGGTGCCTGCTTTCCGTCCATGCTTCCCGGAGCCCCGTCCGGCGGATTTCCGGGTTTCTCGGAGTTATCGCCCGGAGCGCCGTCCGGTTTGTCAGCCGGAGCGGAGTCGGACGTTTCGGTCACCTGCGCGGTGGCAGTGGTGGAGTCAGCAGCTTTTTGACCACATCCACCGACCATAAGAGTACCTGCAAGAACCATGCAGAATAATGCCTGTTTTTTCATGATACCAGATCCTTTCTATTTTTCGTCAACTCCCAGAATGCCACTGCGCTGGCTGCCGCCACATTCAGCGAATCTACCCCATGGGCCATTGGGATCATGACCGTATGATCGCACCCGGCGATGGTTGCGGAGGCGAGGCCGTCCCCTTCGGTGCCTAAGATCACGGCGAGTTTTTCGGCACCAAGAAGCTTCGGATCATCAATGGAAACGGAATCTTCCTTCAGCGCCATGGCAGCCGTCTGAAACCCTAAAGATCGGAGCGCTTCAAGTCCGCTGCAGGAGAGATCCGCGTTTTTCGGAAAACAGGTCCACGGGATCTGGAAGACGGTTCCCATGCTGACTCTGGCGGCTCTCCGGTAGAGGGGATCGCTGCAGCCGGAGGTCAGGAGCACCGCGTCCATTCCAAGGGCCGCGGCGGAGCGGAAGATCGCCCCGATATTTGTGGGGTTCATGACATTCTCGAGGACAGCGATCCGGTGTTTTCCCTCACAGATCTCCGCCACAGACGGCATGACCTTTCGCTTCATGGCGCAGAGCAGTCCGCGGGTTAAGGCAAAGCCGGTGAGATTTGTCAGGAGATCGAATTTTGCGGTGTACACAGGAAGCTCCGGGTAAGCAAAAAAGAGCTTCGGGATCAGGTTGTCGGCCTGTTTTTCTTCGATGAGGACAGTGAGCGGTTCATACCCGGCATTGAGGGCGCGTTCGATCACATTTGGGCTTTCTGCGATGAAGATCCCCGGTTTCGGTTCATTGATATGGAAAAGCTGGGACTCGGAATATCTGGAAAAAAGATCGAGTTCCGGCGCTGTGAGATCAGTAATTTTTTTGATCTGCGGCATAAGAAAAATCTCCTTTGGTTTTCATAAGATCAGGAACCGTTCCGTCACTTGACATCCCCGATCATACATGATACGATTATTTTAGTTACAATGTGTCACTTAAACAACAAAGGTCCGTACTGTGCGGACAATACCTGAAGCGTGTGAAGGACGAATGGTCTGATACTGAGGGAGGAAATGGCATGGGATTAGTCCGGAAAAGGGTAGGAGCCGGTAGTGGGAAGAAAGATGGGAATCTGACAGAAGGTCCGATCGGACGAGGACTTTTCAGGTTTATGATCCCAATCTTTTTAGGACAGCTTTTACAGCAGCTTTACAATATGGCGGATGCCTGGGTCGTCGGAAATTTCGCGAGCAATGATGCCTTCGCGGCGGTGAGCTTATCATCAAATGTGAATATGTCGGTGATCACGTTTTTTGCCGGGATCGCTGTGGGCGGCGGTGTCGTGATCTCGAAATACTTCGGGGCACAGGATGAGGAAAAATTACGGTGCGCGGTACACACAAACTTTCTTCTGGGAATCGTGTTCTCAGTTTTCGCGACGCTCATCGGTTTGTTTTTTGTTCCGGTCCTTCTCGGCTGGCTCAACACGCCGGACAGCGTGATGGTGGAGGCGAGACTGTACTTCGGAATCTATTTTGCCGGTGTCTCCACGGTCATCATGTACAACATCTGCATGAACATCATGAGGGCAGTGGGGGACAGTGTCCATCCCCTTTATTATCTGATCTTTTCTTCTGTAGTGAATATGATCCTGGATCTGATCTTTGTGGCGGGATTTCAGTGGAGTGCCGCAGGCGCTGCCGTTGCCACGGTGATCGCCCAGGGATTGAGTGTTTTATTATGTATGATCCGCATGGTGAAGGATGGAGGAGCTGCGACGATCCATTTTAAGGAGCTGCGCTTCAACAGCTCCATGATCCGTCAGGTGATCACTCAGGGACTCCCGACGGGACTTCAGAACTCTGTGATCAGTGTCGGAAATCTTGTGGTCCAGTCAAACATCAATACCTTCGGAGCTTTTGCAATCTCCGGACAGGGAGCTTTTGCGAAGCTTGAGGGGATTGCCTTTCTTCCGATCATGAGCATGTCCATGGCTCTGACGACCTTTGTGAGCCAGAATCTCGGCGCCGGGAAAGCGGACCGCGCGAAGAAAGGTTCCGTGATGGGTGTGGCGTTCGGAATGGCGATGGCGGAGCTTGTCGGGATCTGTCTTTTTATCTGGGTTCCGATCCTGCTTCGGATCTTTGTGGATGTGCCGGAAGCGATCGAATTCGGAACGATCCACGGAAGAACGGTCGCTCTGTTCTTCTTTCTGCTGGCGTTCTCCAACTGCGCCACGGGAGTACTCCGCGGTGTGGGAAAATCCATTGTCCCGATGTTCACGATGCTGATCTGCTGGTGCGGCATCCGTGTGCTCTACGTGACGATCGCGATCCGGATCATTCCCGTCTTCCGGACGATCTCCTCAGCGTACCCGCTGACGTGGACGCTGAGTTCGATCATCTTTATCGTGTTCCTGCTCCGGATGGACTGGGACGCGCGGGTTTAGATCTCTTTTCCGCGCTCATTGATCACAAGTGCCATGATCTCAAGCGGCTCATCGAAAGGATTTTTGATCGCGTGGCTCTGGCCAACCTCGATGACACAGACATCGCCCGGGTGGATCTCGGTCTCGGTGTGATCGTTGTCCTCAAAGATTCCCTTTCCCTTGAGAACGTAGTACGGCTCGGTGTTTTCCACATGCTGGTGGAATCCGATGCTGGCGTGGGCCGGGATGATCACGTGGGCGTACATGGACGCGTGACCCATGAGCTCATCCTTGTTTAAGATATGACGGATCTCGATCGTTCCGTCGCCTCCGCGCAGATTTGGAACAAAAGCAATTTCAGTGTTTCTGACCATCGTGTGAACCTCCATGAATCTTAATAGTCTGCAACCGTCCGGCAGGCCGGCGCATTTCCTGCGCCGACCTGCCGTTTCGCTGCGGTGTGATTTAAATATTATACTGCATATTCGGGAAAAGAACAACGATTAACCGAGAGAGTGGAAGAAATCTACAGTTTTATCGACTTTTTTCATCAGATGGTCGAACATTTCCGGTGTCAGGGACTGGGCACCGTCGCAGAGGGCTTTCTCCGGGTTATTGTGGACCTCGATCATGAGACCGTCGGCTCCGGCTGCGATAGCTGCCATGGCAAGCGGCTCCACCATGAAGCGGATGCCTGCCGCATGGCTCGGGTCGACGATGACCGGAAGATGGGTCTTTTTCTTTAACATCGGGATCGCGGAGATATCCAGCGTATTTCTGTAGGAAGTCTCAAAGGTGCGGATGCCGCGTTCGCAGAGGATGACTTTTTCATTTCCACCTGCCATGATGTACTCCGCACTCATCAGAAGCTCGTCCAAGGTGTTTGCAAGACCGCGTTTTAAAAGGATCGGCTTGTCGATCTTTCCGAGGACCTTTAAGAGCTCGAAGTTCTGCATGTTTCTTGCACCGACCTGTATGATGTCAACGTCGTCGAAGAGCGGAAGATGCTCCGCGCTCATGATCTCTGTGACGACCGGGAGACCGGTGGCTTTCTTTGCCTCCAGGAGAAGGTCAAGACCCTGCTCGTGAAGACCCTGGAACGCGTACGGGGAAGTTCTCGGTTTGAAAGCACCGCCGCGGAGGAAGGCTGCGCCGGAACGCTTTACGTCCGAAGCGACCTCTGTGATCTGTTCCTTTGTCTCGATGGAGCAGGGACCTGCGATGACCTGAAAGCTGCCGCCGCCGATCTTTCTGCCGCAGACCTCGATGACCGTGTCGTCCGGGTGCATGGAGCGGTTTGCCTTCTTATACGGCTCACGGATCCTGCGGACATCCTCAACGACGTCGTTGGCCTTTAACCAGTCTTCATGGATCTGGCTTGTGTCACCGATGAGACCGATGAGGGAGGCCTCGGTTCCTTCGGAGAGATGGAGCTTAAATCCCTGATTTACAAGCTCTGTCTTTAAGTTCTCTACTTTCTCTTTGTTGGCATTTCTCTTTAAAATAATGATCATAATCTTATTCTCCTTTATATGACAGGTTTCGGTTGGGTTTGCTTTATAAAAACGCTCTGGAAAATGGATATTCCTGTATTCGGCTGGTACCTTAGACGAAAAACAGGAACTGCTTCATGCATACGTTTGAGGGTATCCGGAAACAAAAAAGCCGGTGTCTGCTGCAATCGCAAACACCGGCTCCGCATTTTCTTTTACGTTTCCGAAGGATCTAAAGACCTTCGGTCGGAGAGGGTTGTTTTTTGCAGCAGAAACAGTCCGCGCAGTAATAATAGCCCGGAAAATAATAAAAAGAATAGGATGCAAAAAGATTCATCATCTGGTTCTTCATATCTGCTGTTCTCCTCTCTGAAGATTACCGCCGGATTCATTCTCTCCGGCTGCTGAAGCTATCATAGCGCTGTCGGGCGGATTTGTCAACAAAAAAATTCAATAAGTTGAAGTTTTACGCTTTTATGCAATAAAGAGAATTCCTGCTATTCCAAAGTGACTGAATTCGCAATGATCTCCACACACCGCTCGATTCCGAGCGTACCGCTGTTTAAGCAGAGGTCATAGTTCTTCGGTTTGCCCCACTCATTTCCGCTGTAATACTGGTAGTAATCCCGGCGCTTCGCATCCACGGCGCGGATGCGGCTTTCAAGCTTTTTAAGATCCTCCGGCTCCTTCTCAAGCCCCTGGATCCGCTCCACACGCTTTTTGAAGCTGGAGCAGATAAAGATGCGGAAAGCGTCCTCGACGATCACATCGGAGCATCTGCCAATGATCACGCAGGGACCGTTTGCGGCAAGCCGCTGGATGATCTTCGACTGGATCACGAAGAGCTGGTCGGAGACCGGGACTTCGTATACAGGTGAGAAAGGATCCACAGTGGCATAATCATCGTAGTTGATCCGTTTCTGACCGGAGATCACTTCATCGTTCGCATGAAAAAGATCTTCCGAGATATTGCTGTCCTCGGCCGCCATGGCGATAAGTTCTTTATCGTAAAAAGGAATGCCGAGTTTTTTTGCGAGACGAAGACCGACCTCGCGGCCTCCGCTGCCGAGTTCGCGGCTGACTGTAATGACTTTGCTCATAATATCTTCCTCCCCTGTACATGATTTTTCTTCTTTTTTCTGCACAGTTTCAGTGCTGTCTGCTAAGAGTATACCATAAAATTCGTCAAAATGTTACATAATTTTCATGGATTCACATATTTGTAAAAAAAATGTTACTTTTCATGGGTAGGAATTTTCTGAACTGAAAATTCCGTATGATACCGTT
>ERZ773144.1424-NODE-1424-length-21477-cov-6.444403_pt1 | contig 21477 bp, 15 predicted proteins | sample MGYA00580849_ERZ773144 | MGnify/ENA primary metagenome ERZ773144 (study PRJEB29015, sample SAMEA2737861) | human gut metagenome | biome: human gut; feature: human-associated habitat; material: faeces | place: China | collected 2012 ...
TGTTTTTTTCTTTTTTACAGCAGTAGGAGCATATATATTTGTATATTTATTAAAAAATAAATTCAGCAAAGAAAGATATAAAAATCTATGTCAGAGAATAAAAACATGGCTGGTAATAATTGGTTTTTTTTATCTGGGAAGTATAAATAAAGTATCAATGATTGTTTTATTCATTTTAATATCTTATTTGTCATTAATAGAATTTTTAAAATTATTTGATGTAAAAATAACTTTTAAAATAAAAATGATATGTATATTAATAATAGGAAGTAATTATTTTCTAATATATCAGAAAATGATTTATGTTTTTTATTTTTTTATTCCAGCTATAATATTATTAATTAGTATATTTCTCAGAAAAGGGAAAAAAATAATTTTAAGTCTACTTTTCAGTGTTTATCTTATAAGCTTCATTTCATATCTTGTAAACATAGAAACTGGAATTTCATTAATTTTAGCCTGGATTATACTTATCGAACTGAATGATGTTTACCAATATATAACTGGGAATATTTTTGGCAAAAGAAAAATAGCTCCAAAAATCAGTCCAAATAAAACTTTAGAAGGCGTAGTTGGCGGAATAATAATGACAACAGCAACCATATTCTTTTTAAATATGGCTTATGAGTATAAAATTAATATTTGGATGGGACCAATAATAGCTGTACTTGGATTTTTGGGAGATATTTCAATTTCATATTTTAAAAGAAAAACAAATAAAAAAGATTCAGGAACTATACTTGCAGGTCATGGAGGAATACTTGACCGTGTTGATAGTTTGGTTTTTAATTCTCCTGTTATTTTATTGATGACATTATATTTAAACTAAATACTTTAATTTGAAGAAGCTTGTTAATTAAGATAGAGGAATATTTAAAAATAGAAATTAAACAGCAGATATTTCTATAAAAATTTTTAAAATATGTTCTTTCTTTATAAATGCTTCTTTTTTATTTTGTAAAGTCTGAAGGTGCTGATTTAGTAAAAAATGATGGAAAAAACATGGTTAATAAATGTTTACTTATAGTTGCGGAAAAATTATCTGTAAATATATATAGGATAATGTTTATTTATTTGAAATTTTGAAGTATAATAGAAACAGGAAAATCAATACTTGTCTATTTGGGTAAATGAGCAAATTACTATAAAACACAGGGGGTAAAAATGGCAAAAAGAGAAGCAGCAGAAATTATTATGAGAAATGTATATTCTTATAAAGAACCTCAATTGAGAGAACAGCTTGAAAGTTACATATTAGGAGAAACAAACACAGCTCCATCAGGTAATGATTTAAGACAAAAAATTTCTATGTATCAAGCATATGGTTTTGACCAGTTAGGGTGTTTTGATGAGAATAAAAATTTTATAGATAATGAAGATGGAGAGGTATTAAAAAGATACACAGAATTGCTGTATAAGGAATGCCCAGATAAACTAAGTACTCAGTTTCAGCTTTTTAGTGGAAAATATAGTCTTTATAAAAACTTGGGATTCAGCAAGGCATTTATAAAAGAAGATTTTCAAAAAACTCTTTTGTATACTACAAGATATTGGTGGCAGACAGAAAAAGAATCAGTAAATAAATTTATTGAAAATTATAAAGAAATTGCTAATGAATATATAGATGAGTATGATAAAGTAAATGGAAATGCAGCTTTTGCAGCAGGAATAATTCTTATAACAAAATTAACAAATGAGAATGAAAGCAGTCCAATGGAAAAAATAGGTAATATTTTCTTTGGAAAAAAAGAAAAAATAGTAGAAAAACTGGAAAGATTTTTTTATAGTATTTTAAAGAAAAGACTGAAAGATAAAACTGTAAAAAGAATTTTAGAAAATGATATAAAAGATTCTCAAATAGATAAATATTATAATGAATTTGCTCAAATAAAATTAGTTTTTACATCTGAAATGCATGAATCTATTTTAATTACCAAAATAATAAAAGAAGTAAAAATGGCTTCAAATATTATTTTTCAAGGTGTAAGAATAGCAGCAATGGCAGAACCTGCAACATTCCTTTATGTACATAATAATGATGAACAGACAATGAAAAATATAGAAGAATTAAAGCTTTCTGATAAATATAAACTAGATTTCTGTTTAGAACGTATTTCAAATGACTATAGATATAATGAAAAATATTTTTATAAAACAATAGAAGAAAGTATGAAATTATCACCAGATTATGTTAAATCTATAATGAAAAGAGAGATAGATGAGGAAGATGTTATGGGAGGAATACTTCTTAGTCTTCTTATAAAAAATAACTATATTGATGGAGCAGAGAAAAAAGAGTATCTAGGTAAAATTGAGAATATACTTATAAAATCATACAGTGAGATGTATACAAATCAAGATGTATATGGATATGAATTCCCTGAAATAGGAATGGAAGACTTTGAGTTCTTAAGAGGTGAAAATGCAGCATTAAATGGGATAAAAATATCTGAAGTTGGAAATGCATATAAATATAGAACAAAAGCTAATAAGATAAACGTTTCAGCTCTTTCTTTAATAGAATATTCTACAGTGGCAAGGAATGCTGTTGGAGTAATTTTCAAGATAAAAGGATATATAAGATATCTTTTCCATTTTATAATAAATTATAAATGCGTATGTCCTGTAAAAAATGAAAATATTTATGCAAGACTTTATGAAAAATTGGGAGTTTCCTTTGAAGATGTATGTCAGGGGTATCTTGATTATAGATTTAGAGAAGATGAAATAGAAAAAAAAGAATTTTTAGAATTTGCTCATAAATATGAAGCTGAGATATATGAATTATTAAAAAACAATTTTTTTGAAATAGAAGATTTGAAAAATTTTATTAATATTCTTTATAGGGAAAATAATGGTTTTAACTATGTAGAACTTACTAATGTATTTGAAAAGAAAATAAAAAGTGTAACAAGTATGGTAGAAGATATGCTTAAATCTAAAGAAAATGAAGTACGTTCTAAAATAGAAGAATTAGCTGGAGCTAAAAGTAAAATAACTGCTGATACTGCTATGCGTCTTATAAGAATATGGGATAATGATAAAATAGAAAAGGACTTGAAAGCAATGCAGGATATTAGTAAAATGATAGAATATATAGAAAGTCTATATACTAAAACTAATGATAAAAATACTCCTTATGCTAAGGAAATAGATTATGCAAATGTGAGAATAAAAGATTCAGAAGAAAAAATTTCTGAAAAAGTAATGAAATATTTTGTATCTGAATATATAGTTTTAAAAGATCTGTATATAATTAAAGGATGTAAAAAGATACAGGAAATTGTAAATATTTATGATTTAAGACTTTTAATGAAGAATATCTTTGACATGTGGATTGCTGAAGGTTCAACTACAAAATATAGAAATTTACTTCTACCTCTGGCTCTTACAGCTGGTGAAGCTCAAATACCTATGATTAAAAAACAAATAGATTTTTGGGCAGATAACAGCAAACCCGGACTTGCAACCTTTGCTATTCAATCTTTGTGTATGAATGGAAGTAAAATGGCACTGCTTACAGTGGACAGTATGTCAAGAAAACATAAAAATAAAAGAGTAAAAAGAGCTGCTCTTGAAGCTATGGATATAGCAGCAGAAGCTATGGGAATGTCTAGAGATGAACTGGATGATATAATAGTTCCTGATTTAGGGTTTGGAAAAGATAGAACAAGAATATTCAGTTATGGAGAAAGAGAATTTAAAGCTGTATTAGATGATAAGATGGAAATAACACTTTTTGATAATACTGGAAAACAAATAAAATCTCTTCCAAAGACATCAGCTAAGAATAATGATAATGAGGATATGGCAGCAGAATGTAAAGAAGAATTAAAAAATATAAAGAAACAGATAAAAACTGTTGTTGAATCTCAAAAGTTAAGGATAGCTAAAGCAGTTATAGTAGGAAGAAAATGGAGTATAGATAAATGGAAGGAACTGTTTATAGAAAATCCTATAATGAACAACTTTGCAACAAAACTTGTATGGGAAGAGATAGATGATAAAGGAAATATTATAAAAACTTTCAGATACATGGAAGATGGAACTTTTAATACAGTGGATGAAGAAGAGTATGAATTAGAAAATGGAACATACATACTTCCATTACACCCTGCTGATATAGATGAGGAAGAGTTGGCAGCATGGACAGAACAACTAGAAGATTATGAAATAATACAGCCAGTAGATCAATTGAATATTCCAGTATATACTTTAAAAGATGAGGAACTTGAAGAAAAAGAGATAACAGAGTTCAAAACAAAGAAAATTTATGCTTCAACTTTTAAAAGTGCAGCTAATAAACTTGGTTTTAATATGGAATTTGCTGAATATGGAGAATGCTGCGGATGTACTTTTATAGATGAATCAAGTAATATAAAGATGTTTATATCTACTAATAATTTCTATTCAGGGGATTATAGTACAATTATCAACATACTTAAAATAAGTTTTATTTCAAGAGAAAGCAACAATGAAATAGTTCTTAGAAAAGTACCTAAAAAACTTATTAGTCTTGCATATCTTGCAGGGAATATGATAACAGAAAAAGCTATTGAAAACAGGGAGGAGTAGTTGTGGAAGTAAAAATTTTAAAACCTACTATGGAGATGAAATATGCTGAAGAATTAGAGGCATTGAGAAATACAGATACTGGAAAAAAACCAGAAAACTGGCTTATGTCTCCAAAAGCAGTAAGAACATTTATCCTTGGAAGCGATAAAGCTATAGAGTATAATGGAAAAAAAGCAAAAATAACTAAAAAATTCTATGGAGATGATTCACTAGTAGAAAGAAGTATAATTACTCTTGCAGGAAATAGAGGACTCATGCTTGTAGGAGATCCCGGAACGGCAAAAACTATGTTGAGTGAACTTTTATCTGCTGCAATATGTGGAACAAGTACAAACACTATTCAGGGAACAGCAGGAACTACCGAAGATATGATAAAATATTCATGGAACTATGCAATGCTTTTAGCAAAAGGACCTGTAAGAGAAGCACTTGTTCCAGCACCTTTGTATATTGGAATGAAAGATGGAATAATAACTCGTTTTGAAGAAATCACTAGATGTCCATTGGAAATGCAGGATAGTATGATAAGTGTAATGAGTGATAAAATGCTGAATATTCCAGAATTTGCAGAAGAACCAGTACTGTATGCAAGACCCGGATTTAATGTGATAGCTACTGCTAATACTAGAGATAAAGGTATCAATGAGATGAGCAGTGCTTTGAAAAGAAGATTTAATTTTGAAACAGTTCTGCCAGTGAGCAGTGTAACTATAGAGGCTAAAATAATAGAGCAGGAATGTGAAAAAATGTTTAATGAGGCTAATATAGAAATGAAAATAGATCATAATGTTATTGAGGTACTGGCTTTGACTTTCAGAGAGTTAAGAGAAGGTATAACTTATGAAAATATTAAAGTAGATATACCATCATCAGTTATGAGTACAGCAGAAGCAGTATCAGTATATTTTCAGACTGCCATTGATTCATATTATTATAGTGACGGAAAAATAACTGCTGACAAACTTGTTCAAAATATAAAAGGAGCAGTAATCAAGGAAAATAGGGATGATTTATCAAAACTTAAGAATTATTTTGGAACTGTTGTGAAAAAAAGAGCAGAAAAAGAGGGGTCATTATGGATAGATTATTACGAGGCGAGAAACAACTTGAAATAAATGAAGAAATAAGAAAAATAGATGAGCTTTTTAAAAAAAGTTATGATTTATCTTCAAATTTCATACTGTTTCCAGTGAGACATCATAGTCCAGTCTGTTCTTTTCATTTGGAAAAAGTGATAGAAGAGTATCAGCCAGAAGCTATATTGATAGAGGGGCCTAAAAATGCAGGGCATTTAATAGAATATGCAGTATCAGATAAAACAAAGACACCTTTCTGCATATATCTAAGTTATGATGACAAATCAGGAAAAATAAATGAAGAAAAAGGTAAATATAGAGCATTTTATCCTTTCCTTGACTATTCTCCTGAATTAACTGCATTGAGAAAAGGAGCAGAAAAAGGAATACAATGTGAATTTATTGATCTTAGCTATGGGGAAAAACTTTTAAATACTTCCAACCCAGAACAGAAAAATGTAGAGAATTATGAAGATGACAGAGTATTTTTGCAAAGCAGCTATTATAAAATGCTTGTAGAAAAAATGGGTTGTAAAAATTTTAATGAACTCTGGGAGATGCTTTTTGAGATAGAAGGATTTCATACAGAAACTGAAAGTTTTTTAAAAAGTTTGTTTTACTATTGTTATTACAGCAGAGAAAATACTCCTGAGGATGAATTAATTTATCAGGGAGATATAATCAGAGAATATTATATGGCTGAAAATATTCGAAAAGCTATGAAAAAATATAAAAAAGTTTTAGTAGTAACTGGTGGAATACATACAATAGAACTTGTAAATCTTATTACTGCAGAAAAACTTCCTTTATTTAAAATAGAAAAAATAAAGGAAGAAGATTCACCAAGTTACCTTATGCCTTATTCTTTTGAAGAATCTGATAGAAATTCAGGATATGAATCAGGAATGGTATTTCCATTTTTTTATCAAAAGGTATGGGAAAATATAAATAAAAATAGAAAAAAACCTTTTGAAGAATCGGTCTTGCGTTTTATTATTAATACTGCAGGGGCTGTAAGAAAAAAACAGCCTCTTTCAATTGCTGATGAAATGCAGTCATACTATATGGCTAGAGGATTAGGAGAACTTAGAGAAAAAAAAGAATGCGGAGTGTTTGAACTGATAGATGGGGTTAAAGCATCTTTTGTAAAGGGAGAAATAAATTCATATCATCAGCCAGCATTAAAAAACCTCTACAGGCTTCTTACTGGAATGGAAATGGGAAGTATAGACCCAGATTGTGGAGTGCCTCCTTTAGTGAATGATTTTTTTGTGAAATGCAAAAAATTTAAAATAGCTACAACAGTGAGTATGAAAAAAGAAACTAAGTTAGATGTATATAATAATGAAAGTCATAGAGAGAAAAGTAGATTTTTTCATCAAATGAATTTTTTAGAAACAGATTTTTGCCACTATCTTAGAGGACAGGATTCTAATACTGGAAAAGGAAGGATACTTCTCAGAGAAACATGGGAATATAGATTTTTTCCAGGAGTACAGGTAGCTCTTATCACAAATTCAGCATATGGTGGAACAGTGGAAGAAGCATGTCTTGCTCTAATAATAAAAGGAATATCAGCTGAACATAGTAATGCAAGAGAGCTTTCGGAAAAACTTTTACAGGCAAATCGTATGGGATTAAACAGTGTATATGGTATTATTTTTGAAAAATTGATGGATATAATAGGTAATGACATGGATTTTTTAAGTGTATCTGATTGTTTTAAAAATCTTTGTGAAGTTAAAACTTATAATACAAGTTTTACGGGAATAGATATACCAATGCTAGATAAAGTGATAGAATTAAACTTAAATCGTATGCTTACATTGATTTATACTATTATAAATTCTAAAAAAGAAGATGAAGATAATATTTGTGATGGAATAAAGTTTCTGTATACTTATTTTATAGATAGCTTAAATAGAGAAGAGGAAGAGGCTTTTATTCAAAGTATGTTTTCAATATATGAAGATAACAATGCCAATACAGCTCTTTCTGGAGCAGGAAGTGCAGTTCTTTTTAAGAAAGGAAGAATATCTTTAGAAGAAGCTATGGCTAAATTTAATTCTTATCTCAATGGATCTGATATTTCTAAAAAAATGTCAGCATCTTTTTTAAAAGGATTTTTTAAGATAGCTAAAGATATAGTTTTTGTAGATGACAGAATGCTCCATTCTTTAGATGAAATATTGAAAGATACTGATGGAGATTTATTTTTAGAAATACTACCAGATTTAAGATTTGCATTCACATATTTTCTGCCTTTTGAAACTGATAAAATTGCTAAACAGGTGTCTTCATTTTATGATATTTCAGGAGAATCACTATTATATGGAGATGTCTTTGACCAAAAACAAATGGAAAAAGCAGCTGATGTAGATAAATATTGTGCTGAAAAACTGGATGAGTGGCTTTTAATAAAGGGGGAAGAAAATGGAAGATAAAAAAACACTTAATAAGTGGAGACTTGTTCTGGGAGAATTTGCTCAGGAAAATATGAGTCTTGACCCTCAATATGCCACTATGGATTCTGTCCTTGATTTTCTTTATTCAAGAGAATATTCAGAAGAACAGGGAATACGTAAGGATGGAGGAAGGGGAGCTTCAAGTCTTACTGTACCAGAATGGATAGGAAAAGTAAGGGAACTTTTTCCAGAAGAAACAGTAGAAATAATGCAAAAACAGGCAATTTCTAAATATAATCTGACAGAACTTCTTACTGATGAAAAGATTCTAAAACAGATGCAGCCTGATATGGAACTATTAAAAAATATATTGGCATTTAAAAAAATGATGAGTCCTCAGGTACTGCAAACAGCTAGAAATATAATAGGAGAAGTAGTTAAAGAGATTGAAGAGCAATTAAGAAAAGAGATAGTAGAAGCTTTTCATGGAAAGAAAAATCCATATAAAAGTGGAGTACTCCATACAATGAGAAATTTCGATTTTAAAAAAACTGTAAGAAGAAATTTAAAAAATTATGATATGGAGAGAAAGGTTCTTATTCCCTCAAGACTGTATTTTTCTTCTCGTATAAAAAAACAAAATGAATATCATATAATAATAGTAGTAGATCAAAGCGGAAGTATGGTATCTTCTGTAATTTATAGTGCTGTTATGGCTGGTATATTTTCTAAACTATCTATGATAGATACAAAATTGATTGTATTTGATACAAGTGTTGTGGATCTCACTGATTATGTGAGTGATCCTGTGGAAACACTTTTAAGTGTACAGCTGGGAGGGGGAACAGATATATCAAAAGCTCTTGATTATGCTGCTTCTAAAATAACTCAGCCGCAAAAAACAATAGTTGTATTGGTAAGTGACCTTTATGATGGGTATGATTACAGGCAAATGTATAAAAGAGTTTTTGATATCATAGAAACAGGTGCAAGAATGTTTGTACTTCCTGCTTTGGATTATAATGCACAAGGTAGTTATGATAAAAATGCTGCTCAGAAAATGGCAAATTTAGGTGCTGATGTAGCAGCTATAACACCAAAGGAGTTGGCACAATGGATAGCAAAAATAGTATTATAAATGAAATAAAACCTTTTCTTCCCTTTATCAATGAAGAATTTATAGTAAGTATTTCAAATAAAGGAATATATAAACGTTCTATAAAAGATTTGGAAAAAGCTAGAGAAAATATTTTATTAACAGTAAAAAATGCAGGAATCATAGAGGTGAAAATAGAAGATGTAATTGTAGAGCTAAATGTAAATGTGCAAAACAGTAAATGTACATGTCCATCTTCAAGCATATGTAAACATATTGTAATGGCACTTCTTTATTTGAAAGAATTTTATGATAATAATCAAAATACAGAAGAAGAGGCAAAAGAAGACAAAAAAGAAAAAATTGATGAAACATTTGAGGAGTTAAAAAAGCTTACAGGAGAAAGGATACTGGAAATTGTAGGAAAGAAAACCTATAATTCAGTTATAAATTCGATTTTTATAAGAAATGAAGCAGTTTTTGAATATGGAGATATGCTCACGGTAACTATTGCCAGCCAAAATGTAAAAGTATATTTTCCAAAAGAAAATTCTATAGAGAATGCAATGTGTTCTTGTAAAGAAAAAGGAATCTGTTCACATAAAGTATATGCCTTAATATCGTATTTAATAAAAGAAGGAAAGATAACAGAAAAAGATACAGAATATGATAAAATAGAGATAGGAGAAAAGGAAAAAGAAATTATAAAGAATCTTCATATTTTTATAAGCTCTATATTTGACAGAGGAATATCTGGGCTAACTGGAAATGAAATAAGTCAGGCAGAAAAGTTTTATATACAGACTTATGGAATAAAACTTTTTGCAGCAGCAGATGAATTAAAAAATCTTTCAAGTGAACTTGGCTTTTATTTTTCTAAAAATATATCTTTTTCCAATAAAAGACTGATGCATATATTGGGTTCTATTTATAATAGAACATCAGCTCTACTTATAATAGAGGATAATAGAAAAAAATTAATGCTTGCAGGGCAGAGACAGGAAGAAAAATTTAATCTTGATAATATTGAATTAGTAGGATTAGGAGCTTCTGGAGGGATTACAAAAAGAAATGACCTTTTGATAACTGCATATTTTTATTGTAAAGATATAAAAAATATTTTGTCAATGAGTACTCTTAGACCTTATGAAAACAGTTCACAATTAAGTACTCTGTATAATATGGGGCAAGTATGGTCAAATGAGCTTTCTTTTAAAGAAGTATCTGTGTCAAAAATGATTTTGAAAGATGCAAAGCTTTCTACTGGAAAGATATCTTCTGCAAAATCTACAGTTTGTAATATAAAAGGAAAAACAACTGAAGAAGATATATGTGAAATAGTTATTTCTGACTATTCTATTATTGTAGAGGAATTGAGAAAACATAAATTTAGATATTTTGAACCATATTCAGCTACTAAAAATATATTTTTAATAAAAGCAGATGAAATAAAAAATATAGAATATGATAAAATAGAACAGAAGCTTAAGTTTGATTCTTTAGATTCAAATGGAAATACTATAATATTTGATATAAAATATAATTCTGTATCAGAAAATGCTATAAAATATTTTGAAAAAAATAAAACTGGGCTATATTTTGAATATATACTTGGAAGTATTACTGAAAAAAATGGAATACTGTATGGAAAGTTTTTAAGTGGTATACAAGATGGTCAGGTAAGAAATATATTTTTTTAAGTAGGTGGAAGAATGAAAGATAATAATATTTTAGAGACAATAATAAGTGATACAGAAAATATTATGAATGATATTTTTTTAAGTGGTTTTCATACAGTGCAGCCTGCAACTTTTGAAAAACTTGAACAAATAGAGGAGTTATGTAGAAAAACTGGAATGAACAGAGCAGAACAGCTTATAAAAAATTTGAGAGATGAACTCAATAAAAGAAGAAATAGTTTTGAATATAATATTGAATCAGCTACTGATATATTTTGTAAATTAGAATTTTATATTCAAAATGCAAAAGATATGGTTTTATAGGAGGATACATGATGTATGAAAAAAAAGAAGACATCATTGTAAATCCCAAAGAGGATAGAGGTGGATTTTGGTGGGGCTGCTTGGGATTTTTTGTACCAATAGTTGGATTTATACTATGGTTGGTATGGAGAGATGAGAAACCTAAAACAGCAAAAATTTTAGGAATAGGAGCATTAATAAGTACTATTATTTTTATAATATTCTTTATTTTCAGCTTTATATATTTTTTATTCTTGTTAAATAGAGCAACTTCATTTATAAATGAAGTTATGGAAGTGGTTCCTTCTTAAAATAAAAGTATCAAATTTAGAGCAAAAAGGAAATAATTTGGAAATACTCAAACAGCTGTGTTAAAATATAATTATATTAAAACATTGAAGGGGATGCATAATAATGGATGAGAAAGAAAATGAGTTTGATATATTAGAAGAAGAAAAAATTCCAAAGAAAAATGATGATAGAGGTGGATTTGCCTGGGGATGTCTAGGTTTCTGTATTCCAATAGTTGGACTGATATTATGGCTGGTATGGAGAGATGAGAAACCTAAAACAGCAAAGGCAGTAGGAATAGGAGCTTTAGTTAGTGCAATCATAGGAGCAGTATTTGTTATTATCTATTTTATATTTCTTGTATTTATTGTAGGAATGGTTATTGCTACAACAAGTTAATGAATAGAATAGAAAAATTTTTAAAGATACTGTTCATGTGTCATTCAAGGCCAGATAGAAGCTTTTATTACAAAGGAAAGCAATTTCCAATTTGTGCAAGGTGTACTGGAGTACTTCTGGGATGGATAGCTGGAATAATTTATTGTGTTTTATTTGAAGCTCCAAAATGTTATTTCACTGTATTGATTCTTATTCTTTTAATAGTTGATGGAACTACTCAGTTTTTAGGAAAAAGAGAAAGCAATAATATTTTTAGAATTATTACAGGAATTTTATTTGGAATGGGAATTATATTTATTCTTTTATATTTCCATAGAATAATGTTAAAGTTAGCTATTATTTTTCTAGAAAAATATATTTTTATTAAATAGATAATATCAACTTAAAGAACAGAATTAAATTATTGATTCTGTTCTTTGTGATTATACACATAAATTGAAATAAAGGAGGATAGAATCTGTTTTAATACAGATTCTAAGCATGAAGTGGCAAGATTCTTACTAAATTTATTCAGAAAAGTAAAAAATGAAAAAGTACTTGATAAAGGAAGAGATTGTTATGATAATGGACAACTCCTTGATTATCAAATAGAAGAGAGTGGAAATAAAAATGATATTATATTTGAAATGAAAGGGAGAGTTAATGGAACTGGGGAAGTATATACCCCTGAAATAAAGTTCACAAGAAATGAGATTATAGATTTTCATTGTGACTGTGTTTACTTTGATTTGAATAAAAGTATATGTAAACATATAGTAGCCCTGGCATTTGAAGGAAATAATTTTATTGAAGAATTAGAAGAAACAGAAGAAACAGAAATAATAGAATACTTTAAAAAGAAAGAAGTTGAAAAAAATAGAATATTTTTAGAGATAGAACTATGGATAGTTAATAAAAATGAAATAAATAAATCAAATCTTAATATAGATATAACACTTTTAGCATATGGAAAAAAATATAAACTTAATAGTAAAATTTCTGAATTTTTAGCAAATTATGAAGAAAATACAATGAAATTTGGAATGAAATATACATATGATCCTAGAAGAGATTATTTTAGCGGCTGGGAAAAAGAATTTATAGACTATTTAAAAGAACTGCATGAATTTTATACTTTTAATACTTCAAATTCAGCTTTTTCCATTGACAGAATACTTGAAAGAAAAAAATCTGCTGAAAGGATATTTAGTATATTAGAAAAAAATGAAAAATTAAATATTAAGGAAGAAAATTTAGAAAAATTTATAAAAATTAATTTAAATTACTATAAAGAAAAGATAAATATAACTATTCCTGATTTTGTAAAATATGTAAGTATTGGATATAGCTATATTGGCTACAGAGATATTATTGATACAAAAATATATAAGGTATCCTCAAAAAAACTGGAAGAATTCAGAGAATTTGAAAAAATAATGAAGTTAAGAGAATGGAATATAGGCTTAAAAGAAGAATATATAGAAGATATTATAAATAAAATATCAAAATTTTCAAAAATAACTTTAGATAAAAAACTAAAAGAGAAAATTTATGAACCTGAACTGATAGAAATAGGAATATTTATAGACTTATACAGACGAGAAGGAATAATCTTAAATATAAAAAAATTATTTGATGGTAAAGAAAAAAAAGATATAGAAAAAATTATTATCGGAAATGAAGATGTAGATAAAAAAGATATCTTTGAGATATTAGGAGAATATAATTTTATAGAAAATGAGGGTGGATATATTTTATATAATCCAGAGGAAGTATATAGTTTTATAAAAGAAGATATTCCAAAGTTAAGCGAAAAATATAAAATACTTTATTCGAAAGATTTTAAAATAAAAAAATATGAAACAGTGAATTATCGAGTTTCAACTAAAATAACTGATCTTCTTGAGATAAGTTTTGAAGTAGATGGAATTACAAATGAAGAAGTTTATGAAGTATTAAAAGCTATTAAAGAAAAGAAAAAATATTATATTTTAAAAAATGGAGAAATGCTCCTTTTAGAAGAAAATAAAAATATGGAAGAACTTTCACAATTATTAGCTGAATCTGATGCAAAAAAAAATGAGATACTTTCTGGAACAATAAAAAGAGAAAAAAGTTATGGATATTTTTTAGCAAGTTTTCTAGAAAAAATGAGCAATATAAAATTAACAGATGATCTTGAGAATATATATGAGAAAATTATACAGTGTAAGGAAAAAAGTAATGACCTCACTATAAACCATAATTTTCCTATGCTGAGAGAATATCAAAAAATAGGAGTACAGTGGCTTTTATTTTTAAGAAAATTAGGTATGGGAGGAATACTGGCTGATGATATGGGACTTGGAAAGACTCTCCAAATAATATCATATCTTTCAGCAATAAAAGAAAAAAAAGGACTGAAACTTATAATTGTACCAAAAACTCTTATGTATAATTGGAGAAATGAATTTAAAAAATTTGCTCCAAATCTTAATGTAAGCATTGTAGAGGGAAAAGCACCAGTAAGAAAGGAAATAGTTGATAGTTCTGAACCTGGAGATGTTCTTATAAGTACATATGGCTTTTTAGTTAAAGATGAAGAATTATATAAAGATATTTCTATTGATACATTAGTTATTGATGAAGCTCAAAATATAAAAAATTTCTTATCCAGAACTGCTGATTCTGTAAAAAAAATAAAAGCTGATATAAGAATAGCTTTAACTGGGACACCAATAGAAAATAATACTTTGGAATTATGGAGTATTTTTGATTTTGTTTTTCCAGGATACTTAGGAAAACATACAAAGTTTTTAAAAAAATATAGTGAAAATTTAAAAGAATTGAAAGAGATGATAGCTCCGTTTATTTTAAGAAGACTTAAAAGTGAAGTACTTGGTGAACTTCCTGATAAAATTGAAACTGATATTATAGTTGAATTAGGAGATGAGGAGAAAAAACTGTATCTGGCTTATTTAGAAAAATATAAAAAAGAAATTCATGAAAAAAATAACTCATTAGAAATATTTATGTATATTACAAGATTAAGGCAGCTATGCAACCATCCAAAGCTTTTTTTAGAAGATTACAATGGGGAAAGTTCTAAATTGGAAGCATTATTAGAGCTTTTAGAAGAATGTAAAAGTGGTGGACATAGAGTACTTTTATTTTCTCAATTTACAGAAATGCTGGATATAATAAAAAAGAATATACCTAAAAATATGACTTATCTGTATTTAGATGGAAAAACAAAATCAGAACATAGAATGGAACTGGTGGAGAGATTTAACTCTGGAGAAGGAGATATATTTATTATCTCATTAAAAGCTGGCGGAAGCGGACTTAACCTTACAGGAGCAGATACTGTGATACATTTTGATCCTTGGTGGAATTCTTCTGTTGAAAATCAAGCTACTGACAGAGCTTACAGAATGGGACAGACAAAGAATGTTAATGTTTTTAAGATGATAGCTAAAGGAACTATTGAAGAAAAAATAAATATAATAAAAGATGAAAAAGAAAAATTGGTAAGAGAAGTATTAGATGAAAAAGAAGAAAGTTTAACTGTTATGACAAAAAAAGATATACTTGAATTACTAAATGTAAAATAAAATCTAGACAGAAATTAAGAAACATGGTAGAAAGTAAATATATTAAAGTAATCTTGGGAGGAGTATATGATAAAAAAAGTAGCAGCAGTAATATTATCAGTATTTTTATTGGGATGTGGTGGAAAAGCAGAGGAAAAGAAAGAAGTAAAAAATGAAAAAGTTACTGTAACAGTAGCACAGGCTGCAAAACCTAAAACTTTAGATCCACCTCTTGCTAATCAGGTAGCATCTATGACTGTAGCAAGACAGGTATTTAATACTCTTTTGGCTGTAGATGATGAAGGAAACCTTATTCCTGAAATAGCTGAAAAATGGGAATTCGAAAATCCAAAATCAATTCTTTTTACTATAAAAAAAGGAATAAAATTTCATAATGGTGCTGAACTTACAGTAGAAGATGTGGCTTTTTCTGTGGAAAGAATGAGAGAAAAGGCAGGAACACGTATACTTTTAGAGAAAATAAGCGGAGTGGAGATAGTAGATGATACACATGTAAGAATTCTTCTATCAAGTGAATTTTCACCTTTGTTATATAACATGACCCTTTCTCTTTGCGGAATAATAAACAAGGAAGATACATTAAAAAGAGGAGAAAGTGAAATAGCTGTAAATCCAAATGGGACAGGACCTTTTAAACTTACTTACTGGAATAGTGGAGATGTATTAAAGTTTGAACCTTTTGAAGACAGCTTTATGGGAAAACCAGAAATAGATGAACTTGTATTTAAAGTAATACCAGAAGGAAATAACAGATTGATAGCATTAGAAACAGGAGAAGTGGACATAGCATATAATCTTAGTCCATCTGATATAAAATTCGTAGAAGAAAATAAAGATCTTACTTTAGTTAATAGACCATCTATGAGAACAGAATATGTGGGATTCAATACTGAGAAAACTCCATTTAATAAAAAAGAATTCAGACAGGCTGTAAATTATGTATTAGACAGAGAAGGAATATTAAGTGCAGTTTATGATAATGCTGGAGAACCTGCTACTTCAATGGTAAGTCCTAATATGATAGGGGGAAAACCAACAGGGGATATCAGTTTGAATTTAGATAAAGCAAAAGAACTTTTAAGTAAAGTTGGAGATATTCCTAAGGAAATGAAAATAATGACAGACTCTACACCAGCCAATATTCAGACAGCTCAAATAATACAAGCTAATTTAAAAGAATTAGGAATAGATTTAATAATAGAGCCAGTTGAATGGGGAACTTACCTAGAAAAAAGTGCTATTGGACAGCATGAATTAATATTGGGAGGATGGTTCCCGGGAACTAATGATTCAGATATTGTATTGTATCCACTTTACCATACAGATGCGAGAGGAGCTGCCGGAAACAGAAGTTTTTATAGTAATCCAGAATATGATAAACTTGCAGAACAAGGCAGATTAGAAACAGATATTGAAAAAAGAGCTGAAATATACAGACAAGCTCAAGCTATATTAGAAGAAGACCTTCCATTGATACCTATTCTTAGAAAAAATGAATTAGTAGGAATGAGAAAAAATATAACTGATTTTATATTTAGACCAAATGGACATCATGTTTTAACAAAAATAAAAAAGAATAAATAAAATTTAAAAGTAAAATAAAAAACTCTCTTGATTATTAATTGAGAGAGTTTTTTTTATAAAAATATTAATCTAGTTTTTGTATAAACTTGGTGAAAATAATATTAATATAGGAAAAATTTCTAGTCTTCCTAAAAGCATTACTAAAGATAATATTAATTTATTAATGTCTGAAAAAGATGCATAATTAGATGTTGGTCCAACAATTCCCATACCTGGTCCTATATTATTAAATGTGGCAGCAACTGCACTGAAAGCAGAAAGAAAATCAGGGGAATCCCATGATACACATAATATAGCTATCAGAAATATTGTAATATAAAGCATTAAATAAGTACTTATTCCACTGGATAATTCTTTAGTTATAACCTTTTTATCCATCTTTATATTTATTACCCTGTTAGGAGTACCTATTTTTTTAAATTCACCAACAACAGTCTTAAAAAGTATTGCTATTCTTGAAACTTTTAATCCCCCAGCTGTAGAACCAGCACATCCTCCTACAAACATAAGAAGGAGAAGAATAGTTTTTGAAAATACAGGCCATGTATCAAAATCTACTGTGGAATAACCTGTTGTAGTAATTACTGATGAAACAGTAAAGAATACATCTCTTAATAAACGGCTGATACTCTTATATGTTGGAGCAATATTTATTCCAATAGCAATTACAGCCATTGTAACTATACCGCAATAATATTTTAGTTCTTCATTTTTGAATACCTGTGCGTAGTTTTTCAAAAGCAGAGCATAGAAAAGATTGAAGTTCATACCACATAAAAGCATTCCTATTCCTAAAACATAATCAATATACGAACTATTGTAATAAGCTACACTGCTGTTTTTTATTCCAAATCCTCCTGTTCCAACAGTTCCAAAAGCATGGACTACAGAATCAAAAAGAGGCATACCGCCAAGTCTTAATAAGATAATAATAACAATAGTAATAAATATATATATCATATAAAGAATTCTAGAGTTATAAGACATTTTTGCAACTAATTTACCAAAAGTAGGACCAGGAACTTCAGCCTTCATTATATGCAGAGATTGATTGTTATTTTTAGGAAGTATGGCTAATGCTAAAACCAATACCCCCATTCCACCTACTAAATGTGTAAAACTTCTCCAGAATAAGAGAGAATTTTCTAAAACTTCAACATTTGTTAATATACTGGCTCCAGTTGTAGTAAATCCACTTACTGTTTCAAAAAAAGCGTCTATAAATGAAGGTATTCTGTTGCTGAACACAAAAGGAAGAGCACCAAAAAGTGACAATGCTATCCATGAAACAGATACTATGACAAGGCCTTCTTTGGCATATATCTTTTGATTTTCAGGAACTTTTTTAGAAATAAGAAGACTGGAAAACAAAAGCGATATTATAGTAAAAATATAAGACTTTTTTACAATGAAACTTTCATGATAAAAAAAACTTAATGCTAATGGAATCAGCATAAAAGCAGTTTCTATTTTTAGGATATGTCCAATAACATATCTCACCATTTTATTATTCATATTCATTCCCCATTATTTTAATATTTTGTTGATATCATCTAAGAATTTTTCAGTAGTTACAATAATAACTCTGTCCTTTGGTTTCATAACATCAAGTCCTCCTGGAAATATCAGCTGACCATTTCTTAAAATATATGCAATCAAAAGATTATCTTTTGTATCTAAGTCTTTTAATGGAATATTAATAACATTGCTATTTTCAGGAACTTTAAATTCAATAGCTTCAACATTATTATCAACAAGTCTGTAAAGAGTTTCAATATTTTCTCCTTGCGAACTTACCAGTGATCTAACTATTCTGACAATATAATCGGCAATTATTTTTTTAGGAGTAACAATAGATTGAAGTCCTACAAGTTCTAAAACGTTAAATAGAGATATTCCATTTATTTTTGTAATAGTTTTTTTTATTCCTAATTTGTTGGCATACATAGAGAGAATGATGTTTTCTTCATCTATACCAGTGAGAGATACACAAGCATCGTACTCTCCAAATCTTTCTTCATCAAGAAGTTCACTATCAGTTCCATCTCCATGAACTACAACAGCATTTTCATATATACCACTTAGTTCTTGAGCCTTATCTTCATTGATTTCAATTATCTTTACATCTATCATTTTTTCTAAAAGTATATCTGTTAAGTAATAAGTGATACGTCCTCCACCAATTATAATAACAGATTTTATACGTTCCTCTTTGTGTCCGAGAGATTTATAAAATTTTGAAAGCTCACTTTGAATACCAGTTACATATATTCTGTCTCCAGCCTGTAAAATAAAATTTCCAGTAGGAATATGTATTTCCTGTCCTCTTTTTACAATACAGACAAGCAAACTGGCAAAATATTTATTTTTAAATTCCATCAACTTTATTCCATCCAGATAAGTATCTTTTTCTACAAGTACTTCTACAAGGTTCACTTTGTTACCAGCAAAAGTTTCAACATTTAAAGCATTTGGAAATTCAAGATTTCTAGCTATAAAAAAGGCAGCCTCTGCTTCTGGATTCAGCATTATGTCTATTCCCAGAGAGTCGCTCATAAATTTCATTTGTGAAGAATATTCAGGGTTTCTTACTCTGGCTATTGTATATTTAGCTCCCATTTTTTTGGCTATTACTGATGAAATAATGTTTATTTCATCTGAATGTGTAACAGCTATAAAAATATCAGCTGTTTCAACAGAAGCTTCTTTTAATACTTCACAATTGGCACCATTTCCAACCAAACCCATAATATCCGAAGATGAAAGAATTCTGTCAAGTATTTTTGGGTCTTCCTCAATGAGTGTTATATCATTTCCTTCTATAGCAAGGTCTTTGCAGAGCAGTTCCCCTATTTTTCCTGCACCAACAATTGTAATTTTCATACCATACTCCTATTTAAAAATATAATTCTGTCAATTTTAGTATGAGCTAATTATATCACAAGATTCAAATGTTTCCAAAATTAAAAAATATAAAATAAAACTTAAAGGTTCTTTTATATTATTTCTTCATAAGTTTTTATTAAATAAAAAGTTGTCTACTTTAAGGGGGTATGTCTATCCTTTCTCTTTCCTCTTTTTTGAGGGCTTATAATCAAGATTTGTGAACCCGCCCCCCATTGGTAATGGGAAATATTCCTTCTTGGAAACAAGGGGGGATGTATAAAAAAATCTTTTTAAAGGGGAGATAATTATGAGAAAATTAGCACTTTTACTAGGTTCTTTACTTGTAGTAGCATCAGCATCTGCAAAAGAAGTTGTACCAGCTCCAGTTGTAGTTGAAGAAGCACCAGTTCAAGTAATCGAAAAAGAAGTTATAGTTTACAGAGACAAAGAAGAAGGATTCAGACCTAATGGATTTGTAGATCTTCAATACAGAGTATATGGTGAAACTGAAGGGCAAGACAAAGTTGGAGGAGATAATTGGAATAAAAATAACAATTATGGAAGACTTCAATTAGAAGGAAAAATTAATATGACTGAAAATCAATCATTTAATTACAGATTGAGAACTTATGATTCTTTAAATTCTGATCAAAGTTGGGATAAAAATGACCAACTAAGATTGAGATATAATATGAATCATGGAAATCTTGGAGACTCAAATATTAATTTTACTTCAAGAGTTCAATATATAAAAGATGGCAGTCATGCATTAAGATATGAAGCAAGATTTGATTTTGCAGATTATATGTTCAACAATAATTTTATAAAAACTACAGAAATGGTAGTTGCTCCTTACTATGAATATACATGGAATAGAGATGGAGTAGATGCTTCAGGGGATAATTATGATAATGAATTAGGATTGTATGCAAACTTTGTAAATGAATTACCATATGGATTTGGATTACAAGTTGAATTAGATACATTAGGATTTCATAACTATGGAGATAAACTTCATGGTGTAGATGATGGTAAGAAAAAATCTGATACTAATACTGATGTAGCAGTAAATGTTTATTTAACTTATGGAGCAAACTTATACTCAAATGAAAAAATTTCAGTAGATTTCTTTGCTGAATCAGGATATGACTCTTATACTTGGTCAGATAAAGTAGCAGAAAATAAAGATCATGCAGGTTATAACTTGAAAACAGATCCACAAGTTACTTTAACTTATTCTGCAACACCAAGTTTCAAAGTATATGCAACTGTTGGTGCTGAATATAGAAACTGGGTAAATACTTCTGAAAGTGGAGCATCTAACTGGAGATGGCAACCATTTGGAATTGTAGGATTTAGATCTACATTCTAGTTTGGTTTAAAAAATTAAATAAAAAATTTTTAGTGCTTGTCTTTAGGCAGGCACTTTTTTAATTATAAAATAACAATTGATCAATTATTTTAAGTAAGTAAATATAAAAAATAAAATATTAAAAAACTTTTAAACTTTTTTAAACAACTGAGAGTCTAAATATCATAGAAATAAAACAACAAATAATAAAGATTTTTTCTCCCCCAGAAAAAATGATCTCCCCTCTGATAAAAAAGAGG
>ERZ773144.1428-NODE-1428-length-21454-cov-5.169307_pt1 | contig 21454 bp, 23 predicted proteins | sample MGYA00580849_ERZ773144 | MGnify/ENA primary metagenome ERZ773144 (study PRJEB29015, sample SAMEA2737861) | human gut metagenome | biome: human gut; feature: human-associated habitat; material: faeces | place: China | collected 2012 ...
AATATTTTAAATAATAGATATTCTTAGGAGGATAGTAAAAAATGAAAGTTGCCATAATATTTGGTAGTAAATCAGATACAGATAAAATGAAGGGAGCAGCTAACTGCTTAAAAGAGTTTGGACTTGAATATTCTGCTCATGTTCTTTCTGCTCACAGAGTACCAGAAAAATTAGAAGAAACATTGGAAAAACTAGAAAAAGATGGATATGAAGTAATAATAGCAGGAGCTGGGTTGGCTGCCCATCTTCCTGGGGTTATAGCATCTAAAACTGTGCTTCCTGTAATAGGAGTACCTATTGAAGCAGCTTTTAATGGAATGGATGCACTTCTTTCAATAGTACAGATGCCTAAATCTATTCCAGTAGCAACAGTTGGAGTTAATAACTCATATAATGCTGGAATGCTTGCAGTACAAATGCTTTCTTTAAAATGTCCTGAATTAAAAGAGAAACTTGTAAAATTCAGAAAAGATATGAAAGCAAAATTTATAGCTGATAATGAAACTGAGGTAGAGCTATAAAATAACTTAATCAAGAATTTTTTAATTTTAATACATTAATTATTTCTAGGAGGAAAAAAAGAAATGTCTGCACAAAAAAAAGAATTTATTTATGAAGGAAAAGCTAAACAAGTATACTCAACTGATGATGAAAATTTAGTTATTATTCATTACAAAGATGATGCAACAGCAGGAAATGGAGCTAAAAAGGGAACTATAGAAAACAAAGGGATAATGAATAATAAAATAACTGCAATGCTGTTTGAAATGCTTGAAAAAAATGGGATAAAAACTCATTTGGTAGAAGTACTTAATGATAGAGATCAACTTTGTCAAAAAGTAAAAATATTTCCTTTAGAAGTAATAGTGAGAAATGTTATAGCTGGATCAATGGCTAAAAGAGTAGGGGTAGAAGAGGGAACTAAACCTGTAAATACTATATTTGAAATTTGCTATAAAAATGATGCTTATGGAGATCCATTAATAAATGATCACCATGCAGTTGCACTAGGACTTGCTACTTATGAAGAGCTAGCTGAGATATATAGAATAACTGGGCAAATCAATGACCTGTTGAAAAATGCTTTTGATAAAATAGGAATTACTTTAGTTGACTTCAAAATAGAGTTTGGTAAAAATAATAAAGGAGAAATCCTTCTTGCAGATGAAATCACTCCGGATACTTGCAGATTATGGGATAAAGAAACTGGTATGAAATTAGATAAAGACAGATTTAGAAGAGATTTAGGCGGAATAGAAGAAGCATATATAGAAGTCTTAAAAAGATTGGGGGCTGAATAATGAACTGCACAGAAATGATGTTAGCAAAGGACAAAATGGAAGAGGAATGTGGAGTTTTCGGAGTATACAGCAAAACTCAAAAAGAAGTTTCACAATTAACTTACTATGCCCTATATGCTCTTCAACACAGAGGACAGGAAAGTGCAGGAATAACTGTTTCGAATAATGGAGAATTAATAACATATAAAGGTATGGGACTTACAGCTGATGTATTTACACAGGAAACTCTAAATAATTTAAAAGGAAATGCAGCCATAGGGCATGTAAGATATTCAACTACTGGTGAAAGCAAAATAGAAAATGCACAGCCTTTGGAAAGCAGATTTAAACTTGGACAAATAGCAGTTGCTCATAATGGAAATTTGACAAATACTAAAGTAATCAGAGAATTATTAGAAGATGGAGGAGCTACTTTTACATCTACTACTGACTCAGAAGTAATAATAAAAATGGTAGCCAGAAAAGCTATGAACGGGTTTGAAGAAGCTATCAGAAGTACAGTTGGAGCTATAAAAGGAGCTTATGCTCTGGTAATATTAGCAGACAACAAACTTATAGGAGTAAGAGATCCATATGGAATCAGGCCTCTATGTCTTGGAATGAATGATGAGGGAGATTATTTCCTTGCTTCTGAATCATGTGCTATAGATTCTATAGGGGGGCATCTGATAAGAGATGTAGAAGCTGGAGAAATGGTAATCATAGATGAAACAGGAGTTAAATCAATCAGATATGCTGAAAATAATAAAGTAGCACCTTGTTCATTTGAGCATATTTACTTTGCAAGGCCTGATAGTATTATAGATGGAATAAATGTATATGAAGCAAGAGTAAAAGCTGGAAGACTTCTGGCTAAACAGATGAAAATTGAAGCTGATATTGTTATTGGAGTACCAGATTCGGGAATACCAGCAGCTATTGGATATGCTGAAGAAAGTGGAATACCATATGCTATGGGGCTTATCAAAAATAAATATATTGGAAGAACATTTATCAAACCAACTCAAGCTTTAAGAGAACAGGCTGTAATGGTAAAACTTAATCCTTTAAGAGTACAGCTTGAAGGAAAAAGAGTAGTAATCATTGATGACTCTCTAGTAAGAGGAACAACAAGTAAAATACTTATTGACTTAATAAGAAGAGCAGGAGCTAAGGAAGTTCACTTCAGATCAGCTTCTCCAGCAGTTAAATATTCTTGTTTCTATGGAATAGATACTGCACACAGAGAAGAACTTATAGCTGCTAGGATGACAGTTGATGAGATAAGAAAAGAGATAAATGCAGATACATTGGATTACTTATCAATGGATAATATGATAAAATCATTAAATTGTAAAGATTATTGTGTGGGATGTTTCAGTGGGGAATATCCTATGTGTACACCAACAGAAGAGTAAAAAATTATTTGGGAGGAAAAAATGGCAATTTCTTATAAAGAAGCTGGAGTAGATAAAGAAGAAGGTTACAAGGCAGTGGAACTTATGAAAAAAGCAGTAGCTAAAACTCAAAACAGCAGTGTACTTAATGGACTTGGAAGTTTTGGAGCTATGTATGAATTGGGAAAATATGAAAATCCTGTATTAGTTTCTGGAACTGATGGAGTAGGAACAAAACTTGAAGTAGCATTGACATCGAAAAAATATGATACAGTAGGAATAGATGCTGTGGCTATGTGTGTAAATGATGTACTCTGTCATGGAGCAAAACCTATATTCTTCTTGGATTATCTAGCTTGTGGAAAACTAGATGCTGAAATAGCAGCTGAACTTGTTTCAGGAGTAGCAGAGGGATGTTATCAGGCAGGAGCAGCACTTATTGGTGGAGAAACTGCTGAAATGCCAGGATTTTATAAAGTGGGAGATTATGATATTGCTGGTTTTTGTGTAGGGGCAGTAGAAAAGTCTAAAATAATAAATGGAAGTACTACTTCTGAGGGAGATATCCTTATAGCTATACCTTCTTCTGGAGTACACAGCAATGGATTCTCATTAGTAAGAAAAGTAATAACTGATTATACTAAAGATTTTAATGGAAAGCCTATCAGTGAAACTCTTTTAACACCTACAAAAATATATGTTAAACCTGTATTAGCTGTGTTAGAAAAATATAATGTAAAAGGAATGGCTCACATAACTGGAGGAGGTCTTCCTGAAAATCTTCCTAGAACTATAAGTGAAGGACACCAGCCAGTAGTTTTCAAAGATAAATTAAGAGTTCTTGATATATTCAAATATATTCAAAAAGAGGGAGAAATACCTGAAAGTGAAATGTATGGTACATTCAATATGGGTGTAGGATTTGTTTTGGTAGTAGATTCTAAAGATAAAAATGGTGTAATAGAAGAATTGGCAAAACATGGAGAGGAAGCTTTTGAGATAGGATATGTTCAAAAGGGAGAGAAAGGTCTATGTTTAAGATAGCAGTATTAGTATCAGGAGGAGGAAGCAATCTTCAATCTATAATAGAGAAGTCGAAGAGTAGAGAGCTGGCCTGTGAAATAGCCTGTGTCATTGGAGACAGAGAATGTTATGGAGTGGAGAGAGCAGCTGAACAAGGGATAGTAAGCTGTGTTCTTGACAGAAAAGTTTTTAAAAAAGAATTGTGCAGGGAGATAGACAGAGTCGTTTCTGAAAAAGAAGTAGATCTTATAGTTCTTGCAGGATTTTTATCTATAATTGATGAAGAATTTGTGGAAAAATGGAAAGGGAAGATAATCAATATTCATCCATCACTTCTTCCTAAATTTGGAGGACCTGGAATGTATGGAATAAAAGTACATGAAGCAGTCCTTGCAGCAGGAGAAAAAGAAAGCGGGTGTACAGTTCACTATGTAGATAATGGAGTGGACAGCGGCGAGATAATCTTTCAAGTAAAAGTTCCTGTAATGCAAGGGGATACTGCTGAAATTCTTCAAAAAAGAATATTAGTAGAAGAACACAAACTTTTACCAAAATCTATTTCTAAAATAATATCAGAGAGATAAAAAGGAGAAAAAGTTGATGAAAAGAGCATTAATATCAGTTTTTGATAAGAATGGTATATTAGAATTTGCTAACTTTTTAGTTAAACATGGAGTAGAAATAATTTCAACAGGTGGAACATATAAACATTTAAAAGAAAATGGAGTGCCTGTAATAGAGGTTGCTGAAGTTACTGGAGCTCCTGAAATGCTTGATGGAAGAGTGAAAACTCTTCATCCAGTTATTCATGGGGGAATACTTGCAATAAGAGATAATGCTGAACATATGGCGACTATTAAAGAAAGAGGAATATCTACTATTGATATGGTGGTTGTAAATCTTTATCCTTTCTTTAAGAAAGTAAATGAAGACCTTACTTTTGAAGAAAAAGTAGAATTTATAGATATTGGTGGGCCTACTATGCTGAGATCTGCTGCTAAATCATTTAAAGATGTAGTAGTTATAAGTGACACTGCTGATTATGAAACAGTAATGAAAGAAATGGAAACTGGAGAGGTTACATTTGAAACTAAAAAAAGACTGGCTGGAAAAGTATTTAATCTAACATCAGCTTATGATGCGGCTATATCTCAATTCTTATTGGGAGATGAGATGCCTAAATATCTAAATGCTTCATATGAAAAATTAATGGATCTTAGATATGGAGAAAATCCACATCAGAAGGCTGCATATTATGTATCTACTACTGATACAGGAGCTATGAAAGACTTTGAACAGTTAAATGGGAAGGAACTTTCATTTAACAATCTAAGAGATATGGATGTAGCTTGGAGAACTGTATGTGAATTTATAGAGCCTGCATGCTGTGGCTTGAAACACTCTACTCCTTGTGGAGCAGCTATTGGCAAAGATGTTCATGAAGCTTATGTAAAAGCTTATGAATGTGATCCTGTGTCTATTTTTGGTGGAATAGTAGCTTTAAATAAAGAAGTAGATGCAGATACAGCTAGGGAAATGATAAAAATATTCTTAGAGATTGTAATAGCACCATCATTTACTGATGAAGCTTTAGAAGTACTTAAAACTAAGAAAAATCTTAGAGTTATAAAATGCAAACATACACCACAGGATAAAATCAATATGGTAAAAGTAGATGGAGGACTTCTTATTCAAGATGAAGATTTAAGCTTTACTACTGATTATGAAGCAGTTACTGAGAAAGCTCCAACTGCTGAAGAAATGGAAAACCTTATCTTTGGAATGAAAGTGGTAAAACATGTAAAGTCAAATGCTATTGTTGTAGTAAAAGATATGATGGCAGTAGGAATTGGAAATGGTGAAACTAACAGAATATGGCCAACTAGACAGGCAATAGAAAGAGCAGGAGATAAAATAGAAGGAGCTATTCTTGCTTCTGATGCTTTCTTTCCATTCAGAGATGTTGTTGATGAATGTGCAAAAGCTGGAATAAGAGCTATCATTCAGCCAGGTGGTTCTATGAGAGATCAGGAATCTATTGATGCATGTAATGAGCATGGAATTTCAATGGTATTCACTGGGATGAGACACTTCAAACACTAATACAAAGGAGATATTAAAGTATGAAAATATTAGTAGTTGGCAGCGGTGGAAGAGAACATGCTATCTGCTGGAAAGTAAGCCAGAATAAAAATGTAGAAAAAGTTTTCTGTGCTCCTGGTAACGGAGGAACTGCAACACTTCCAAAAGGAGAGAATGTAAATATAAAAGGAATAGATGAACTTTTAGCATTTGCTGTAAAAGAAAATATAGATCTTACTATTGTGGGAAGTGAAGAACTTCTTGTAGATGGAATAGTGGATAAATTCCAAGAAAAAGGACTGAAAATATTTGGACCAGATAAAAAAGCTGCTCTTTTAGAAGGATCAAAAGCATATGCAAAGGATTTTATGAAAAAATATGGAGTGAAAACTGCTGCTTATGAAATATTTACTTGTCCTGAAAAAGCAACAGAATATATAAAAACTTGTGAATTTCCGTTAGTTGTAAAAGCCAGTGGGCTTGCAGCAGGAAAAGGAGTTCTTATATGTCAGAATTTAGAAGAGGCTTTGAAAGCTGTAGATGAAATCATGGTAGATAAAGTATTCAGCAGTGCTGGAGAAGAAATAGTTGTTGAAGAATTTTTAGATGGAGTAGAAGCTTCTATATTATCGGTTACAGATTCTAAAATTATACTTCCTTTTATATCTGCTAAAGATCATAAAAAGATAGGAGAAAAGGAAACAGGACTAAATACTGGAGGAATGGGGACAATAGCTCCTAATCCTTATGTAACGAAAGAAGTGTATGATGCTTTTATTACAGGAATTATGAATCCAACTTTAGAAGGTATCAAAGCTGAAGGAATGAATTTTGCAGGAGTCATTTTCTTTGGTCTTATGATAAATGAAAAGGGAGTATACCTTCTTGAATATAATATGAGAATGGGAGATCCTGAAACTCAAGTAGTTTTACCTTTACTTGAATCAGATTTTGTGGAACTTCTTGAAAGTGCTTTAGAAGGAAAATTAGATACTGCTGAAGTAAAATGGAGCAATAAGTCAGCTTGCTGTGTAGTTCTTGCTTCTGGTGGATATCCTGAAGCTTATAAGAAAGGATATGCAATAACTGGAATAGAAAAAGCAGACAATATGGTTTTTGTAGCTGGAGCTAAGCTGGAAAATGAAAAACTTCTGACTAATGGCGGAAGAGTATTGAATGTAGTGGCTGTAGGAAATGACCTGGAAGATGCAAGAGCGAAAGCTTATGCAGATGCTGAAAAGATTGAATTTACAGATAAATGTTATAGAAAAGATATTGGAGTACTATATAGATAAAAATTTAAAAGAGGGTAGCCTTCTGAATATTGGCTACCCTCTTTTTTATACAATGAAGCATTATTTATTATAACAATTCAAAAGTGTAATTCCTGTACATACAAGTGCAAGGGCAGCAATAGTTTCCAGTCCAAGACTATGATATTCAGAAAGAACTATGGCAGATAATAAAGTTCCAAATATAGGTTCCATAGCTTTATAACCAACTATTTTTGATATAGGATTGTATTTTAAAAGTATTCCCCAAGTCACAAATGTAATGGAAGAAACAAATACCAGATAAAAAAGAATGAAAAAAGCTTCAATATTTTCAATATGCAGTCTTCCTCCTAATCCAATTCCTATTAATAGAAGAAAAGACCCACCTATTAAAAATTGCCACCCACTTAATGTAACAGCATTTTCATTTGTTGAAAACATTTTAGTTATACAATCTGAAAGCCCGAATACTACTGCACTTAGAAGCAATAATCCCTCTCCTCTGAAAGTGAAGGAAAAAGTAAAATCTCCATCTAAATTCAGAAGGACAATAGCAGAAAAGCATAATAATCCTGCAATACATTTTATTGTAGTAAACTTTTCCTGACGAAAGATAAAACAAGAAGCCAGCATAGCAAAGACCAGATTAGTCCCATTTATGACAGATGCTTTTATTCCACTTGTACCAGCAAGTCCAAGATACATTAAGGAATAAAAAATAGTAGTACGAATAAATCCTAAAAATGCTATTTTGGAAAAATTACCTTTAGCTGGGAATAAAAAAGATTTATGTATAATACTTCCAACAGCTATTGTAGCTATGCCTGCTAATGTAAAGCGTAATCCTGCAAACAAAATGATTGCAGCAGTGGCCCCAGATTTGATATTGAAAAGAGTATAGCCAAGTTTTATACTGGGAAAAGCACTTCCTCCCAGAATACAATATATCATTGCTAGAGTAAATACAACAGTGCCTCTTGAAAAATATGATGATTTAGATTCATCATTCATAATCTTTCCCCCTCTTAATATAAATTCTATGATTCAATTTTTTTGTACTGAAAATAATTGCAGGCATATACTGTACCAGCTATAAACAAAACTATTGTAACTGCTGCAAAAGGCAAAAGTTTGTTTATTTCATATATAAATCCAGTAAATAATGAACCAGTTATCATTCCAAAAGATTTAGCTGAATTGAAATATCCTGATAAAAGTCCATAATTACTGCTTTGACCTCTAGTAAATAATGACTGTTGTATAGGAACATATATTGCATTGAATATGTAGAACAATACACTGAATAAAAAGAAGATAAATATTTTAGAACTGAATATAAGTACAAATATACCCATAATGCTGTTTGAAAAAAGTATTACAGGAAAAATTTTTCTTAAATCAAACTTATTAGCAAGCCACATATTTATAGTAAGATTGGCAAAGAGTCCAAGAATACCAATCATCCCCATTATTCCGCCATTGTATGATGGAGGAAGATTAAGAGCAGACTTTATATAAAAGTTAAAGCTGTTGTTAAAGCCAACTCTGGAAAATTCAGTAAGTATAACTCCAATGAAAAATATTACAATAGGAAAAGTAAGAATTTCCTTTCCTTTTTCTATATCTATTATCTTTATTATTTTCTTGAAATTTATCTTTTCTTTTATTCGTTTTTCTTCACTTAAACTTTCAGGAAGGAAAATTTTAAATAAAAAAGTTTCAATAAGCAGCAGAGGTATTTGGAGCATAAAAGTATAATAAATATTTAGTTTACCTAAAAATCCACCTATAAAAAATCCTACAGATACTGCCATTGTAACCAATGCTGCAAAAAAAGATAAAGTTTTTGTTCTTTCATGTCCCTTAGTCATATCTGAAATATATGCAAGAGCTGTTACTAAAAATCCACCTGAAAATATACCAGCAAAAAATCTGAAAAATAAAATAAAAGGCAAACTATCACAAACAGCAAAACCAAACTGCCCAACAGCGTAACCTGTCATACATATTCTGATAACTGTAACTCTTCCTTTTCTATCACTCAATTCTCCCCAGAAAGGAGAAAATAAAAAGTTTGAAAAAGACATTGTAGCAAAGAGTAATCCAAAAACATAATCAGGCATATTCAAAGATTCAACGTATGCAGGAGTAACAGGATGAATAAGGTTATTAATAAGATTGACACAAAAATAAAGTATAAAAAATCTTGTCATTTGTTTTTTTATTTCCAATAAAAACATCCCCTGTGATTATGAAGTTCAGCTTAAAAAAGCAAATTTATCATCTTTTATAAGCTGGTCTTCTTGTATTTTATAATATTTAAAATGTAAATTTTTATAATCTTTTGTGTATTCTCCTATATTAATTGGAGAATCTATGGAATAAATGTTTATGTCAAGTTTATTAAAATCAGGATAAGTCTTTTTTATATACAACAGAGCACCAGTTAAATATAGATTTTCCTGTTCTGAAGTTATTACAGCTATTTTTTCATCTTTTACCAGTAATATTTTTCCTGCTAACTCTATAGCATGAGAATTGATGAGAGATTCTGGATTCCCTTTGAGATTCAATGTAAGGACTCTATTCCAAAAATTTTGAAATTGAGAAGAATACTTATCATCATTTGATAAAAGTGAGATTACCTTGACTTTATCATCTTTTTTAATTTTTGAATTTATTTTATCCATTTCATCAGCTAAAAGTTCATTTTTTAGTTTTGCATATTTAGCATTGCTGATATAATGGATAACAGCATAGTCAGTAGTTTTAGTAATAGGTTTTTCCTTTGCAGGTGTCTTTACTACTTTTGAAGGAATATTTTTTTGTGTTGTGTTAGTTCTTGGAGTTTTATCTTTAATATAAGGGCTATCACAGCTGATTAAAAGAAAAAAAGCTGAAATAAGACAGATGTTTTTAAAGTATTTCATTTCATTCCCCCTAATTTTATATAAATAAAAGAATTATCATAAATTATAAAAAAATCTTCAATATTATGTTAAATATTGAAGATTTTTAATCACTATTTGAATTTATTATCAAGTTCTCTATAGTGAGTGTCTTCTCCCGGATGTACAGTGAATTGAGATTTCATATTTTTGATAAAAGTTCCCATTTCATCAGCACTTCCTACAATTCTATTAAAAATACCAAGATATTCAGTAATAATAGGATTGTCAATGTCATATGGATATCTCATCAAATGATCAATCTCGCTCCATGCTTCTTCAAAAACTGTTCTAACTTGTATTTCTACAAGAATTTCATCATGACTTGTTACAGGTATCCCAATAAGATAATGTACAGAACGATAACCATGATCTCTTACTACTATTTCACAATTTAGTTCAGAAATACTTTCCTGAAGCTGAGCTACATTGTAATCTCCACGTCTTATATTTACCTGAGGAGTTTCTCTTATTTCCCATAATTTCATTATTTCATCATGTATTCCTCTCCAATCATCTTTAAATAAATGGAGAACTCTGATACCTATGAGGTCAGTCACTATGTCTTTGTATGTTTCAACAGAAATGCCTCTGCTCACATATTTATTTCCTTTACGGATTATTTTTTCTATAAGGTGTTCAGGTTTTTTTACTCTCCTTCTCACTGAATGTACATTAGGTACATCTATAAGTTTTGATACTATATGTTCTGCTTCTTTTTCAAGATAAGGAACAAGTTTATTATAATCTTCATATATCTTTACTAATTCATCCCAGATCAATCCTGTAGATTCAAAATACTCTTCATCAATACAAAAGTTTTTGAAAAACTGATCTTTATCCAATAAGTCAGACATACTTCACCTCTTCATATTAGATTTTTTTTATTTTTTCTAAAGTTATTTCCACTGCTTTTCTATAACAGCATATTTCATTTTTTTCATTTATTTCTCTAGGAGAAATAGGTTCTATAAGTTTAACATGTTCTTTTAAATCAAAATTTATTCCATGGAGCTGTAAATTATGTATTTTTTCAAAACTTACTATATCTCCTGGAAGGATATTATAATTATTTTTTATTCTGAAATTAACCCAGTTAGAAAGGTTTTCATCTTTCAAATAAGAATTTAAAAGAAAAAGTGAGTAAAAACTATCTTTAACATCATTTATATTTTTTTCTTTATAAAGTTCCAGTTCATTTGTTATAAATTTATATGAGTTAATAGTTTCAGTTATAATAGTAAATTTATAAACTTCAAGTCTGTTTTCAAAAGATATATCTCCTATAAGCTGATTATATTTAAAAGTAATATTTTCACCAGCAAATATTCTTTTGAAAATTTCCACAACTTCACTTAAACGAGAAGTTTTAACTTTATCATGGATATCATATTTAAAGTAATCATCTTTTTTAACAAGTGTTTGCTTATCATTAAGCTCTATACTTAAAGCCAGTTTAAATTCTCTGGTTTTTATTTCTAACAACTTAAATTTACTGTATACCAGTATTTTTAATGTAACATTATGAATACTAGTATTTCCAATCTTTATTGAAGTAGTACCAATATTTACTATTTCATCAAAATCCATTTTTTCGGAGAAATTTTTGTACCTAATTGGAAAATTTTTAAGCTGTAAAGAAGTATATTTTATTTCAAGACCACTTTCAAAAGATGGGTTATCAGTTGAAATAACTATATGTCTAGGTTCAGTGTTTTCTCCAGCTGCAACTTTTTTAATATCTTCGTTTATAAAAACAGAATTATCAGAAATTATATTATTCGTTGAGGTAATTGTTTCATTGTTATTCTGAACTATATTAATATCTTCATTTACAGAAATAGAGTCATCAGAAATTATATTATCCATTGAGGTAATTATTTCATCGTTATTCTGAACTATACCAGTGTCTTTGTTTACAGAAATAGAGTTATCAGAGATTTCATTATTTGTTTTATTATTTTCTATTATGTATTTTTCAGAAGAATCTTCTGGAAACAATGGTATTTTAATGGTATCAATATTATTTTTACTATTTTTGTTGGTAATATCCAGATGCTCTGTGGTATGTTCTCCTAGAGATATTACCTTACTAACTTTTTTTTTAAAACATCATCTCCATCAGCATCAATTACAGTATGAAGATTAGCAAGAAGCTCTTTTTCACTTAATGTTGTAAGTTTTATGTTATATTTATTTATAAAGTCAGTAACCTTAGGATCTATTATGGAAGTTGATGTTACCACATAGACAGGCTGTTCATTGTTTTTTGTCATTGATAAAAGAAAATCAAGCATATTTAAGAAATCTGGATCTTTAAGATCTACTCCCAAAAAAATAGTAGGTCTACTTGTCAGTTCTAAACTTAAATTATTAAAAAAGTCTTTATAAAATTCAAGGACTTTTAATTTTCTGATATCTTGGCTTGTCAAAAAAAGATCTTCAGAATTATAGATAGTCCCCATAATTTTATAAAATCTTATTTTTCCTTCAGTTGTTTTTGATGGCTTTAAAGGAGTAGATACAGAAACAAGATTAGCAAACAAACGTTCAATTATTACATCATAATTCATGGTAAATATAGCTTCAAAATATCCAGAATTAAAGATATCACTATATATTTCAACATTTTTATGATGTTTTAAATCAAAAATTTCTCTGATGTGTTTTATTAATCCTTTTTTTGAATTTACTACTGCATCAAGATAAGTCTGAGATGTTTCAGCTAAAGAATTTATATTTTTAATATAGCCTTTAGCTGACTGTTTGATATCAGACAGAACAGATTCGGCTATTTCAAGTCTTATTGGGTAACCAGTGATTTTGCTTAGAAAATCTCCAGTAAAAAGATTCAATTTTTGATCTTTTTCAAACTTATCAAAAAAGTTATTCATGGTATCACCTACCTTGTTAGTTAATTGTTCTATCACTATTAGTATAACTTAAAATGATTAATTTAACAACAAAAAAATTTCAAAAAGTCAAGAAAAAAACACTTAATTCAAAATCTATAAAAAAATTTAATAAGAAAAAGGAAATCGTAAATTAAAATTCAAATTATTAATTAGAAAAATTTTTAAAAAAATGCTATTATCTTATGTATAGAGGTGATTAAATGAATCTAGTTATTACTTTTTTTAAAGATTATATAGCAATCATAAATATGGTATTTCTTATTATCATTATTTTGATTGAACGAAGAAAGCCAGTATATACACTTTTTTGGATAACAATACTTATACTTGCTCCATATTTAGGTTTTATAGCCTATTTATTTTTCGGACTTAGTTTTCAGAAAAAAAGAGTGGTAAATCAGTTTTATAAATGGAAATTTCTTCACAGTAAAAAAGTTATTAAATCTTCTGAAAGGGCTGATTTAGTAAGATGGAAGCAGTTAATTTCCTATCTTGAAATATCTTCAAAGAATAGATTAACTACTCTTAATTCAATGAAAATATTTACTGAGGGAAATCATTTTTTTAATAGCATGATAAATGATTTGAAAAGGGCAGAAAAAACTATATATATGGAATACTATATATTCAAATATGATGAATTAGGAAAATCTATAGTTGATATTTTGATTCAAAAGGCAAAAGAAGGGGTAGATATCAAAATCATAGCAGATGAAGCTGGTGGTACTAGTCGAAGAATGCTTAGAAAAATGAGAGAAAATAAAATAGATGTGGAAATATTTTTCCCATCCCATTTCCCATTTCTAAAGATAGCTAACTTAAGAGCAAACTATAGAGATCATAGAAAATTGTGTATTGTTGACAGTAAACTGGGATATATTGGGGGATTCAATATTGGAGATGAATATCTTGGCAAAGGTAAATTAGGATATTGGAGAGATACAGGTGTGAGAGCTTTTGGAGAAGTAGCGCTTGAACTGGAAAGAGAGTTCTTTTTTTCATGGGGAATAGTAAAGAAAAAACATATAGAATATGAAGAAAAAAAATACCAATATGAAAGAGAAGCCATACAGGAGGTAATAAAGGACAGAGGAAAATATTCTGGATATGCTCAGGTGGTGAGCAGTGGTCCAAATTATCAATTTAGGACTATGAGAGATACATTTTTAAAAATAATAATGGAAGCAAAAAATTATATCTATATACAGACACCATATTTTGTTCCTGATGATACAGTATTAGAAGCTTTGAAGATAGCAGCTATGTCAGGAGTTCATATAAAAATAATGATACCTGACAGACCAGATCATTTCTTTATATATTGGGTAAATCAATATTTTGTGGGAGAACTTCTGGATTTAGGAGTAAAGGTATATAGGTACAATAAAGGATTCCTTCATAGTAAAATGATTATGGCTGATAGCGAAATAGTTAGTATAGGAACTGCAAATTTTGATAATAGAAGTTTCTATCAGAATTTTGAAATAAACATAAATATATATGAAAAAGATGTAGCTGAGGAATTTAGAGAAATATTTTATAGGGATATGAAAGTCAGTAGTAAGATGCTGAGAAGTGAATATAGCAACAGAGGTTATTATATTAAATTTAAAGAATCAATATGTCGTTTACTTGCTCCTATTTTATAAATAGGAGTTTTTTACAATGTAAAAGTAAATTGTTAAAAATGACAGTAAAATTATCAGTGAATATTTTTTAGTTTGATTTATTTTTAATAAAGAATAAATAAAGAATAAATAAAGAATAAATAATTTGACATAATTAATTAAAAATAAGTGAAAGGAGCAAAGTAAATGGAAATAAGAGTATTAAAATATTTTTTAATGACAGCAAGAGAAGAAAATATAACCAGAGCTGCTGCCCTTCTGCATATTACACAGCCTACCCTTTCAAGACAATTAATGCAGCTTGAGGAAGAACTTGGAGTAAAACTTTTTCACAGAAGCAGACATCGTATTATTTTAACTGATGATGGAATGTTACTAAAACGTAGAGCTGAGGAAATTGTTTCTCTTGCTGATAAGACAGAGCGTGAATTTTCTCAAAAAGAAGAAAATCTTGTTGGAGAACTTGTAATAGGGAGCGGAGAATTACAAAGTTCACAATTCTTATCTATGCTGCTTGCCTCATTTCAGAAAAAACATCCACAAATATATTATGAAATTTACAGTGGAAATTCAGATAATATTAAAGAAAAGATTGAAAGGGGAGTTCTTGATTTGGGATTGCTGGTTGAACCAGTTGATATTACTAGATATGAATTTATAAGACTTCCTGTAAAAGAAGAATGGGGTATACTTATAAATAAAGATTCAGAATTAGTCAAAAAAAAGAATGTGACTTCTAAAGATTTAATTAATATACCACTGATTATGACTAAACGTGAAACTTTGCAGAAAGAATTAAAAAACTGGTTTGGAATACATTCAGAAGAAATTAAAATTGTTGCCAGTGGAAATCTCTTATATAATATGGCCATTATGGCAAAAAATAGAATAGGAGTTGTAATTACACCAAAACTAGATTGTCAATATGATGGACTTTCTTTTATTCCTCTTTTCCCTAAATTAGAGTCAACAACAGTGCTGGTATGGAAAAAAAATCAGGCTTTTTCTCCAGTTGCATCAGCATTTATTGAATATATTAAAAAATACATTTCAGGCATTTTTAATGATACAAACTAAGTATTGGACATAATAAAATAATAAAGTTAAAATGTAGTTATCCAATAGGGTAGCTGCATTTTTTTATTTAAAGGGTAATCAGGAAGTGAGAGAGATGATATTTGATGAAATAATAAGATATTATAATATATCTGATGAAGCTGTTCAGGAATATAAAAACTGTGGATTTTGCAGAATAAAAGTAGAAAATAAATGTAATGATTCAGATTTAGAAAAGTTAAAGTTAATTTTATTGTTACAGGACAGTGGATTTGATGTGAAAGAGATTGAGGACTATATAAAAATACAAACAATAGATGAAAAGGGAGATATAAAAAAAATGAAACTGCTCAATGAAAAAAGAAATCAAATACTGGAGAAGATTCATATATGTGAGAAACAACTGGGCAATTTAGATTACATCAGACATGAAATTCGTAAAAACATTGACAGCAAATAGTAATAATATTGAAGGAGGATTTTAAAATGAAATTGGATTTTCAATATTGTATTATTGCTAAACTCCAGTTAAAAAATAAATTTTAATAATCTGAATAAAAATTAAAAAGTTAGAAAAATATTATATTTTCATTCTAATTAAAATGGGAGATATAAAAAAATTATTTTTAAAAAACGTTAAAAAATTGCTTATTAAAATATATATAAGGAGAGTAGGATAGTATGAAAACAATGAAAAAAGAGGAATTTGAAAAAATAAATATTTTTGGAATTGGAAAACCTAATGATGCATATGCAGAATATTTCACAGGAAATTCGTTTTTAAATTTTCTTATGGAACAGGGAGCTTCTTCCGTATTTCTTGCAAATGTGACATTTGAGCCAAGATGTCGTAATAATTGGCACATTCATCATGCTGATAAAGGAGGAGGACAGATTTTAATCTGCACAGCAGGTGAAGGATGGTATCAGGAAGAAGGAAAGAAGGCAGTGAGCCTTAAAGCGGGAATGATAATTGTTATAGCTCCTGAAGTAAAGCACTGGCATGGAGCAAAGGCAGATTCATGGTTTAGTCATATAGCTGTTGAAGTGCCAGGTGAAAATTGTTCAAATGAATGGTGTGAACCAGTTGATGATAAAGAATATAATAAATTATAAAAAAATATGATGATATAAAAGTAAAAAGCTATAAAGAGAAAATAAAATATTATATAGATGAACAAACAAATAGAAAAAATAATATATTAGTCAAATAAAAAAATAGAAAGAAAAAATAAGTATTATCAGAGTGATAAGAGAGAAGGGATAAAATTATGAAATTGAAAATTGTATTAATAGTAACAGTAATATTTCTTTCAATAATAGCTTATGGTGCAGAGGAAAAAATAAAATTTTCTTTTGATAATAAAGAAATAATAGTGGTTTTAGAAAATAATAGTGCAGCAGAAAGTTTATTAGAACAGCTACCATTAACATTAGAATTTGAAGATTACAGCAATATAGAAAAAATAACCTATCTTCCTCAAAAACTTGACATAAGTCAGGCATCAGACAGTTGTACTCCTCATAAAGGAGATTTGACCTATTATTCTCCATGGGGAAATTTAGCATTTTTTTATAGAGATTTCAGACATTCAAAAGGACTTGTACCTTTAGGAAAAATAGAAAGTGGAGCTGAAGAATTGAAAGAGATTGATAAAAGTATATCTGTAAAAATTGAAAGAATAAATAAATAATGAGGTGAATCTTATGAAAAGAAGATTTATTATGCTTTTAATATCTGTATTTGGTTTTACATCTGCTCTTGGAGCAGAGGAGAAGGGATTAAATCAAAAGCAACAGGAAATAGTGAGAATATCTGCTTTTACAGCCAGTGGAGATTTAGAAGATTTGAAAATTTCACTAAATGATGGATTAGACGCAGGACTTACTGTAAATGAAATAAAAGAAATATTAGTTCATACTTATGCTTATTGTGGATTTCCTCGAAGTTTAAATGGAATGGGGGTTTTTATGAATGTACTGTCTGAAAGGGAGGCAAAAGGAATAAAAGATGAAATAGGAAGAGATATTACTCCTATTCCAAGCAACAGAAACAGTGTAGAGTATGGAACAGAAGTTCAAACAAAATTAGTAGGAGCACCAGTACAGGGAGGAATATATAATTTTGCTCCAGCAGTGGATGAATTTTTGAAAGGACATTTATTTGGAGATTTATTTGGGAGAGATATTTTGGATTTTCAGACAAGGGAGATAGTAACAATAGCTGCTCTTGGAAATATGTCAAGTGTAAATCCACAGCTTGCAGCTCATTTTAATCTTGGAATGAATGCAGGACTTACAAAAGAGCAGATTAATGGAATAATTGATGTCTTTGATAAAAAAATAGGAAAAAAGCAGGGAAAAAATGCAAGAGAAATATTTGATAAGATAATAAAAAAATAGAAATATTTAGAAAAGAATATAAAAGTGTAAACAGTAGCTATATTTTATACTGATGATGCTTGATAGGAGAATCATTGAAACTTTTAATATTTAAACTTTAAGTTTAGTGGAAATAAATTTGATTAAAAATAAAATTTTTTCTTGACTTGAAGTTGACTCTAAGTGGTATTCTTTACAAAGAAAGCAAGTTAAAAAGTCTTTTATTTGAAGTAATTAAAAAATTAAAAGGAGGACAGCATGAGAAAATATTTGATAATGCTTTTGCTTGGAATAATATCTGTTTTTTCAACATATGGAGCTGAAAATAATATATTGGTAATATATTTCAGTCGTACAGGGACTACAAAGAAAGTTGCTGAACAGATACAAAAAGAGATAAATGGAGATATATTTGAAATAGAAATTGTAAATCTGTATCCAGAAGAATACAGGGCAACAACAGATCAGGCTAAAAAAGAGCTGGCAGAGGGATATCTGCCTCCTTTAAAAAGTAAAGCAGAGAATTTAGATGAATATGACACAATCTTTTTAGGGTATCCAATTTGGTGGGGAACAATGCCAATGCCAGTTTTTAGTTTTTTAAATGAAAATAATCTCAGTGGAAAGAAGATCATTCCATTTGCAACTCATCAAGGAAGTGGACTAGGAAGAAGTATTTCAGATTTGACAAAAGCAGTACCTGATGGAAATGTAGAAAAAGAAGGAAAAGCAGTAAGAGGAAGTATTTCAGAAAGCGAAATAAAAGAATGGCTTGAGAAAGTATTAAAATAGAAAAATGGAATATAATATAGTCCAAAATTACTAGAAAGAAGAGTAATAGAAATATATATTGACATAAAAATTTGATTAGAAAAACTATAAAGCAGATAAAATATTTTAAAAAACATAAAATCATTGATCATAAAGTTATTTAAAAAAAGTTAGGAGAAAAGCTAAATAAATTATAAAATATGAGAGTAGAAAATGGAGTATATAACTTTGGAGTTTTGAATTTATCAAACACTTGATTATGAAAAATGTAAAAGATAATTGCAGATGCTATTGAAATAGGAAATAGATCATTTTATAATGTTCAAGCATGTTTTCTAATATACTAAAATAATGAAATTTTCTGTTATAAAAAAGAAAAATTAAGAATACAGCAAAAATTATAATTACTGAATAATATTAAAAAAATGAAAATAATCACAAGCCTTTATTTAAAAAATAGAAGTTTGTGATTATTGGTGTTTTCCAATCAAAATATTATAGGAATATAGAAAATGTCTATGGAGATGATGGAATGAGAAAACTGCTGATATGGGGAGCTGGAGATCAAGGAGCTGTAACACTGGACTGTGCTTTAGCAATGAATAAGTATAGTAAAATAGATATGTTGGATTTTAAAGAAAAGGGGCATCGTCAGATTCCTGATTTTCTAATTTATGAAGAAAACAAGGAAGATATTGAAAAACTTATGAAGCTTTATGATGAAGTCATTGTTGCAACAGGTGATAATGAGCTGCGTAAAATAAAAACAATGAAACTGATATCAATGGGAATATCTTTGGCAACTATTATTCATCCAACAGCTATTATAAATTTATCAGCTAAAATATCACAAGGTACTACCATACTGGCAGGTGCTGTAATAAATATAAATTCTGAGATAGGGATTGGGTGTATTATAAATACTCAGACAGTTATTGAACATGACTGTATTATTAAAAACTTTACAAATATATGTCCTAAAGTATCTATAGCAGGGCATGTCAATGTTGGTGAAAGAGTATTTATGGGAATAGGAAGCACAGTTATTAATAATATTAAAATTGGAAAAGGAAGTATTATTGGAGCTGGAGCTACTGTAATTAAAAATATTCCAGAAAATGTGGTTGCTGTGGGAGTTCCTGCAAAAATTATAAAGAAAAAGTTATGAAGTGCAAAACTTAATAAACAACAACATTTTGACAATCTTTTAGATTAGTGTTATATTATTATCATAAAGAATTTATCATGAGCATAAATGATGATATTCAGAAGTAAAGCTATTGCTGAATATTTTATAATTATACTATTTTTAAGTGTCAGCAGATTATTAAAAATTAAATAACCAGCGTCTAAGCACTTTAAATACATGGATTCTTTTTATTTTATAAAAAGAGGTGAGAACAATGGTAGAATTTCAAAAACTGTCTCCTTTCTTTTTTCCATTTATAGATAGTGACAGTAGATTTGCAGGGGATTTTTATTACGATCTTCATATACATACAACAGCTTCAGACAGCTTTATAAAACCAGATTTTCTAAAAAACTTTGTTAAAAATAAAAGATATCTATTGTCAGTTACAGACCACAATGAAATAAGAGGAGCAGTAGAACTTTATGAAAAAGGAATAGGAGTAGTTCCGGGAATTGAATTAGGATGTGAGGATGGCTTTGAGCTTTTGGTTTATTTCAAAAAAATGTCTGATTTAGAAGAATTTTATATAAAAGAAGTAGAACAATATAAAAATATAAAAAGAATGGCAAAAACTCACAGAAATATATATGAATATATGGATGTGCTTCAAGAGTGGGAATGTCACAAATCAATTCCACATATATGTGGAATTGTTCAAAAGAATTTTATAAACAACAAACCATATATTTATGATATCATAAAATTAGTAGACTCTTTGGAAACACACAACCATGCTCTTTCTCTTATTAGAAATCTGGAAGCTGCTGAACTGCGGGAAAGATATGGGCTTACTGCCACTTTCGGCAGTGACGCTCATATCATCAGAGAAGCAATATCCTATTATAAATATTCCAATATGGATCAGAAGAATGGTGATAAGGTAATGGATTATCTTTATAAGATTGGCAGTGTAAGTGGTATAGGGCAAAAACATCTGCTCCATCTCATTAAAAATACCATATTGTAGAATATTAAAAAACTCTTTTCAAAATTTAAATTTTAGTGTATAATATTGACTGTGTGATCCCGTAGCTCAATTGGATAGAGCAATTCCCTCCTAAGGAATAGGTTGTGTGTTCAAACCACATCGGGATCGCCAGCTTAATTACAAAGGGGCTGAAATGAAAAAATTACTTATAATAATGACAATTTTAATGATGACAGGATGCAGTAATTTAGATTTTTTTGGTGGTGGAAAAGAAAAAAATATAACAAATGAATATACAAAATTATCTATAAGACTGGATAGATTGCTGGAAAATGAAATTAATGAAAAAAATAGAGCTAAATTAGAAGAAGATTTTGTAAAGTATAGAAATAAAATCAATGCTTCTCAAGGCAAAAATAGAGATTATAATGATGTAGTAAGAGAGTATGTAAAAAAATCTGATATAAATATACAGTATTTACAGGATTTAAAAGATTAAAATCAATAATTTTAAAGAGGAATCATAAAAATGATTCCTCTTTTTTTTATAAATAATATATGAATCTAAAGTAAAAAAA
>ERZ773144.1429-NODE-1429-length-21437-cov-6.349687_pt1 | contig 21437 bp, 15 predicted proteins | sample MGYA00580849_ERZ773144 | MGnify/ENA primary metagenome ERZ773144 (study PRJEB29015, sample SAMEA2737861) | human gut metagenome | biome: human gut; feature: human-associated habitat; material: faeces | place: China | collected 2012 ...
ATAAACTTCCTACCAATGGAAGTATAAAGAATGCTGTAGGTGCTGGTCCATATTTTTCTTCAACAGACTGCATATTTGCCATAGCTGTTGGTACTGCTCCAAGTCCAAATCCACAATGTCCTACTGCCATCATTGCAGCTTCATAATTTTTTCCCATCACTTTATATGTTAAAAATACTGCACACAGCCCCATCAATATAGTTTGAGCTATCAATAGTATTATCATTGGAATTGCAAGATCCGTAAGCTGCCATAATTTTAAACTCATCATAGAGAATGCTAAGAATAGTATCAACGAAATATCTCCTATTATTCTTATTTCAGTTTCTTTTATTTTCAGCCAAGTTGAGTAGTCTGCAATATTTCTTACTATTGCTGCTGCAATCATTGCTCCAACTGATGCTGGAAATGTAAGCCCTGTTTTCTTCAAAAGCATTGATATTATACTTCCAAGAGCCATAGATACTAATAATTGATAAACAGCTGAATATATTCTTTTTTCATCAAGTTTTTCATTTCCCTTTTCAACTTTCTCTATTCCTTCTACTTTTTCTGTTTCCTTACCTGTTATAAGTTTATACTTTTCAATCAAAAACTTACCTGTAGGTCCACCTATTAAACTTCCTGCTACCAGTCCAAATGTAGCTGCTGCAAGAGTTATAGTCAGAGCATTTTGAAGTCCTGCCTCTTCCAATACTGGAGCAAATGCTGCTGATGTTCCATGTCCTCCTGTCATTGGTATAGATGCTGTTGCCAGCCCTACTAAAGGACTTAATCCTAATAGTTTTGCTAGGTATACTCCTAAGAAGTTCTGTAGAATAACTACTATTATAGAAACTATAAGGAATTTTATAACTTTAGGTCCACCTTTTTTCAATAATTTATAGCTTGCAGTAAATCCTATACTTGAATAAAATGCAAGCATAAATACATCACTGAGGGCAAAATTAAGCTTGAATGTAAATAATTGTGTACTGTAACCAATTGATACCAAAATTGTAAAAATAAGTCCTCCAATTACTGGTATAGGTATGCAGAATTTTCTAAGTATTTCTACTCTTTTTTTAACATAATCTCCCACTAATAAAACGATAACAGCCAATGCAGTTGTAAGAAACAAGTTTAAATCAATTACCATAATTTTCCTCCTTTATTCTCAGTGATTCATCTATAGAACTGCTTTGGGCTTTTTATAATGTCATAGTCATTTCCATTTTCCCTCCAAACATTATACATTCTATAGAATATATTATATTTTAAATATAAACTTTTTTATCCAAAAAGTCAATAAAAAATCTTGTTTTCTTACATAAAAATAAATGAGCCTAAAAACTGAATAGTTTTTAAGCCCATTTTGATTAAAATATTTTTTAAATACATTTTCCTGCTTTTTCTCCAGTAAATATTCCATTATTCACTGCTATTTTTCCATTAACTATAACATATTCTATTCCTTCAGACTTTATAAAAGGATTTTCAAATCCAGCTTTATCCTGAACTTTTTCATAATCAAATATTGTTATATCTGCAAAATATCCTTTTTCTATTCTTCCTCTTTCTTTTATAGAAAAAATATCAGCAGTCTTAGAAGTTATTTTATTTACCATTTCTTCAATGCTGAACATTTTTCTTTCTCTGTTTATTCTTATAAATTTAGGAAAAGTTGCAAAGTTTCTTGGATGTGGAATACCAAATTTTTGAATTTTTTCAACTGGTACTGAACTTCCATCACTTCCTATTACCCCTATTCCAGTATTCATAAAGTTGTACATATCCTCTTCTCCAATAGAAAAATAAATTGCTTTTGCTCTGCCTGCACTTTCTCTTATGAGATAAAGAATTATTTCTATATCCTCCATTTTAGTTTCTTCTTTTATTTCTAAAATTGTTTTTCCGGAAAACTTATTCTCTGGGAGAAAACTATTAGATACCAATATATTAGATATTCCCCCCCTTTTATATACAATATCCATAATATCTTTTTTTTCATCCTCAGTAAGAATATTTATTCTCTCAATAAATTTCTTTACATCACCATCAAATATTTTTTCCGGAATAAGTACCATAAGAGTAGTAGAAGTTGCTGTATATGGATATTGATCATATGTTATATCCAATCCTTTTTCTCTCGCTTCTATTATTAATTTTAAAATATCATCCGATTTCCCCCAAAGTCTTCTATCCATTATTTTCAAATGTGATATATTTACTCTGCATTTACTTTTTTCAGTACATTCCAGCACCTCTTTTATAGATTCTACAACATTTTCTCCTTCATTCCTTATATGAAAAGAAGCTGTTTTATTATATTTAGCTGTAGTTTTTAATATTTCAGTAATTTCATTTTTATCCATAAAATTTCCTGGCTGATATACAAGTCCAAAAGATACTCCATATGCCCCCTCCTGAAGCTCTTTTTCTAAGACTCCAAGCATATTTTTCAGCTCATCTTTATTCAATTTCTTAGTACTGAATCCTACACTGTCCACCCTTATACAGCCAGTTCCCACAAGATAAGCCTGATTTGTAATAAATCCCTTTCTATTTATTGCCTCTTTTAAATCTTTCATACTTTTTATATCTTCCAATTCAGTGCTATCATCTGGCAATACAAAATGATCTTTCACATATTGCTTAAACTCATTATTATATTCTTCACCTGCTGGAGATATTCCTATTCCACAATTGCCACTTACTTCTGTTGTCACTCCCTGAAGTATTTTACTTGTCATTTCTTCAGAAAAAAATGCTGCTAAATCAGAATGACAATGGGGATCTATAAAACCTGGAGAAACAATTTTTCCAGAAGCATCTATTACTTTTTTTCCTTCTAATTTTTCTGATGATATTTCAGTTATTCTATCTCCAGTTATTCCTATATTGATATTTTCAGCTGCTTTTTTCCCTCCAAAAACAACTTTTCCATTTTCTATAACTAAATCAAACACCATTGCTCCTCCCATTCCTTATTTACAATAGTTATCAAAAATTACTTTTCCAATTAAACTATTTATCTTAATCCCATCTTCATTTTTCTCTAAATCCTTTGTAAGAACTATAACATCTACCCATCCTCCATCAAAGAATAATCTTCCTGCATCGTGTTCTATATACATAAGTTCCCCTGTCTTATGAGCAAAATCTACTTCTCGTGCAAAATAAAGAGGTATTTTATTATTATATGCCTGATTTCTTAACATATCCAAATCATCTGGATTCTTGCATAACATTTCCAGCACTCCCAAAACATCTTTAGGAGTAGTAAAGTTATCTTTTCCAGCTTTTCTAGCTTCTGCATCCATCATCTTTCTTCCTAAAACAGTTCCTGTAAATCCTTTCTCTTTTATACATGCATTTATTTTATCCATTCCAATATAGTCTATAAGAATATTTGTTGCGGTATTATCACTAAGACATATCATAAGATAAGCTGTGTCTTTTACAGTAAGAGGAAGTCCATCTTCCATTACTTTTAATATTCCACATCCTCCAACTTTATCAACTTTTTTTAATTCTATCCTTTTATTATAATCCTCTTTATTTAATGCCATAAGAATAAAAAGTTTTATTATACTTGCTGATGGAAATACTACTTCTTCATTTATCATAAGTAACTTTCCAAAGGAATCCCTTATTACTACTCCAGCTACTCCACTATTTTCATTTATTATTTCTTTTATTCTTTTTTCCATTATTCAACCCCTCCATATTTTATTTTAAATTGAATAAATAACTGCTCTTACTATTACATATATTATCATTACTATTGTTATTGACATTCCATTTCTTATCATGCTTTTTAAATCTTTTGAACGTGCCAATCCCATCTGCCCTATCATATCTCCAGTTGGATAAGCAAAAGATGTTATTTGTGAACCTATTAAAAGTACAGTTCCCCATATTGTCATAGGAAGATTTATATCAGCTACTATGTTTTTAAATAAATCATTTAATACAACTGATTGTGCAACTGCTGCTCCTGATACTCCAAATATTCCTACAAGTGTACTTATTATTATAAATCCTATATCTCCACTTATATCTATCAATGGCTTCAGCATATCTCCCAATGTAGTAAATGCTCCTGTCATTGTAACAAATTTCAGGAATGGATCATACAATACAAACATAAAGAACAGCCAGAACATTCTTGTTGCTCCTTTGGTAAGGCTTCCTATAATATCCATCATACTTCTTCCAGCTGCCAGTCCTGTTGTAAAAGCCACTGCAAGCATAACTACAATTGCATAGGCTGCTCCTGCTTTTGCATATATACCATATGCAAGCATTCCTATCATTACTGCAGCAAATACCATTGTTGCTTTATTTATCTCAGGTGTAGATACAAATTCTTCATCCTTATCCATATCTTCCGTTGAATACATTTCAATTCCTTCATACTGCTTCTGTACTTTTTTTCCTGTATAATAAGTAGTTATAAGTACAAGAACAGCTACTGGTATTCCCACATTAGCCAGATATGCTCCATATGTAAGTCCTGTAAGTCCCATTAATGTAATTACTGGAGGAACAAACGGCCCTAAAAATAATCCACATGCTCCAGCCCCATGAAGAATAACTGCCAGTGCATTAGGTGTCAATCCGAAACTTGCAACTATCGGTATCAAAATTGGTGCTATCATAGCATTTGCCCCTGCTAATGTTCCCAAAAGAGAAACTAGCAAAGTTGAAGTTCCCATTGTTACTATTATAGCTTGATTCTGACTTTTTATTCCCACTTTTTTTATTAGTATTTCTACTAGATTTCTGGCAACTTTTGTTTCAGTCAGCACTTCTCCCAATCCTGCTCCCATCATTATAATAAATCCAATAAGTCCCAAAAATGATTTAAGTCCATTTGCTATTTCATTTGATAAACTCACTGGTGTCTGCCCTGTCAAAACTGCTCCTACTAAAACGCAGATGATAACTGTTGAAAGCAGATTTTTCCCCTTAAATGCAAGATACAAATAAATAACTAGTGGTAAAAATCCTATTAATGCTGGTAATCCAAATATCATAAAATCCCTCCTCTGTGTTTTATAAATAAAAAAGGTCTAAAATTCACGCATTCAAAAAGAAATGGTAGAATTTTAGACCTTACTTACTTAAATGTTTAACTGTAAACAAGTGTTTTAATTCTTAGACTTTATATATTTTTTTATCGCATCTTTATATGCAACTATTATTGATTTTTGTGAACTTCCTAAATAAGTTCTTTCAACTTCAGCTATTATTTTATCCTGATCTTTTATAAAATTTTTTCCTACAAATATCTCTCTCACAAAAGAATTAGTTATTTTCAGGATAGATGATACTTCTGTTTCAAGAATTATATCATCTTTCTCTGAAACTATAAATGCTAGAAAAAATTTATTATAATTTTTAGTTATAGGATTATCTAAATTAGTTTTTGCATTTCCTACAATATATTTTTTATCCATTTTAATGTACTCCAATAACTATATTTTTTAATAAAAAAACCATTTTGTAATTTATTCTAACATACTAAATTTTAAAAATCAAACTTTTATCTTTGTTTTATTATATATATTTTTAATATATCTATTAAAATTTTAAGATAAATTATGTATATGTAATTTGGAATTCAAAAATTTTATCAGTTTTATAGATGAATTTAAAAAGCTACAGACAAATTAAATTATCTATAGCCTTTCAAAATTTTTTATAAATTATTTGCATTCCATATTTTTTCAGCTAATTTACAATATAGCTCAGTTCTTTCTTTTACTTCTTTCTTATTAAAGTCCTCTACTGAATGAAAATTCAAATTATTATTTTTTATGAAATTTGTAAAATTAGGATTTGAAATATATGTTTCTTCACATAATGACTGAAGCAATATATTTTCTCCTTTATATCTTATTTTTTTCTCTCTGAAATGTTTATCTCCTAAACTTTGATTAGTTCCATTTTGTAGTAATACTAAATTTCCTATTGAACTTCTTGTTACTTGAAAGTCTTCCTCTGAATCAAAAGAATTTGAATAATCCTTAAAATTACTAGCTATTATATGCTCAATTTCAAAGTCCTTTCCCTTTGCTTTATTTAAATATGAATCAATTCTTGAAGAATGTCCACTCGCTTCTTCTACATAAGAAGTTATTCTAGCCAAGAAATAATGTATTCTTCTTCTATTTTGCTTATTTAAATGATATTCCATTAGTCCTTCAAATTTATCTGATAAATTGTCTAAAAGATCTGTCAAACATTCTCTTAAAGTATTTAAATCTTTTGAATTTTCACGAATTTTTTTGACATAATTAAAAATTCTATATACTACTCCTGAATACCCTAAAAGTTTATAGTTCACAATACTTCTTACTATAAAAATATCTATAAAAGTAGAAACCATCTTTATTTTTTTATCTATAATCTCATTAGAATCTGATAACTCAATAGCTGATAAAATAAGCATAGATTGAAGTGTAAAATCCTGATTTGCATTACAATAAACTTCTTTAAAATCTAAATCCAATTTTGTTTCCAATTCTTTTATTCTTAAATATACTTCACTAAACTTTTTTAAATTCATTTCTATAAAGTTTTCAAAATCTTCTTTATATTTTAATCCTATTTCATTTTTATTTTCCTTAATCCATTTGTGATAAGCATTTCCCACTCTTTCAAAATCTTCAGAAGTATATCCTCCATTTGCTTTTTTTGTTCTAGAAGTATTAGCATATTTTGCTCTTATCCAGTTCTTAAAAAATATACTATCTTCTTCTTTTCCTATACTTTTTAACTTTATAATGATATCTTTCCAAATTTCATTCAATCTACTTCTGTTATTTTCAGAAACATTAGCTATGAGATATCCTTTTAACATTTCTGTATTATCAAGACTAAGTCCTCTATCATTCATAGTTTCAAATATAGTATAAGCCTCATCATCAGATGAAGTAGTTATACTAACTAAAAATACATTGTCTTTTAACCAATAAGAAAAATGCAGGATATTTTCTGGAGATAACCCAACATCTTGAAAAAACTCTTCTATATCTCTATATCTTTCTAAAAGATTGTAGCTAGAAGTATTTTCAGAAGCATTTGTAAATTCTTTATATTGATTATTAAATAATGCTTCCATGCATTTTTCTCTATCTGGAACTTGAATATTAAAAGTTTTTTTACCATAACTCAAAGAGTAAATCAATTGTCCAAAATCATCTATTTCTTCCAGCAATCCCCATTCTTTCAAGTGGATATATAGATATATTATAATCAATGATAAAGAAGTGAGCCTTTGCTGCCCATCAACCAAATAAGAATTATTATCTTTTTCACTAATTAAAATAGAACCTAGAAAATATGAATTATAAGTTTTTACTATTTCAACCCTATCTCCAATCATAAAACTATCATTAAATTTACTCCATAAATCATTTAATAAATCATCTATATTCCTTTTTCCCCATCTATATTCTCTCTGATAATCATCTACAAAATATTTTTTCTTATTTAAAATATCATTAATGCTATATTCTTTAGCTAAAATTTTATTCATACAATTTTCCCCTATCATCTTTAAATTTTTTCTTTTAAATTATAATATTTTTTTCAAAAGTTCTATTGCAGGTTCATCCTCTTTATTTTGAGTTCCTAATTCACCTCTAAAAGCTTTATCTAAAATAGATTTTTCAAGTAATTCTATTGCTTCTTCTAACTCTATAAGCTCTTTTATTTTACTTTCTTTTTCTAATATTTCATCTAATATTCTTACAATTTCTTCTTGTTCTTTTAATGGAGGAAGAGGAAAATTAAGATTTATAATATTTTCTTTTGATATTTGTACAAAAGTTGTTCCAGTAGCAATTGTATATAAATAATCAGTAATATTAAAAAAATAATGTCTTAAAAATATTTTATTTATAATTTCACTACTTATTCCACATACTCCTCTTCCTAAACAATACTCTCCATCTGAAAAAATTGGACGACCTAAGGTAGCTCTAACAGATAAAATGATATCATCTTTTGATGACAATTTTGTAAAAGAAGTTGTATATCTTGATATTTTAGGATAAAGATTTCCCATGTCATTAGGTCCACCTATAAGTCCTATTCCCTCTGTATTATTTACTGTTTCTCCATTAGGTGACTGCCCCATTTTGATATCTATTACTTCTCCTAATTTAACCCATTTCCAATTCTTAGGTATCTCATATGGTTCCTCTTCTTTAGAAATTATAATATTTTGTATATCTTCAATTTTAGGCTTACTTGGCTTTTTCTTTCCATTTTTTTCAGCTTCAATACATGCTTCTTCCCAATTTTTTAATTTCTCTTCATTAATACTTTTTAAAAGTTCTATTGCATCTTCAGTTTGATTATTTTTTCTCCATTCAGCAGTTAATTCTCCCCTAAATGCTTTATTTAAAATAGATTCTTTTCTATTTTCAATATTTTCTTTTACCTCTTGTATAAGCTCTTTTGCTTTATTTATTTTTTCAAACATAGAATCTAATTTTTCTACTATTCTTTTTTGTTCTTCTAGTGGTGGTAAAGGAATAGGTTGTTTTTTTATATCACTAATATGATAATTTTTTATTACTCCTCCTTTTATATCACTAGCAATATTTATTTTATTCATATAATCATTTGTATTATATAATAAATACTTGCTTAAAATAATATTCTTGTAATTTTTTATTAATGCAACACTGACAAAAAGGCTAAATTCAAATTCTTCTTTTACTTCTGCAGTTCTACCAATTGTCCCAGATTTAGTTATTAAAATATCTCCCTTCTCTGGATTACATCTTTTATATAATTCTTTATGTTCTTCTTGTGAAATATATTTTATATCATCAAAATATATTTTATTATTTTTTATATTTTTCACTGAAATAAAGGGAACTCCATCATCTATATAAGTAGGTGTTTTATGAGTCCCATCTGTTATTTTGGAAGTTACATTTTCTAATCTCACCCACTCCCAACTCTCAGGTATCTCATATGGTTGTTCTTCTTTTGGAATAAGAGCTTCTTTGAGCTTTTCTTCTAAAGTTAATTCTTTGTTTTTAGCCATTGTTTTCCACCTCACAAAGACTTAACTCCTTTATCACACTCTTAAGCAAATCTATTGCTTCTTCTAATTTATCTATAGATTCTTGAGCACTCTCAATAGGATCAGGCAGATCATTAGAATCAATCATTGAGTCATCTCTTATTAGACCTAAATCCAATGAATAATCTTTTTTTACAATATCTTCAAGAGTTATTAAATTCCATCTCTCTAATTTTTCTTTCTCTTCTACTGAATCAAATGTTTTTTCAAACTCTTCAAAATGACCTCTTGTAAGAGGAGTATTCTTTCCAAAATTTGGCATATTAGTTCTTAAATCATAGTACCAGATTTCTTTTGTATTATTTACATCAGTTCTTCCTCTTTCAAAAAACAATACATTTGTTTTTACTCCTTGAGCATAAAATATTCCAGTTGGTAATCTTAATACAGTATGAAGATTACACTTATTTAATAAATCTATTCTTATATCTTTTCCAACTCCACCTTCAAACAATACATTATCAGGAATAATTACAGCTGCTCTAGCTTTTCCTGTTGTTTTTAGAGATCTATAGATAATCTGTAAAAAGTTTAACTGTTTATTTGAAGTTTCATGAACCAGGTCATCTCTTGTTACTCTTTCTCCACCTTTTTTAGTTCCAAATGGTGGATTTGAAAGGATAAGATCAAAGTTTCTAAGCTGTTTACCTGTTTCAGACAAAGAATCTCCTTGGATAAAGTTTCCATTTATTCCATGAAGCAATGCATTCATTATTCCTAATCTATGTGTATCTGGCACAAGTTCACAGGCAGAAAAAGCTTCCCTTGCTTGAAATTCTCTCTCTTCATCTGTTACTGGTCTTTCTTTAGTACCAAAATAGTCATCATATTTTCCTCTCAAATATTTATCTGCTTCTATTATAAACCCAAATGTTCCTGCTGCAGGGTCACATATTCTTTCCCCTAATTCTGGTTTTATAATTCTAACAATTGAATCAATAAGAACTCTAGGGGTAAAATATTGTCCTGCTCCTGATTTTTTTTCAGAAGCATTTTTCTCTAAAAGGCCTTCATATAGATCTCCTAAATCTTCTTTATCTACAGAATACCAATCAATTTTATTAATTTCATTAAAAATCTTTTTTAAATTTGCTGGTTCCTCAATTTTCGTTTGAGCATTTCTGTAGATAATCCCAAGCTTTCCATCAATTTGTCCTAAATCTAATAGGCACTTTTGATAATTATTTTTTAATTCTATTCCTTCTAGCTTTGCTAATTCTTTCCATCTATATTTTAAAGGAATTCCTATTTTTTCTTCATTTTCTAGTTCTGAAGACATCTTCAAAAACAATATATATGTTAACTCAGTTACATATTCATGATATGTAATCCCATCATCTCTTAAAACATTACATAAGTTCCATAATTTTTGTACTACTTCGCTACTTGTCATTTTTATCTCCCTACTAGTTTAATATTATTTCCTTGCTAATTACATTTAAAATTTCATCTAACATGCCTTCTAAATTTTTATCAACTTTTGAATATCCTCCATATGTTTCTTTCAATATTCCATTATCAAAGTCTTCCTTAGTTAAATATCCATCACTTCTTAACAGACTTTCTATTCTTTCAAGAATAATTTTTTGTTTTGGAGACCAATTTTTTAGTCTTTTTATTTTAATCATAACATCATTTATTTTTTCTTCTCTATCTACTATAGGAGATCCATATATTGCATTTTTTATAAAAGTCAACATATCTGCTAAAATATCCTCATTTCTAACTTGTTTATATGCTGCATTTAAACTTGCTTTACTATACCCTTCTATATCCAGAACTTTTATAATCTCTTCTAAATTTGTTTTTTTAAAATCTTGAGGTGATTTTTTCAATATCTTAATTGCTTCTATTTTGTCAGAAGAATTTAAAATATATTCTCTAAAACCTTCTAAATAGTCTTCTGGTCTCTCAGCTTTTCCAAAATCTTGTCTAATATATTTTATTTCATCTGCATGTTCAGAAATTACTTTTTCTTTTTCTGCTATTTTTAGTTCATCTAAATGTAAAAGAAATTTTTGTTCTTTCATCAATGTTTCATAGATTTTTTCTTTTGGAGTATTTTTCAGATAATCTACATATTCATCAATATCAGAAACTTCTTCTCCTCTTATATAGTTAGAAAAAACTTTTAAATGATCTGAACCAGCTTTTTTTATTCTATTCTTCTTTCTTTGAATTCTTCCAACTACTTCATCTAAAAGATATTCCATATTTTTATCATTTCCATCAATTTTATCCAAATCTCCAAGGAGTTTTTTCAAATTTATTTTAGGATTTGCTACAACTGGTTTCATATCTGTATAGTCTTTTAAATCTGGATAAATATCAACTGCATCATAAATTTTAAAATATTCCTTATTTATCTCTTCACATAATCTTGTAGCTCTTCCTATCATTTGTTCATAAAGAATTCTACTTCTCACTTTTCTTAAAAATACAAGATTACAAATTTTAGGAACATCTATTCCTGTAGTTAAAAGATCTACTGTAATTGCTATTGTTGGATAATTCTCATTTTTAAATTTTTTTATAAGCTTATCTACATCTTTTACTGACCCTGTAATTTTTTCTATCATATCATTATTCATAGAATACATCTCAAGTTTATCGAATTCTTCCCTCAATATTCTAACTAACATATCTGCATGTTCATCAGTAGCTGCGAAAATAAGAGTTTTTTCAGGACCTTCTGGATTTATATAATTTGCCAATGCAGAACAAACAGCTCTATTAAATCCTTCTGTTATAACTTTAGTATTAAATTTGTCTACATCAAAATCCAATTCATCTTCTAAATCTTTTATAACTTTTACCTCTTGTGTTTCTAAGTCAAAAACTTTTACTTCAGCTCCTTTTTCAAAATGTATTCCATCACTAGATAACTTTGTTATAATTCTGTAAGGTGGTTCAAAATCAACAAGATGTCCATCTAAAACAGCCTGTCTATATGAATATTGATATACAGGTTCACCAAATATTTCATAAGTATGAACTGCTGGAGTAGCTGTTAGAGCTATTTTATCAGCCTCAAAATAATCTACCACACTACGATATTTACTCTGATATTCTTTTTCATCATTAAAAAACGCTTCTTCTTCAGTTGGAATTCTATCTAAAATATATCCTCTATGAGCTTCATCTATTACAATACAATCATATTGTCCTACTGTAACTGTATCATCATTTGAGTATAGCACTCTTTTCATAAGTCCTTGAACAGTAGCTACATGTATTTTTGTAGTATCTTCTGGTTTTTTATCTTTTAATCCTTTAATATCATAAATTTCAGAAATTTTTAACTGTTGATCTACTTTCACATTATCAAAAGTATCTTTTGCTTGTTCACCTAAACTCGCTCTATCTACTACAAATAATATTCTATTGTATTTTTTACTTTTCAGTAACCTATACAAGATAGCCAGAGCAGTTCTTGTTTTTCCAGTTCCAGTTGCCATAGTTAAAAGAACTTTATTTTGCCCCCTTATCAGAGCCTCTTCCACAGCTTTTACTGCTTCAATCTGATAATTTCTAAGTCCTAACCCACTTTTAGATTTTAGATATTCCATAGGTTCTTCCTGCAAAATTTTATTGGCCAACATTTCATCTTTAGCTAATAATTCTTTAAGATCTCTTGGTGAGTAGAATCCTTTTAAAGCTTTTGGAACATTTTTCTGTCTTCTTCCATCTAAAAACCATATTCCTGACTTATCTATCAATTCTTTATTATAAGCTCGTCCATTACTTGAAAACATAAATGGAGCTTTATATTCATCTAAAAAAGGAGCTCCTTCACAGAGCTTAATTTCGTCTAATATCATCACTCCTTTGGAATACATTCTACTTTCTCTTCTTAAAGCATTGCCTATATCAACTTTTTTTCTTTTAGCTTCTAAAGTTCCATATAGAGTATTTCCATAAAAAAGAGCATAATCTACATATCCATTTTTCCCATCTTCTTTTATACAAGGCCATTCTGCAATTGCCATAAATCTACCTTTTTCAGGCATAGTTTTATTCGATTTATAATTAAACTTTATTGTATCTGCTTCCCATCCAGCATCTCTTAATTGCTGGTCAATTAGAGCTCTTGTTTCAGCTTCAGTTAATTCAACACTTTTTTTATTTTTTATCAATTGAATTCTTTCTTCATGTGTTCTAAAAGAAATTTTTTCAGGTACTAATTTTTCAAATTTATTCTTTTCCTCTTCTTCTTGCACTTTTGATAAAAGCTTTTCATAAGCTTCTTTATAATCAACTCTCTCTAGCTTTTTGTATTGAACTAATTCTGAATTGAAAGAGTAATCGCTTCCATAAATTTCATTAAACCAACTACAAAGTTTTACTACTAATGACAAAAGAGTCTCTGCTTCACTTTCATTTCCAGACATATCATGCACAGCTGTATTTCCTTTTTTCCTAATAAGTTGTAAGATATTTTCTATATCTTCTGGAATTAGATCATAAGCTTTTAAAATTTTTATTCTATCTAATTGACTCCCACTTTCTGGTTCAGCTAATCTTTCAACTTTCAGCATAGACTTTGCTATATATTCTCCCAATTGTCTTATTTTTATAATTGCAGTATTAGGGTCTTTATGAAGAGTGTACTCTGCCATTTCTCCAATTTTAGCTAAAATATCCCAGTCTTTTTTTAAAAATTGAAAATTTGTATACATTCTTTTCCCCTCCATATTTTAGAACTTATATTTAAATATTTTTGATATTAATTTTCTTCCTTATTTTTAATTGTATCATTTTTTAAAGGAGATTAATAGTTCTTCCTTCTCCCAATTTCATAAATTGGTACATTTTTTATATACCTCTATAGATTTTTTCTAATATTTGCTAAATAATAATTTTTTATGATAAAATATTTGTTTATAAGTGGCTGATAAAGTTTTTTTCTGATAAATAAAAAAAGCTACAGACAAATTAAATTATCTATAGCCTTTCAAAATTTTTTATTTTTTAATTATATGAAATATAGTCATCTTTATTTTTACTTGAAGCTGTTTCACATTCTACTTTATTTACCTTATATCCTTTTTTTATCTCAAGTGCACCTTTTAAAATAGGATCATCAGTTTTAATCTGCTTTTCAAGTAATACTTTTCTTAGATTTTTCAGAATTTCTTTATATTTAATATCATCTGCAAGATTATTTCTTTCTGTTGGATCATAATAGAGGTCAAAAAGCCCTTCTCTATATTTAACTTTTTCTTTTAGTCCATTATTCATAAGAAAATCCTTTGGTACAGACTCATCCATATTTGAAAGATTAACTTTATTCCAAGTTTCATCATAGTATTTTATATATTTGTAACGTTTTGTTCTTACACATCTCACAGGTTCATATGATGTATGAAAATTGACTTCAGCAAATATGTATTCATCAAGAAAAGCCTTATTATCAGCAAAAGCCTCAGCAAAAGACTTTCCTTCCAGATAATCAGGTTTATTTAACTTAAGAAGTTCACACAATGTAGGAAATACATCTATTTGTGAAACCAGACTATCCACAACTTTTCCATTAGAATCTGCATTAGGAACTTTCATTATCAATGAAACTCCTATTCCAGTATCTGTAAGATTACATTTATTAAATGGAAGTGCCAGTCCATGATCTGTAGTAAAAATTATAATAGAATTTTCATAAAGATTATTTCTCTTTAAAGCGTCTACTATCATTTTTATATTTTCATCTGCATAATGAGCTGTTGTCATATACTGAGCATGATCATGCCTGTTTTCCTCATTATTTGTAATTGGATAAGGAGGAACTATGTATCTTTCATCTATAAACTCAGCTACTTCCACTGGATAAGGTCTGTGTGTGCTGTGCATCCCAAAAGACAATAAAAATGGTTTTTCTTCATTATAGTTATCAAGCCATCTTACTACTTCTATGGCATTGTTTCTATCCCATAAATGAAGTTCTTCTTTTTTAAATGGTTTAGAATCAGTTGTAATTATTTCTTTATATCCTAAATTATGCAGCCCATTTTTTTCTAAATCTAGGTACCATCCATATTCATGCTGTATTCCACATAAACAAGTATTATATCCATTATTCTTTAAAAAATTAGCTAAATGTTTTTCAGGGTTGTAAAGAGAAAATCCTCTTTGAGCTAACCCAAGCATCCCATTTTGATGTGGAAAAGTTCCTGTTAAAAGAGCAGCTCTGCTTGGAGAACAAGTCGGCCCTGCACAAAAAGCATTTGTAAAGACCACAGAGTCTTCTGCCAGTTTTTTTAGATTTTCAGTTGGAATATCATATCCATAAGGACTCAACATTCTTCCACTGTCATGTGTATTTATATATATAACATTCATCTTTGACTGATAGCCTCCTTTATTTTACAAATATAGGTGAACTCCATGCAGCTCCACCATCTTTCTGCCATATTCTTACCCTAACATTTGAAATGTTGGTAGTATCTATAGTTTTTTCTATTCTTCTTGTGTATCCTGAAACAGGAACAGCCTTGGAAAGTTTTATTTTGTAGGCATTATGCCACCAAGGATCAGTTCTGTAGTACTCTGTAAAGTTAAAGTTTTCTTTTAAAAGTTCTTCTGCTTCTTCTAATAATGGTATCAATCTTGAAGATTCAAACAATTCTTTTACCTCAAACTTATATTCTTTTCCATCAACTGTAAGGACAATAAAACTATCAATAGGAGCTGATATTTCAAATATAAATCCTTCTGTAGTTACAGCACTAGGTCCCATCCATTTTCCTGTAGCTGTTGTTTTATACGAAGTTAAATCAAACTTACAACTACTGTCTGTAACATCATATAGACGTTGTCCAAAATTGCTCCAGCATTTCTCAATAGATAAAATTTTCCCTTCTGTTGAAAGTGAACCGCTCCAGTTTCTTGATTTTATATCAGGAAATATTCTTCTGTCTGGTCCCCATCCAAAGTCCGCTTTAAATTTAAATTGAACATTTTTTCCAAGAGATTCCTTTTCCCATGTTGAAGTATGAGGAATCATTTCAGTTGTTATGTTATCTTCTATAATTTCTATTCTATCTATTGCATTTGAAGCTTCTACATTCAGTACAAGTTTAGAGTCTTTTTTTGGAGATACACTCCCCCCCATAACAGTATCATCTATTAAAAAATCTACTTTTATTCTATCTTTGCTTACTCCATAGACTCTTTTATTTATAAAGGCATCCCAGATGCTTTCTTTTGTATTATCCTCAGCCAATACAGCAATATACCCAAATCCATAAACTCCGGGAACAGAATGATTATCACCTGAAGCTATAACTCCAAATTGATGTCCTTTCTCCCATCCCTTTTCTACAGCTGTCACTCCTGTTCTAGGTCCCATATGAATATGTCTGTCCATTGTAAATTGACTTTCGTCATTTTCACTAGAACCATGTGATGAATAAATTTCTGCAAATGGTGAAAATTTATCATTATGTGTTTCCCAGTTTTTTCCTCTATGACCAAGTTCATAAGCCAAATGATGAGGAATAGCTATACAATCAGCCTCTCTAAAGTTTTTTTCAAGCTCTGAATATCTAAGAGGAAAATATGGGTTTTTATCATTCTTCAAAAAGAAAACATTATGATCTCCATCTTTTCCTGCTCCCTGCCATTCATACCCCATGAACATAGGAAACCCTTCTTCATTTACTTTTTCAGTAAATTTTCTTATATATTCCCAGTCAGCCTGTACTTTATCTATAGGGTAAATGTCCTCTACTCCCAGTCCACACTCATCTTTTCTCATATAATATGGATAATATGCAAACGGCCAAAAATCAAAAATATCTTTTACCTGTTCAAACCATGAAGGCAGTTTATCTATGCTTTCATGATGCAGATTACTATGCATATCACTCCATAATATTTTATATTTGTTCATAACTTTTCACCAGCCTATCTAATATTTTAATGGAATTTTTCTTTTGTACTTATTCATAACACTTGTAAATCTCAATGTTGTCAGATGAGGTCTTGTGATTGCACTTCCAATTACAACAGCATGAGCTCCAAGATAAAGACTCTGAACAGCCTCTTCTGGAGAAGCTATTTTTCCTTCCATAATTACAAGTCCCAATCCTTCACAAGCTTCTACAATTCTTGCTAACTCCTCAAAATCAGGAGAGTCTGTAGATTTTGGATTATCATTAAATCTATATAGTGTCGGAGCAACCATATGTGCTCCCATTTTTAAAGCTTCTTTTGCCTCTTCAGCATTTCTAATATCAGCAAGTATTAATAAATCTGGATATTTTTCTTTTATTTCTGAAATAAGTTCATAAGCTTTTCTGCCATAACTATTTATTCTGTTTGTAGCGTCAATTGCTACAATATCAGCTCCAGCTTTTACTATTTCATCTACCTCTTTCATGCTTGGAGTGATAAAAACATCTTCTGTATCAATATTTATCTTCCATAAACCTATAATAGGTTTATTAGTAACTTTTCTTATTCTAGCTATGTTTTCAGGGGTATCTATTCTATATCCACAAGCATCTCCCCATTCACCACATGCCACCAGTTTTTCTATTATTTCAGGAAGATAAAGAGGGTCTGTTTTTTTTACTTGGCATGATAATATCAAACCATTTTTTATATCTTCTATTATTTTCTTGTTCTTATCATTCATAAAATCACTATCCTTATATTTATTATATTCTATAGTGTAGCAACATATTCATCAATTTCTGTTCTGATAAGATTTACTGTCGGACCATAAATTATTTGAAGATTTTTTCCTCTAGTAACAACATTATGTGCTCCTGTTTGTTTTAATAAATCAATATTTACAACATCTAATTTTTTTACAGTAACTCTTAATCTTGTTGCACAGTTATCAATGTCAGAAATATTTCCCATTCCTCCCAAAGCTTCTATTATTGTTTTAGCTTCTCCAGAGGTATATTTTCCTTTCAGTCCTTTTTCTTGTTCCTCGTCATCTTCTCTTCCAGGTGTTTTAGCATTCAATTTTTCTATTAAGAATTTAAACAACAGATAATTTACTATAAAGATTGGAATTCCAAGAATAAGTATCCAGATATAATTAGTTTTAGAATTTCCTTGGAATACTCCAAATAGTAAAAATTCAACCAATCCAGCTGAGAAAGTAGATCCTATTGTAATTTTAGCTATTGCTGCAATAACAAAAGATATTGCAAAAGAAACTGCTTCTGCAACAAAAAGTAAAGGTGAAGCAAATAGTAAAGCAAATGATATTGGTTCAGTAACTCCAGTTAAGAAACTTGTAAGTCCTATTGAAAGTAAAAATCCAAATGTTGCTTTTCTTTTCGGTCCTTTTGGAATAGCTGTATACATAGCTAAACATATAGCAGGCATTGTAAATATCATATGGAAATATCTTCCACTGTTGTATAAAGCTATATTTGAAAAATAATGTACTGTATTGTGATCAGCTAATTGTGCAAGGAATATATTTTGCCATCCTTCAATAACTTTTCCCCCAACTTCTAATGTTCCTCCAGCAGCTGTAGTCCAGAACGGAAGATAGAATACATGGTGAAGACCTAAAACATAGAATCCTCTAAGAACAAGTCCATACATAAATGCTCCAAATATTCCTAACCCTTGAGTTAAAACTCCAAAATAAGCAATCATAGCAGCTATTGCTGGCCAAACAAAAACCATGATTAAAGATACAAACATAAAGACGACAGTATTAACTATTGGAACAAATCTTGCTCCTCCAAAGAAAGCTAATACATCTGGAAGTTTAGTTTTATAGTATTTATTATGAACAACCCCAGTTACAATACCAGCTAAAACTCCTCCAAAGACATTCATATTAAGAGTTTTTATTCCAAACTGTACAGCCTGTCCATAAAGACGTATATCTGCGCCAGCAGGAGCTTCTTTTCCAAAAATACTTATAAATGCCCCTGTTCCTGTTAAAAGAACAAAATACCCAACAACTGCTGAAAGACCAGCAGACCCTTTTTCATTTTTTGCTAACCCAGCAGCTATACCAACAGCAAAAATTAATGGCAGTGCAGCAAAAACCCCATTTCCTACAGCATTCATTAATTTAAGCAATCCTTGTAAAACAGCATTATCCAAGATAGAATAAGCTTTTATTACTGCTCCTGATGATAATGCAGCAGAAATACCAAGTAAAAGCCCTGCTACTGGCAAAATAGAAATAGGCATCATAATAGCTTTACCTAACTGTTGTCCTAAGCTAAAAAGATTGTCTTTTAAACTAACTTTCCCTTCCATAATCAACCTCCACATTTTATTTATGTACTTTATTTTATTAAGATACTTTAATTAAATTGATTATAATTCATAAAAAATGACTTGTCAATACAAATTATATGTTGTATTATACATTATATAAAACTTGTATTATTTTTTTAAAAGTTGTAAATATAAATAAGGAGAGTATATTATGGAAGATAAAAAAGTTTCAAAATATCAATTGGTGGAAAGTTATATAGTTGAAGGAATACAAAGTAATCACTATAAGGTTAATGATATTCTTCCAACAGAAGCAGAACTGTCTGAAAAATTTAACTGCTCCAGAGTTACTGTTCGTCAAGCACTAAGTAATCTGGCATATAAAGGTATCATATACAGAATACAGGGAAAGGGGTCTTTTGTATCAAAAGAAAATACTTTGAAGCGTTCTCCTCTCCTTAAAAGCTTTACTGAAGATATTCTTGATATGGGAAAAAAGCCATGGTCAATAGTAGAAACTTTTCATATAACAAAAGTTGGAGAACATATTGGAAGGATAATGGGATTAAAACCTAATGAAAAGATTTATTATATTGAAAGAATCAGATTTGCTGATAATGATCCTATTCTTTTTGAAAAAACATATATGGAAATATCTAAGCATCCTGAGATGTCTGTAAAAATATTAGAAGGTTCTAAGTATGAATATGCTAAAAAGCAAGGAATGGAAATTTCTATTTCTTACCAAAATATAACTCCTGTGTTTCCTCCTGAAAATATAGCTGAAAAATTAAAAATTTCTTCTAAGACACCTATTTTAAAATTATCAAATGTTACATACTTATCAAATGGAGAACTTTTTGACTATAATGAGCTATATATGAATACAGAATTATACCAATTAAACATAGTAAAGAAAGTTGAAAAATAATTCTATTATATTAAAATATATTATCAAAGAACCCATATATTAAAAAAATGATTATTTAAAAATCTATGGGTTCTTATTTTATTTTTGATAATATACATATAAAATTTTGATACTATTTAATTTTTTTATACTTCCATCTCTAATCTTTCTAAAAATTTTTTAGCTGCTTTAGAAAATATTTGAGATTTTTTCCATACAATATTTAAACCGACTTCTAATTTTGGTTCTAATGGTTTAAAACATAAAACACTATTTCCTGTAGTATTTACTAATTTATCAAGACTCAGTGCATATCCAATACCTTCCTCTACCATAAGAGAAGCATTGTAAACTAAATTATATGTAGTTACAATATTCAACTTATCATAATCTAAACCTATCCATTCTGAAATTTCTTTTCCAACCATTGATTGCCTGGAACATAAAAGCGGAATATTCAATAAATTTTCTGGCTTTATTGTATCACATGATGCTAATGGACTATCTTTTCTCATTAATAATCCCCATATATCTGTTGCAGGAAGTTTTATATATTCATATTTTTTTATATCTGCTGGCTCAATTAATATCCCAAAATCTAATAATCCCTTATCTAACCGTTCTGTAACATCATCTGCATTTCCACTGAATATGTGATATCTTATATTAGGATATTCCTTTTGTAATTTTTTTGCTGTTTGAGCAATTATTCTCATAGCATCTGTTTCTCCTCCACCTATATAAATATCCCCATTTATAATCTCATCAGAGGTTATAATTTCTGTTTCTGTCTTTTCCACTAATTCAATTATTTCCTCTGCTCTTTTTCTTAGAAGGACTCCTTCATCTGTTAAAGTAAGTTTTCTGCTTCCCCTAATAAATAATTTTTTTCCTAATTCTTCTTCTAATTCCATAAGTTGTCTAGAAAGAGTAGGTTGTGTTACATGTAAAGACTCTGCTGCACCTGTAATGCTTTCTTCCCTAGCTACAGCAACAAAATAACGTAAAACCCTTAATTCCATGTTCCATCCCTCCAAATAATTTCATTTTTAAAATTATACCTTTTTTTAATATGCTTATCAAGCATAGTTTTATATTTAATATAGGTATTTGATATTAAAATATCTATACTCTATAATTAATAAACAAAGAGTTTAAAAATGAATATGCATAGTAATCTTACTAAGTTTTACAGCTTTATGAAATAAAAATTTTAAGTTTAAACTTAATTATAGT
>ERZ773144.1433-NODE-1433-length-21414-cov-14.244908_pt1 | contig 21414 bp, 7 predicted proteins | sample MGYA00580849_ERZ773144 | MGnify/ENA primary metagenome ERZ773144 (study PRJEB29015, sample SAMEA2737861) | human gut metagenome | biome: human gut; feature: human-associated habitat; material: faeces | place: China | collected 2012 ...
AGCCTTCTGCACGCTGTGTTGAACGGTAAATTCTGTAGCTGACAGCTTCCGGCACAGCAGACCATGTAACCGTATTTGCTGCATTTCCGGATTCTGCACCAATAGACGGTGCTGTCATCGGCAGTACAAAATGTACAGACGAAGTTTCCATAGAATTGCTTTCCTGTCCGCCGCAGACACCTGTAATTCTGAACTGATAGTCACCTGAATTTTCCGGTACATAGCTGTAAGAAGTTTCAGCGGTGGTATCCAGCTCCTTATAAGTTACGCCGTTATCCTGTGATACCTCTACGCGGTACTTTCCGTCTAACTGCGCACCCTCACCGCTCCATGATACCGTAATGGAAGAACGGTCCTCTGAAATTACCGGTGTATTTACTCCTGTAACAGCCGGTGCTGTTCCGGCATCTTTATAATAATCCTTCTGATTATATAAAATGTTGCCCTCAGCATCCTTTGCCACCCAGTTGGTAATTTCCACATCGGCGCCAACCAGTGCCAGTCCGTATGATACGGCATCTTCTGCTGTCAGTGTCATATCCTTCCACTTGAATTCCTTTTTATCTGAATACGTCTTATTGCCGTTAGCATCGACAAGCAGCGGCTTACCAAGACTTTCAAATTCGGCAAGATAGCCGTTTTCGGTTCTTGTAAAGGTTACGTTATATTTATTATCTGCTGCCACCTCATACTTTGGTGAACCGTTTCCGGCTTTTCCAGTGCCTTTCATCCAATAGCCCGAAAGTGCATCGGTTCCAACCGATGAATCATAGCCCCTGAATCCCAATGAAGCAAACGCATATTTACCCGAAGTCTGGAATGCACCGACAAAAACACCCGTCCTTTTTGCATTCTGACCCGTAATCGAATAATCCTTAATTTTAAGAGTCATGGACATAGATGCAAATGCATCATTTTCCGGCAGTAAAATGTAACTTGTATTGACTCCTGCATCACCTGTACTCTGTGTAATATATCCGCTTTCTGCAGACTGTTCTGCTTTCATTACAGAACCCGCCCCGGTAACAGTTAGCAAATCTGAACCGGATACCTGCGGCTTATATCCGCTTTCCTCCTGACCTGAATTATCCCTATTCTGGTCATACAGTACATTTCCTGACATATCGGAAAGCACCATATCCGTCACTGTGACGTCCGCACTGTAAACTGCCAGTCCGAACTGTGCCATAATATCCGGTGTCAGCGCAGAATCCGAAGCCTTAAAAGTCTTTTCATTGACAGTTTCACTGCCTTCCTCCTGAAATGTGGCATAATAGGTATTGTCTGCTTTCTTTTCAATGCTTACCGTATAAACAGCCCCTTCTGTCCATGCCTGCTTCGGACTTCCGTTTCCAGCCTTGCCGGAAGCTTTCAGCCAGTACGGTGATACGGCATTTACATCACCTGTACCTCTGAATCCGATTGAATTATAAAGGTAATCTCCGTCCGGCTGGAAAGCACCGGCATACACGCCGGAATATTTTCCATTGCTAAATGAATTGACCTTTAATTTCAACGTCATTTTTGCCGCTTCTTTCGACTGTGGGAATAAAATGTAGGAAACATTTTTTCCTGCCGTTCCCTTATTTCCAACCATACTTGCAGATTCTGCGGTCTGGCTGATTGTCATACTGCCTGCATCCTGTGTCACGGTTACATCTTCCGTATCGCCGTAGGTCTGCAATGTATAATCAATTTTAACATCTTCTTCTGCCTGTGCTGAAATTGTAAGCTTTACACCGGATGTCAGCCTGTCTGCCTTTACAACAATATCTCCGGTTTTGGCATCATAGGTATAATCCTGCTTTGCAAGAACATTTTCTCCTGCTTTAATTTCAATTGCATCCGGAAGATGATATCCGCTGTCTGCTGTAAGCTGCGTTGTAAAATCTGTACCGACTGCCGCATAATCCGCACCGCTTGTTGTAATGTGTTCAAGGTTATAGTCAACATCTGTAAATTCTTCATGAATCGCAATATTTGAAAACTTTGCCGTGCTTAAATTTTCAAGGCTGTTTGCCGCTTTATTCGCATCTACGGCAAATCCCACATAAATGTCTTGTGCCATTTCAATAGTCTTTGAACCGACCTTTGTCCACGTTACACCGTCATCAGATGCATATCCTGTAAAGGTATCGCCGCGTCTTATCAACTTAAACCATGTTCCGTTAAAGTCTGCACCGCTCTTAAAATGCAAATCCCTTACCAGTGGTATTCCCGCTTTTTCTGCACTTGCAGGCGAATCAATCGTTTCAGAAATATCCGAAATTTTACCGTTTGTTTCAAGTCTGCTTGCAAGATAGGTTGACCATGTGGTTTCATTGCTGATTTTAACCATTGACATACCGAGTGCCGCCGTCTTTGAACCGCTCTCTAAGCTTTCACGGAACATCACACCGGTAAATACATGGTTGTCAACGGTTGTTGCTGAATCCAGTTTTGTAATAATTTCTGCATCACCTTTGACAAGCTGATACGTATACTGAAAATCATCGGTTGTGGCATCTGCATAGGTACTGCCGGATACGCAGCCTTCTGATGCGCCTAATTTTCCGGCACCTTTCACTGTCATCACACCATTTTCCAAACTTGCATTTCCCGCTACACCCGGATTGCCAATATCAGTGCTTGTCCACTCGCCTGTGCCAGCTGTGCTGTTAATATGCAGCTTCGATACAGATGACTGGGTCTGATTGCCATCATTATCATAGGCTCTAGCGGTGATATTGTACGTGCCGTCTGTCAACCCCGTATAATCAAAGGTAAATGGTGCGGTATCTGCTGTTCCGACAAGCTGTATACCATTGTAAAATTCTACCTTTGCAATGCTTCCCCCATTGTTTGCCTTTACATCAGCTGTCACTGTTACTGTCTGTCCTTCATCATACTGTGCATTATCCTGTAAATCAAGGGTAATATCCGGATTTGGTGCCGTATAACCGGACTGCTCTACATTTTCAACAAGTCCGTTAAAATATTCTTCTACGTAGGCATATCCGGTTGCCGGATTGGTTTTCTTGGAATCACTTGCATCATTCGGATTTAAGCCATGTGCCGTTTCCCATGTATCCGGAATTCCGTCCATATCTGTATCAAATGAAGCAGCCCGTACAGATTCTTTTGCCGGATAGCCGCCGACCTCATCTTCTGTATTCACATATCTTCCCGAATCTGTCCGCGTTTCGGCTACAACTCTCGCATCGATGGCATCACGGTACGGATAGGTCGCACCCGCCTGCGCAAGCACCGGTTCATAACAGTCCGCAGCACTTGTCACTGTGGCACTGTCAAATCCTTCTGCCGTATACGGTGTTTCTGAAACTACAGTTTTATTGGCTCCTTCTGTCACGCCTGACATTTTTGAACCTTTTGCATTGTCAGCGGTAATTTCAGCATTGCCGTCCATGTAGTTGCCGTTTACATAAAATCCGCCCGGTTTTGTGGCTTCACCCATATCAATGACCTGATACCGAACCTGTTCTCTCGTTCCCTGTCCCGGTTTTAAGAAATTGTTGATAAAATTGGTATACGCATAACCACCACCATAGCAGGTGTTATATCCCCAGTTATAAAGAACATTATTGCTTAACTGCAGTGTTGCCGTACTGCCTCCATCCTTTGTCGGATCGCCCATGCATCCGCCGCCGATTCTTGGATTTCTCGATGTATGATTCGCAATCAGGTTATTCTGAAACAATACATTGTCGCCACCAAAAATACCGCCATATCCGTGACGGCCTTTGGAATGTCCTGAAACAGTCAGACTTTCCGATACGATACACCACTGTACTGTTCCGTCCTGTCCGCGGTAAGTTGAAACTGTTTCATCGGTATTCCAGCTAAACGAACAGTGGTCGATCATAAAAGTCTTATTATCCCTGCCCCAGAGTGCATCCATGGAATCTCCGCCGGTATGTACATTTGCCGCACCCGGACGGAAACGCATATAACGGATAATCAGATTTTCAGAATTGCTGATATTTGTATCCCAGCCGGACAGGGTAATACCATCCCCCGGTGCTGTCTGTCCTGCTACGGTAATATTTTTTCTTTCTTTAAAGGTCAGTGTCTGCTTTAATTCTATCGTACCACCCACATTAAATACAATCATCGTTCCGCCTTTATCTTTGGCAAATTCTTCAATGCCATAACGCAAAGACCCTTCTACCGGTGTTTCACCTTTTCCGTAATCCTCCAGTGTTGTAACGACATACACATCATATCCGCGTCCGCCGGTTGCAAATCTTCCACCGCCTTCTGCGCCTGCAAATGCAAGCAGGGTGTTATTTTCCGCCCCATATGCAAATGTTCCCGCCGGCAGGGATATGCCTGATGTTGCCATCAGTCCTGCCAGTGCAAATGCCGTTGCCCTTTTTACGTGATGTCTGTTCGCCCTTCTCCGCTGTGCGCGGTTTTGTATCTTCTGATTCATTACTAACCCTCCAAATAAATATTTTCCATGATATCAGGGTCAAAAGGTCTAAACCGAATGAGCTTGCTCATAGGCGGGTGCTTTTCTCCCCAACATCTTCCCATATATGTATCATAATCTTTCACCCCGGCATTTCAAAGATACAATCCATTTTTGTGCAAAATGTATCTTTTGCAATTATTTTTTGTAAAAGTTTTTTGCAAAATATCTTGTTTTTAGTTTTATTTTTCGTTATGATAGACGTGCAGGGTACAATTTTTCATCGTACAAAATGTACTCTGTGTGAAAACAAAGAAATTGGAGTAGTGTGAAAAAGCCTTAAATCAAAACTTTTTCGCACGGCTATATTGTTTCCGAGCGAAAACAAATAGCCATGATTGCAGATGAGAAATCGCCTGCGCGAATTTCTCATCGCATCTACGCGACAAAGTCGCTCAGAAATGGAGTAGTATGAATGAGCAGTTATTAATATATGGGATTTTACATGAAGCATTTACACGGACAAGTTATGCACCGGAACCGGAAACCGCAGATTTACTGCACCTCCGCTTTCCGTATCCGTTTTTTTGTATCGCTGCATTTTCACTGTCTGGTACATATAAAGCAGAAACAGATTCTTACCGGCGTACACTGGTTTCCATCATTCCAAAATACACCGCCGGACTGGCAGAATTTCCAACATTCTTCTATCGCACGGAAAATCATGAATTTTTACTGCTTTTTAATTATCCTGAAGAATTTGAGCCAGACATCTATATTAAGCAGTCTTATGAATATTTTAAACAGCGGCACAACTGCACAGTCTTTTGGGGCATCAGCCGTCCCTGTGTCAGCCTGTCCGAATTTATCTTTGCAAAAAAAGAGGCGCTGACTGCGCTTTCATTTTCGCTGACGGACAGCCATGACGATATTACCGTGTATTCTGACCAATTGTTTTTTACTGCGGGAAATGCAGATCGCTGTTTCTATCCACAGACTGCCGCGGATTTATTAATAAAGGGCATAAAAACCAACAACATTGATTTGATTCGATTTATCCTGACCGTTCTTGAAGATGAAAATACACGGCTTCGCTCTTTTTCTCCCGGACAGATGATTGCTGGGCAAATGCTTGCCCTTCATAATGCTGTAACTGCCACCTTTTGGAGTCTGAATCCGGTAAAGTACGGTTTTTCAGAACAGCTATTTGCTTTCCAGCAGGAAATTATCAGCTGTCAGGGTGATTTTGAATATTATTTTTCACACCTGCATGACCTGTGTCTTTCGGTCAGCTCTGTACTTGCCGGGCAAAGAGTGAGCAAAAAGAAGGAACTCGTTCAGGAAACTGCCGATTTTATCCTGCAAAACTATGCCGATGCCAACTTAAATCTTTCAGGTACGGCACAGCATTTTCAAGTTTCCGAAGGCTATCTTTCGAGTATTTTTAAGGAATACGCCGGTATCTGTTTTGCGGAATACCTTGAAAAATGCCGCATTGAAAAAAGCTGTGTTTTGCTGTCGGACACTGACTCGACAATTGAACAGATTGCCGAAGATGTCGGCTATAACAGTGTGTATTCTTACCGCCGTGCCTTTAAGCGGCTGTTTCATATCAGTCCGTCCGCTTACCGGGAACAGAAACTGCCGTAAAAAACAAAAATACCCCGAAACAAAAATACCCCGCAGGGACTGTCAGATTTTATCGCTGACAGTCCCCGCGGGGCTTTTCTTTGCTTTTGAACCGACAATGCCTGTTCCGCTTAATGCCAGTAAGGCAAACAGCCATGTAACAGGGGTACTGTCACCGGTCTGGACAGGCGCACTCTGCGGCTGTTCCGGCTGTGCTTCTGCCTGTGCCTGCTGTGCTTCGGATACATCTTCTTTTTTCTGTATCGTCACCTCAACACGGTTGCCATCGGCGTCCACTGCCGTAACCTTTACCGGCTGATTACTGCCCTGTATCGTATAGATTCCATTATCCGCCGTAAGCTGTTTATCTCCTGCAAATACATTCTATAAATTATCATCTTCCACCGTAAACTTTACATTTTCACAATAAATGCCGCCGTCGCTGATTCCGATAAATACAGGCGGCTGTGTGACTTTCTGCACATAAACCTGTACATTTGCCATAGCTGTGTTTCCGGCTTTATCAGTAATCTTTGCATAAACAACCATTCTGCCGTCCGGCTCTACCGTAAATTCTTTTTTGTATAAATTCCACTTTCCGTTTGGCAGTGCATTTAACTGTTCTACACTCTGCTCACCCTCTGCAACATAGTAGACAATATTTGCAATGCCTGTTCCGGTATCGTGTGCCGTAATCTCTACTTTCTGTGTCTTATTAAAGAACTTTCCGAAAGTTATCTGATTCAGCCACTTGTTCCATGTCATGTCCGATATCGTAATACTGCCTTCCGGGATACCTACCACATAGCCTTCGGCACTGACTGCTTTAACCGTAACAGTCTGATTGCCGGTATTTAAAATTTGTATCTGCTTTCCTGTCGCCTGTCTTTCCTGACCGTAGCCTTCTTCCACAGTACCCAGCCTTTTAAACGGTATTTTTTCTTCATACACCTTTCCTCCTTAAATCCTCACATAGTTCTTTTGTATCATCATATTCTATTTATAGTTCTATTATATCATAATGTTTTTTATCTATATATCTAATTTTGTAACAAAAAATGACCTCCGGTCGTCAGATTTTTGCTTTACTTCTAACGACCGGAGGTCTGCTTCATATATTCGCTATATGATTTTTATTCTTTTATTTTACTTCTTTTTTCTTTCTGCCTGCCAGCACAACGAATGCTGTCATTGCCGCAAACATCATCAGTACAAATGGAACTGCACGCATGGTGTCCGCAGTTGCAACACCTGTATCCTCTGTCTGTGCATCAGAAGTTGTTGCTGCAGAACCTTCCGTAGACGGCTGTACCGTTTGTGTCGGCTGTACTGTTGTCGGCTCTGAAACAGTCGGCTGTTCCGGTTCTGACGGTGTGGTCGGCTGTTCATTTACTGTCTGATAAACTACCGCAAACGGGCTGAATGAGGAAACTTCAACATAAAGTCCATTGTCTGTCAGCTGCGGCATCAGTGTTTCCAGACCATTTTCTGTCAAATGAAGCACTGCAAATGAGTAACCGCTCTTTCCTGTTCCTGCCGGATATTCCAAAGTAACCCCCATCTTGCCATTCTTAAATGTTACAGTCTGACCTGCTTCATCTGTCAGATTCATTTCCAGATAAGAAACACTGCTGTTTTTCAAAGTTTCCGGCATTTCATTTTCGATTGCCGCTTTCATCTGCTGTGCAGCTGTATCGTATGCCTGTCCTTCTTTTACAATATTCAGGCTCAACTTTGTATTCTTTAATACACTGCCGTCTGCACCCACAAATTCAACTGTTTCAGGAACAGTTACTGTACCGCTTCCGTTGACTGTAACCGTTGTCTTTGTTTCTGTCGGTGTTGTCGGCTCACTCGGCGTCGTTGGCTGTTCCGGTGTCGTCGGCTGCTCCGGTGTCGTCGGTTCACTCGGCGTCGTTGGCTGTTCCGGTGTTGTTGGTTCACTCGGTGTCGTCGGCTGTTCCGGTTTCGTTGGCTCACTCGGGGTTGTCGGCTGCTCTGGCGTTGTCGGCCGCTCCGGTGTTGTTGGCTGCTCCGGTTCACTTGGCTGTTCCGGTTCTGCCGTAACTTCCTTACCGTCTACGATAAGCTTTACATCAGAGAAGGTTACATCGGCATTTCTTGCCACGTACATGCCCACATAGACATAATCGGAATCAATAGATGTCAATTTAAAGTCAAATCCACCGGTAATTGTTTCTTCTTTCCCGAATGTGCAGGCATATCCGTCTGTACTGCTTTCAATTTTAACATCAATCACATCACCTGCTGCAATTTCATTTACACAGATTCCTCCCCGTGTTAAAGCACCACTCTTTCTCGCAAAACAGTTCCATACATTTCCCTGTTTTGATAATTTTAGTGGTCCTGCTGCCACATAATCTCCCATCATATCTTTCGTATTCATATCCAGCCATACAGCATCTCTTACCATCAGTCCAAATGAAGCCTGATCATGTACATCGTAAGCTAACACTCTCATTTTAGCTGACAGTGTAAATACACTTTTTGCCGGGACTTTATAATAATACATCGCTATACCGTCAGAAGTATCCGTTATTTTCCCCTTTGTACTCTTAATATGGACTGTGTTATTTTCCAGTCCTTCAAGCACATGCGTTGCCTTTGACGGCTTACCGCCAAGGTCGCCAAATACCGAACCGCTCCAGATACCAATCTGTTTCCAAAGCTGACTGACATCTGTAACCGGAGTATATTCTGCTTCCTTATAATCCGGATTTGGCTGCAATACTTCGCTCTTTAACGGTTTTTGGGCCTCCTTAATGTGTTCTGAAAGTCCCGGAATATTCTGTTCTTTCAATATTCTTGTCATCATGTATGCATTATAACGTGCACCATAAATATTCGTATGCGTATTATCTACGCTGGTACCAGAAGACGAGGTCCATGCATGTAAATTCAATGTTTCATCTGCTCCCAGCTCATCATAAAGATTCTTTGTAAGTGTTGTCATATCCACAACGGTTATATCTAAATCTTCACCCATTTTACGAATTGCCTCGGCATAATTTCCTCCTTCAAATTTACCTGAATCCGATGTGATATGCAGATTTGAATCTTCCCATATTCCTGTTGCTGTTCTTCTGACAATCGGTGTACAAAGAACAACTGTAACGCCTTTTTCCTGCGCCGGTTTTACATAATTTACATACAGCGAATTGGCAAATGAACCTTCTGTCAAATAATTGCCATTTGGATTCGTATACCGTCCTTCATCCGCTTTTTCATCATTATGTCCAAAGCCAACAAACAGGTAATCTCCTGCTTTCATTCCCTGCATTAATGTCTGATACTGTTCTTCCTGCACATAGCTTTTTGAGCTTCTTCCTGACAATGCAAGATTTTTCACTGTGAGACTGCTATCAAAATAATGTTCTAACTGTGTTCCCCATCCATACCTTGGATAATAATAGGTATCATTAAAGCTGCATACCGTTGAATCCCCTACGGTCCATACCGTTGCCGCATTGAATGATGGAGTATCCGGCTGTTCAGGTTTTGACGGCTGCTCCGGTTTCGTTGGCTGTTTTGGCACCTGTGCCGATACAAAGCTCTTACTGTCACCTGTTGTTCCACTGATTGTTTCCGGCTTTATAACCAGTTTGATAGAACATCCTGCATCCTCCTGCGTAATTGTATAGCTTTTATCCGCATAAGAAGGTACTGCCTTTACCAGTGTTTCTTCTCCTGATGGTGTTATACGATACCATTCCAATACAGAGGCATCTGCTTTTTCATTACCACTTAACGTATACAATGCCTTTAAAACAGAACCCGTTTTAAGCTCGCCTTCGATGGCAATATCTTTCACTGTCACTGCCGTGTCTGTTTCCTGTACAAAATAAAACGGCTGCCAGCCCTTAAATGTCTGCACAATATCTGCATATGGATTTTCATTCTTTACTGTGCCTGCCGTTCTAGCTGAAACATCTGCCGCACCGCTTCCTAAAACCATCGTATTGTATTCCTGATAATTTGCATCTTCCGGTCTGGCACCACTCATTGAATTCCAGCCTACCGCTGTTACTGTATCCTTTGTCTGAAGCTTTGTATTTAAAAATGTAACCGTTGCACTGCTTCTCCATGGTCTTCCAAAATATCCTGACGCTACATCCCATGCATCATTGGCTGACACATAGCAATTTCTGAAAATGTAACCGGTCGTACTTCCATCTGCCGCAGCCGTAATATAAGCGCCCTTTTGTGTATTGCTGTATCCATAATAACTCAGTTCACAGGCATCAAATAAAACATCACCGCCGCCAAAGATATAATCAGTATTGCCATCTATGAAACAGTTCTTGAAATATGCCTGAATATTATTGCCTGTATACAGTGTATCCTGACTACTGACAATTCTACACTCATAAAACTCCGACTGTGAACCTTCAACTGCAAGCGCACTGGCACGTTCTGTCGCCTCACCGCTTGCCACATCAGAATCTTTGGTTCTTTCAAAATTCTTAATATCCGGTCCACCCGGTGTCACACCGTCTGCCAATTCTTCATCTGTAATGTATTTATTAAATGACGATTCAAATGTAATATTCTGTGCGCGAAATGCTGTTGCCGTATTTTTTATATAAACAGCCGCACCCCATTTTTGTGCAGTATTTTTTTCAAATTTGTCATACGCTGCTGCTTCTGAATAATACCCGTCAGCACCAATACTGTAGTATTCGTATCCAATACCATAATACCACGTTAACAGCACTTCTTTTTCCGGTTCATCATTAATAAATGTTACATATGGTGTATCTACAAGAACCTGCTCACGATACACCCCCGGCGCGATATGAACAGTAATACGCTCAGATTCATTAGAAGGATTCATCGCTTTACATGCTTTTACTGCTTCCCGCACCGTCTGATAATTATGCTCTTTCTGGTCATATCCGACATAAATATCCGGTACCCATTCAAGTTTTTCTTTTTTTGTCGTTAAAAATAGCAAATCTCTTGCGACTGCCTGATTTTCAACGACAATATGTGAAACAGTCTGATAGTCCCCTGCCTCTGCTTTTACTTCATATGTACCGTTACGCAGTTTAAGCTGATAACTATTTGCAGAAATCGCTGCATCATATATATACCGGTCTTCCATATTCACAAACTGTAACGCTGTCACTGTATCCGGCACATCCAAACCTGTAAATGCACCTGACACTGTGTAAGTTTCTTTTTTTACGACATGAATATTCTCTTGTGCTGATTGTGTCAGACGGATTTGCGCTGTTCCGTCCGGCTCATAATCGTTAACGCCGTTTAATGTAATCGTATATGGTACATCCGGTTCAATACTTACACTGTAAGCTCCCTGTTCATCCGGTATAAAAACAACATCTTCTTTTTCTGAATTTTGAGGTGCTTTTAAAATAACCCTTAATGCACTGGTATCATAATCTGTATCAAAGCCTGATATGTTTCCTTTTAATTCACACACATTTTTACTTTCCACAAAAAGATTCTGCTGTTTTCCGTTTATTACATCTGTATCCTGCACTGTAATATTTTTACACGCATCTGTGAAACCAAATCCCACATTTTCTGTAAGAACTGCCGTATATGTATATCCCGGTGTCAGGGAAACTTTATACATTCCATTTTTAACCTTTGCCTGCACTTCTTCCAGTGTTTCCGTATTTATAAATTTTACGCCATATTCTGCAATATCCGTACCTGCCATATCTACAGTTCCTGTTACCTCAACCGGAGGAATCTGTAAAATTCTGTGGTATACCGGTTTTACATTTGTCGTACTTCCAACATAAATCTGATACTGTCCACTGTACTGTGCAATAAATTCATACCGTTTACAGGCTGCATTTCCAATATCTGCTGTATCGTCCTGTGTTCCCTGTGTCCCTTTATAAAGGAAATGAACTTTGTCGGTTTCTTTTGTATAAGACCCCATATATGCCACAATTTTATCTCCGGCACTTACATCATTTAATGTAACACAGCGTCTTGTATTTCCACCTTTTCCATTGCATTTCCATACACCATCAGAACAATATCCGTCCTCATATGAAAATGTCGTATAATTCACACCGCCTGTGACAAATTTCAGCGCATTGACACCGCCCTGTATGCTGTCTCCACTTTCGTATTTTACTGCAAGTGTACCAAAATTCACTATCTTATCTGTATTAACCGTCCCATCCAGTGTACCATTTTCACCTATAAGACCATTGGCATCCCATGCTGCCTGTGTGATATTGTTATGATATATTTGTGTATCCTCTTCCTGCTTTGCTCCAAAATCCCACACTTCAATCTGTCTTGTAACTTCCGGTCTCTGAAGTTCGGATGGAGTCACAAGAATATACGGAATATATGTATTTGCTGTCAGCGTAACTGTTCCGGCATTTCCCGTATACTCAAAAACAATTCGATCCGAACCGTCGGTCTGGGATTCACTATAACAATTCTGTGTCTTTGAAGACTGAACCGTCTGGTCAAGTGTTCCGGATTCAGTATTAAGTTTAATATCACCACCCCACCGGCAGCCTCCAATCATAATGCTGCAGTCTCCCGGTACCTGAATCGTAAATTCCGTTTTCCCCTGCATTCCATGTGTTGAATCCTTATACCGTCCGGGTGTCCGAACCTCCATCAATCCTATAACACCTGTATTCAAAACAGGTTCTGACACACTGCTGTCTAAATTGTAAAGCACACTATCTTTTATCCTGAAATCATAATAATAGCTGGTATTCACTGCCATCTGTGCTGCTGTCATTCCATCAGCCACCATTATAGACTGTGGTATATAATCATCTGCAAGCGGTGTAATCAGAATTTCCGGTATATACGATCCCGGTGAACTCACGGTAACTGTTCCCGCATCTCCCACATAACAAAAGCTTACTCTGTCCTGACCACTTGTATCAGCCCGATTATAACATTTTGCTGTTTTTGCTGCTTTAGACACGGCATCCAATGCTCCCGTTGTTGTTTTTAATACAAACTGGTCATTCTGTCCTGTAAACTGACATCCTCCAATTGTAATCATACAATTTCCAGCGACCTTAAACGTCATCTGTGCCTGTCCGTTCATGCCATGATCTGTACTATGGAATTTTCCCGCCTTCTCCACGGTCATCAATCCAAATGCGCCACATTTCATTTCCGGATTAGCACTTTCTTTTGATGTATCATAAATTTCACTGTCTTTGTTTTGAAAATTAAATGCATATGCAGTTCCTTTTACTGGTTCTGTTACCAGAAATCCGTCTGCGTATGTATATTCTTCAGAATCCGCAGCAAAAATGGCATAATCGCCTGTAAATACTGATGTTATCATCATCAGAAGCGTTAATGCCATGCTGATCCATCTTTTGGTTGTTTTTCGCAACTTCATTTGTAATACCTCCTATTCTTTATTTTAAATTTATACTGCGGATTATAATTGCATCGCATTCATTTTGCAATATATTTTATAAAACTATTTTTCTTTTCTCTGTTTTAAACGTTTTTTTGCTCATTTGATTGTTAATATTTCACAATTCTTTTGTAAATTTTAATATTTTTTTATTACTTTTGTTGTTCTGCTTGTACAAAATATGTATTTTCATTTTAATAAAACAAAATTCTTTATCTGTATATCTAATTTTGTAACAAAAATATTAATTCTATATATATGCCCTATCATTTAAATAGGTTTATTTTTAAAATCAAAAACACCCGGAGAAAATCGTTTTACCGACTCTCTCCGGGTGCTTCTATTTTAGATTCTGTCTGTTAAGACGAATCTTTTTTACTTATAAAGTTCTACTAACTTCAGTAAGTGCTGGTAACGTGCATTTGCAGTCTTTTCAGATTCAGCAAAGAGTTTTTCAGCTCTTTCTGGGAATGGCTTAATCAGTCTTGTGTAACGAGCTTCGTTATTTAAGAATTCCTGATATGAACCATCACCTTCCTTAGAAGTTAATGTGAATGGATTCTTTCCTTCAGCCTTTAATGCAGGGTTGAATGAGAACAGATTCCAGTATCCGGCCTTAACAGCCTTCTTCATTTCATCCTGGCAGTGGTTCATACCACCCTTAGCGATACCGTGAAGTTCGCAAGGAGCGTAACCAATGATTAATGAAGGACCGTTGTAGCTTTCAGCTTCAGCAATTGCCTTAACAGCCTGTGCAGGATTAGCACCAAGAGCAATCTGTGCTACGTATACGTAACCATAGCTCATAGCGATTTCTGCAAGACTCTTCTTGCTGATTTCCTTACCTGCTGCTGCGAACTGGCAGACTTCACCGATGTTAGAAGCCTTTGAAGCCTGTCCACCTGTATTAGAATACATTTCTGTATCGAATACCATAACGTTTACATTCTCACCTGATGCAAGTACATGGTCAAGACCGCCGAAACCGATATCATAAGCCCAACCATCACCACCGAAGATCCATACAGACTTCTTAGCGAGGTAATCTTTCTTTGCAAGAACTTCCGGTGCAAGAGGACAACCTTCTTTTGCTGCCTTTTCCACTTCCGGAATCAGTGCTGCAACATCTGCTGCATTCTTCTTTGTATCATCCTTAGATGCAAGGAAGTTTGCTACAGCTGTCTTTAATTCAGCAGATGCCTTTTCAGAAGCTGCCATTTCTTCAAGTTTAGCAATAGCCTGATCTCTTAAAGTCTTCTGTCCAAGATACATACCGAAACCGTGTTCTGCATTATCTTCAAACAGTGAGTTTGCCCAAGCCGGACCCTTTAAGGAATCTTTATTTACTGTATATGGTGATGTAGCTGCCGGACCACCCCAGATTGAAGAACAACCTGTAGCGTTGGAAATGTACATCTGCTCACCAAATAACTGTGTAATTAATCTTGCGTAAGATGTTTCTGCACAGCCTGCACAGCTTCCTGAGAACTCAAGGAGTGGCTGGTTGTACTGAGAACCGATAGGAGTAGCATCTGTAAATACAGGCTTAATCTCCTTCTTGCCAACATTTGCTACTAAGTAGTCAAATACCGGCTGTTCTTCTGCCTGTGATTCCTGTGGAACCATCTTTAATGCGCCCTTAGCGGCTGCCGGACATACAGTTACACATTCGCCGCATCCCATACAGTCTAATGGAGATACAGACATTGTAAACTTCATGCCTTCAGCTACTGCATGCTTAGAATCAGCAAGCTTAATCTGTGAAGGTGCTGCACTTACTTCACCTGCATCCAGAATAAACGGACGGATTGTTGCATGAGAACATACGAATGCACAGCTGTTACACTGAACACAGCTTGTAGGATCCCATTCAGGAACCATAACGGCTGTTCCTCTCTTTTCGTATGCAGATGCACCTGTTTCAAACTGACCATCAGCAATATCCTTAAATGCAGATACAGGAAGGCTGTCACCATCCATTAATCCGATAGGATCTAACAGTTCGTTGACCATCTTTACAGTAGCCGGACGACCTGTACGGTTGATTGTCTTCTTTTCTTCTGTTGCATTTGCCCAGTCAGCAGGTACTTCTACCTTATGTACAGCATCTACACCGGCATCAATTGCCTTGTAGTTCATTTCTACAACAGCGTCACCCTTCTTGCTGTATGACTTCTTAGCTGCTGCTTTCATGAATTCAACTGCCTGATCGATAGGCATTACGTTTGCAAGCTTAAAGAATGCAGACTGTAAAATTGTATTTGTTCTCTTACCCATACCAATTTCAATTGCTTTGTCAATTGCATTGATTGTGTAGAGCTGGATATTGTTCTTTGCAATATACTGCTTTGCTTCTGCATTCAGATGTTCAGCGAGTTCTTCGTCTGACCACTGGCAGTTAATCATAAAGATTCCGCCCGGCTTAACATCCTGAACCATCTTGTATCCCTTTGTGATGTAAGATGGGTTATGGCATGCAACAAAGTCAGCCTGATTGATATAGTATGGACTTCTGATTGGGTTATCACCAAATCTTAAGTGGCTGATTGTAATACCGCCAGTCTTCTTAGAGTCATACTGGAAATATGCCTGAATGTACTTATCTGTATGGTCACCGATAATCTTTGTCGAGTTCTTATTCGCACCTACAGTACCATCACCGCCAAGACCCCAGAATTTACATTCAACAGTACCCTTAGCAGATGTAATAGGAGCCGGCTTAACTTCCGGTAAGCTTAAGTTTGTTACATCATCTACGATACCGATTGTAAATCTTGCCTTTGGAGCATCTTTTTCAAGTTCTTTGTATACAGCGAATACTGATGAAGGTGGTGTATCCTTAGAACCAAGACCGTAACGGCCGCCTGTTAAGATAACATCATTCATACCGGCTTCACGAAGTGTTGCTGCTACATCAAGATAAAGAGGTTCACCTAATGAACCAGGTTCCTTTGTTCTGTCGAGTACCGCAATCTTCTTAGCAGTCTTAGGAAGAACCTTTAAGAGGGAAGCTGATACCCATGGACGATACAGTCTTACTTTTACAAGACCTACTTTTTCGCCCTTTGCTGTTAAGTAGTCAATTACTTCTTCAGCTACATCGTTGATAGAACCCATTGCAATGATGACTCTGTCTGCATCCGGTGCACCATAGTAGTTGAATAAATCATAATCTGTACCTAACTTTTCGTTAATCTTCTTCATGTACTTCTCAACAACTGCTGGAAGTGCATCATATGCTGAGTTACATGCTTCACGATGCTGGAAGAAAACATCACCGTTTTCATGTGAACCACGCATAGCCGGATGTTCCGGATTCAAGGCATGTGCACGGAATTCTTCTACTGCTTCCATATTGCACATTTCCTTTAAGTCTTCATAGTCCCACTTTTCAATCTTCTGAATCTCGTGAGATGTACGGAAACCGTCGAAGAAGTTAATGAATGGAACTTTACCTTCAATTGTTGCAAGGTGTGCAACCGGGCTTAAATCCATAACTTCCTGAGGGTTTGTTTCAGCAAGCATTGCGAAACCAGTCTGACGACAGGCGTAAACGTCACTATGGTCACCGAAAATATTCAGGGACTGTGTAGCAACTGTACGTGCTGATACATCAAATACACAAGGAAGCTGTTCACCGGCAATCTTGTACATATTTGGAATCATCAGAAGAAGACCCTGTGATGCAGTAAATGTTGTTGTTAATGCACCTGCTGCAAGTGAACCGTGTACTGTACCTGCGGCACCTGCCTCTGACTGCATTTCTACCACCTTTACTGTATTACCAAAAATGTTTTTCTGTCCTGCTGCTGACCACTGGTCAACAACATCTGCCATTGGACTAGAAGGTGTGATAGGATAGATACCTGCAACTTCTGTAAACGCATAAGCAACGTGTGCAGCAGCTGTATTACCATCCATAGATTGTTTTGCTCTAGCCATTTCTTTGTAATCCTCCTTAAAAATATTGTGGAATTGTATCATTCCGATTATCTATATTTTAGTATTTCTTCGACAAAATGTAAAGGCATTCTTCTAAATTATCTATTAAAATACATAATTTCTTTGTAATGCCTTTACAATTTTTGTTTATTTTCACTATCGTTTGTGTATACAATATACTGTATCAGCTTCTTTTTATAACCTTTTCTGCCAGTTTTTCCAATGCCTGTCCATCTGCCTTTTTCATGACTGACCGGATTGTTACCATATCCTCACAAATAGTTATATTCTTCATATTCTCCAGATATGACTTCATCAACCTGCCGGATACCGGACCCCACGAACCGTTTTCAATCACTGCCGCATAGCGGTTCTGGAAATTCTTCATTTTTAAATGATACAAAAAATCCTCCATGCATGGCATTAATCCACCATCATACGTAATGCCCGCAAGCACCAGCGCATCATAACGGAAGCTGTCCGCAACCGCTTGGGCCATATCTGCTCTTGCAAGGTCAAAAACAGCAACATTTTCTTCACCCTGCCCCTTCAATATAGAAGCAAAATGTTCAGCCACATATTTTGTATTGCCGTGAATTGATGAATATGCCACCACGACGCCCTTTTCTTCCGGCTGATAACTGCTCCATTTTGCGTATTTATCCAAAAAGTATTCCAGACCACCGGTAAGCACCGGTCCGTGCAGCGGTGCAATTTTTTCAATATCAAGTACCGCTGCTTTCTTTAAAAGGCCCTGGACATTAGCACCGTACTTGCCGACAATATTAATAAAATACCTTCGTGCTTCCCCTGTCCACTCATGCTCCAGTACGTCCTGTGCTTTTCCTGCGGCATCATAAGTGCAGCTCTGTGACAATGCACCGAATCTGCCAAATCCGTCCGCTGAAAATAAAATCTTATCGGCTTCATCATATTCGACCATGACTTCCGGCCAGTGTACCATTGGTGCCATCACAAAATGCAGCGTATGTCTGCCAAGCTTTAACGTATCGCCTTCCTTAACTTCTAATATAGAAAGTTCTTCCGTATCCAGTTCAAAAAACTGTGGCAGCATGGCTACTGTTTTTGCATTTGCCACAACAACCGTTTCTGGATACTTTACCAGAAATTTCCGGATATTTCCGGCATGGTCCGGCTCTAAATGCGAAACAACCAGATAATCCGGCGCTTTTCCACCAAATACTTCTTCCAGATTATCAAACCACGCATCTGTCGCCCGGTTATCCACCGTATCCATTACTGCAATTTTGCTGTCCTTAATCACATAGGAATTGTATGTCACCCCGTCCGGTATCCGGTACTGGCTCTCAAACAAATCCAATGTCGTATCGTTTACACCTACATAAAAAACATCTTCTGAAATCTTCCAAACTGCCATGCCAATCCTCCTTGTTTTTGCGAAGCAAAAATCCATGTGAGCTTGCTCACATTGCTCCTTAGCGAGGAGAAGATTTTGCCTCATTGTTTTTGCTTCTTTTACTTTTTTTGTCATTATAAATCTTTTTCGTATTAAAAACAAGAACGTTTACTATTTTTATTGAATTTAAAAGAAAAACTTTACAGATATTTTATACATGAAGCCGTCATCTGATTCAAAAAACACCGCAGAAAAGTTTATCCTCTTCTGCGGTGTCACTCAATTTATTCTTTATATTATAGTAGTTTTACAACTTAGTCATCTGCGCCCTGTAAAGCATCGTAGCCTGTTTCTCCGGTACGAACCTTTACGACATCTTCCACATCGTATACGAAAATCTTACCGTCACCGATATGTCCGGTGTAGAGTGCCTTCCTTGCTGCATCAATAACATCTGCAACAGGAACTTTTGAAACAACCATTTCGACCTGAATCTTAGGAAGAAGCTGCATATCAACTTCAACACCTCTGTAGTATTCCGGTGCGCCTTTCTGTGTACCACAGCCGAGTACCTGTGTCACTGTCATACCTGTTACGCCGATGTCGTTCATTGCCTTCTTTAACTTTTCAAACTTAGACTGCTTTGCAAGGATTTCAACCTTTGTAATCTTATTTTCCTTTTCAGGAGAAGTCTTTACAACTGCCGGCACGGCATTTTCCAGCTTTTCAGAACCGAAGACTTCGATTTCATCATCAGCTGCGATTGTTAAATCATTTGCTGCAAATTCAAATCCTGAGTATGCACTTGCAAGACCGTGTTCTGCATAATCCAGACCCTTGATTTCAATATCTGCCGGTACTCTTAAACCGATTGTGTGCTTTAATACTTCAAATACGATAATCATTGTTATGCCAACCCATGCGCAGACTGTAACAACACCTAACAGCTGGATACCGAGCTGCTTAAATCCACCACCGTAGAAAAGGCCTGCTCCAACACCGTTCTGACCTGTTGAGAAAAGTCCGACACAGATTGTTCCGAGTAAACCATTTGCAAAATGAACACCGACTGCACCAACCGGGTCATCAACCTTACATACTTTATCAATAAGTTCGATTACCAATACAACTGCGATACCTGCGATAATACCTTCAATTGCTGCACCGTACATATCAATACAGTCTGTACTTGCTGTTACGATAACAAGACCTGCTAATGTACCGTTTAATGACATGGATACATCCGGCTTCTTATAGCGAATCCATGTAAATAACATGGTTGTTACGGTTGCTACGGCTGCTGCCATATTTGTTGTAGAGAATACTGAACCTGCAAGCGCACCCATTGTCATTTCCGAACCGTCGGCTGCATTTGTCAGACCTTCCATTGCTACGGTTGAACCACCGTTAAATCCAAACCAGCAGAACCACAGGATAAATACACCAAGTGCCGCCATTGTCAGGTTGTGTCCAAGAATTGCTCTTGGCTTTCCGTTCTTATCGTACTTACCGATACGAGGGCCTAATACTGCGGCACCAATCAAAGCTGCCATACCGCCGACCATATGTACTGCACAGGAACCGGCGAAATCGTGGAAACCTAATTCTGATAACCAGCCGCCGCCCCAAATCCAGTGACCGGATACCGGGTAAACAATAAGTGAGATAATTGCACTGTAAATGCAGTATGCCTTAAAATCTGTTCTTTCTGCCATTGCTCCGGACACGATTGTTGCTGCTGTTGCACAGAACACTGTCTGGAAAATAAAGAATGCGTAAAACGGAACACCGTCCGGTGTTACTGCTGAGTAATCACCTCGTGTAAATAAATCAATTCCACCGAATATTGCACTGGATGATCCAAACATAATACCAAAACCGATAATCCAGAAAATCGGAGTACCGATACAAAAGTCCATTAAGTTCTTCATAATAATGTTACCGGCATTTTTTGCTCTTGTAAGACCGGATTCGAGTATACAGAAACCTGCCTGCATAAAGAATACCAGTGCGGCGCCTACCAGCACCCATACTGTATTAACTGCTGAAAAGTCCATAACCATTTCCTCCCTTAATTCCATCTTCTTTGTCATGTCTTCTGGTCAGGTGGATCCGAGCCTGTCCGGATTATTGAACTATACGAAAAAAAGACGTGTAACCGATTATTCCTAATCTGTTACACGCCTTTGTGTATCGCTGTTCAATTTATGTTGCCTATTATACCCTGTTGATTTTATAATTATTGAAAAAATCGGACATTTTGACTTGATTTTTTTTATTTTTGTTTTATTATTTTTTTATACGCTACCTATTTTTAAGTTTTCAAGAGATTTTACTTATTTGTCTGCCGTATGATAAACCTGTCTGCGGCATATCTTACAGATTGGAGTTTTACTATGCATACCGGTTATACACTGATTCAGCCTTATGTAGCTTTAACACTGGATACTATGCTCTCCAACGAGCATCTGCTTTCTTCTCCGGCGGATTTATTCTGCTATGAATTCAGCGGCGATGTTTCTTTAAAATTTGTTGCATCACCATATACAGAATTGATTATCGGACAGCACCCTGACGGCAGCTGCCGCATTTTTTGTATCCGCACCGCTGATGAACCGTTGATACTAAAACTTTCCGGATTTTCATACT
>ERZ773144.1439-NODE-1439-length-21334-cov-3.888247_pt1 | contig 21334 bp, 17 predicted proteins | sample MGYA00580849_ERZ773144 | MGnify/ENA primary metagenome ERZ773144 (study PRJEB29015, sample SAMEA2737861) | human gut metagenome | biome: human gut; feature: human-associated habitat; material: faeces | place: China | collected 2012 ...
GACTGCTCGCCGCCAAGGATATATCCCTTGTTCAACATCATTTCCAGCACATACCGGTCTCCCACATTGGAGCATTCGATCCGCATGTCGTTTTTTTGAGCATAGGCGTGCAGACCCATGTTAGACAGCACGGTGGCGACAAACGCCCCACCGCGCAGCTTGCCTTCCTTTTTCATATGGGCGGCGCATACGGCCATGATGCGGTCCCCGTCCAGCTCCTCGCCAGTTTCGTCCACGATCAGGCAGCGGTCCGCGTCGCCATCGAACGCGACGCCCAAATCAAAGCTGCCTTTCCGGACGCGCTCCTTGAGCTGTTCCAGATGAGTCGAGCCGCAGCCCGCGTTGATATTGATTCCATCCGGCTCGTAAAACCGTATCTCCGCCCTGCACTCGACCAAACGCATCAACCGCTCGACCGTGGTAGAGGATGCGCCGTTTGCGCAGTCCACCGCGACGTGCAGGCCGGACAAGTCGCCCTTGATCGTTTCCGCAAGGTGGTCGGTGTACTCCACCACCGGATCGATCGCACTTTTCAGCACGCGGCCCAGCTTTTCATGGGTCATTTTGGGGATGGATTCAAAGTCGTCGATCAGGTCTTCGATTTTGACCTCAGTTTCGTCCGGCAGCTTGTAGCCGTTGCCCGCAAATATCTTGATGCCGTTATATTCAAACGAGTTATGGCTTGCCGAGATCACGATGCCGGCATCCGCTTTATGCTTGATCGTCAAAAAAGCTACTGCCGGTGTTGGGATAACGCCCAGCAGCTCCACATCCGCGCCGACTGAGCAGATGCCCGCCACCAGCGCGTTTTCCAGCATATCCGAGGAGATGCGCGTATCCTTGCCGATCAGCAGCTTGGCTTTTCCGCTGTGGGTCGCTTCCTGCGTCAGCACAAACGCCGCCGCCGCGCCGATTTTGAATGCAAGCAGCGCGTCCAGTTCGGAATTTGCCACACCGCGGACACCGTCCGTCCCAAAATATCTACCCAATATCAAACACCTAACTTTCTTATTGATAACAGCGCCGTCACAGCATTTGCTGCCCGTCCGCCGGTTCCATATTCAAATGGCGGTAAGCCTGCAGCGTCACGCAGCGTCCGCGCGGCGTGCGGCTGAGAAAGCCGATCTGCATCAGATACGGCTCGTACACATCTTCCAGTGTCACCGATTCCTCGCCGATGGCTGCCGCCAGCGTCTCCAGGCCCACCGGTCCGCCCCCGTAGGTGCGGATGATGGTGGTGAGCATCCGGCGGTCGATGGCATCCAGGCCCAGCTGGTCGATCTCCTGCCGGCGCAGCGCCTCATCGGCGATTTCCCGGGTGATGACACCGTCTCCCAGCACCTGTGCAAAGTCCCGCACCCGTTTGAGCAGACGGTTGGCGATTCGCGGGGTTCCGCGGCTGCGCCGGGCGATCTCCATGGCGCCGTCCGCCTCGATGGGCACCTCCAGGATCCCGGCGGACCGGGTGACGATGAGTGCCAGCTCCTCCGGCGTGTACAGCTCCAGCCGGAGGGTGACGCCGAACCGGTCCCGCAGGGGGGCAGACAGCTGGCCCGCCCGGGTGGTGGCCCCGATCAGGGTGAACCTGGGCAGATCCAGCCGGATGGAGTTGGCCGAAGGGCCCTTGCCGATGATGATGTCGATAGCATAATCCTCCATGGCCGGGTACAGCACCTCCTCCACCGAGCGGTTGAGGCGGTGGATCTCGTCCACGAACAGGATGTCGTTCTCATTGAGGTTGGTGAGCAGGGCCGCCAGGTCCCCCGCCTTTTCAATGGCGGGGCCGGAGGTGATGCGCACGTTGACCCCCATTTCATTGGCAATGATGCCGGACAGAGTGGTCTTGCCCAGCCCGGGGGGGCCGTGGAGCAGGACGTGGTCCAGCGGCTCGTTCCGCATCTTGGCCGCCTGGATGAACACCTCCAGATTGCCCTTGGCCTTCTCCTGGCCGATGTACTCCCGGAGGGTCTTGGGCCGCAGGGAGTATTCTCCCTCGTCCTCCCGGGTGAGGGAGGTGGTCACCAGAGGCTCCAGGTCCTCATTCTCATATTCCGTTCCGGAAAAGTCGATAGACAACGCTTCACTTCTCCTTCCAAATCAGTTTCCGTCACAATATCGCCCGTTCTCAGGTCGCTTCCCGTTCATCTGCTCTGTGGAAAACCCAGAAGAGCCGGGACAGCCTTTCAGAACAGTCCGATCAGCACCAACAGCATACAGAAAAAGCCGCCTAAAAACAATGCTCCCGCCCAGATGCCGTGGAGCCTCATCTTTGCCTCATCCTCCTGAAAGAGCCAGCCCTCCAGCCGCTTTTCCATCAGAATTGAAAAAAGAGTAGAAAAAAGCAATCGAAACGATCCAGAGAATCATTCCTACCACGACCAGCAGCAGCGAAATCATATCCTGCCCTCCGCCAGTTCCCGGAGGGTATCCAGGAAAAATTCCTCCCCCCAGGTATTGAACTTAAAGAACATCCCCTGGCTGCCACCGGAGGTGATGGCCGACAGGAACAGGTCCTCCCCATCTCCCACCAGGGTGAGGGTCATGGACAGGCGGTTGCCTCCCGACCAGCTGTACCGCTCATACACACGGACGCAGCAGCGCACCCCGGCGCACTGTACACAGCTCTCATCCTCATAGCTGGCGGAAGCACTCTTGTCGAGGATCCCGTCGTGAAGATAGCGCAGGGTCTCGTCAAAATCGCCCCGGAGGCGGGTCTCATACTTGGCCATCGTGCCCCTCCTTACTGCTTCATCATCTTCTTCAGCGCCGCCTTGATGATCTGCTCCAGGGTCAGGCTGTCCAGGTCGATCCCCTTGAGGGCCACGTTGATCTCTCCCTGGGAATAACCCAGCACCGCCAGGGCGGCAGACGCCTCAGACAGCTTGTTTTCCGGGATGACGGTCACGCCGCTGCCGCCATAGACCTCCCCTTTGGCGGAGATGGTCTGACCCTTGGCCAGCTTATCCTTCAGCTCCAGGATCACCCGCTGGGCGATCTTCTTCCCGATACCCTGGGCGCAGGTGAGGGCCTTCTCATCCCCGGTGATGATGGACAGAGCCAGATTGGCCGGGGTGCTGGCCGACAGGATGGACAGGGCCGCCTTGGGGCCCACACCGGACACCGAGATCAGCTGCTGGAACAAATTCAGCTCCTCCTGAGTGGCAAAGCCATACAGCTCCATGGCGTCCTCCCGGACGTTCAGATGGGTAAAGACTTTTCCCTTGTCACCCTTTTTCAGGGCGGAGAGGGTATAGCTTGTGGTGCGGCAGGCGTAGCCCCCCCCGCCGCAGTCGATCACGGCCAGGTAGGGTTCTATGTGGGCCACCGTGCCGCTGAGATAGTAAAACATTTCGCTTTTCCCCCTGTGTTGAGTTCGAAATGAGGAATGAGGAGTTAGAAATTCAGGCGCGTCCAATTCCCCATTCCTAATTCCTAACTCCTAATTCACCTGGTATCGTACCGGTTCGGGTCAAAGACCCGCTCTGTATTCAGCAGGCTGGTGGCCGACCGCCCGTGGCAGATAGCGATGGCCAGAGCGTCAGCGGCGTCGTCCGGCCGGGGGATCTGCTTCATGTTCAGCAGGCGCTGGGTCATCAGCATGACCTGCCGCTTGTCCGCCCCGCCATAGCCCGCCACCGCCTGCTTCACCTGCATGGGGGTGTACTCGAAGATGGACACCCCCAGCCGCTCCGCCGCCAGCAGGATGACGCCACGGCCATGGGCCACGGCGATGCCGGTGGTGATATTTTTGGAGAAAAAGAGCTCCTCCACCGCCATCTCGTCCGGCTGGAAGGTGTGGATCAGTTCCTCCATGTCCCGGTCGATCTGAAGCAGCCTGCTGGACAGGGGGATCCCCGGCGGCGTGGTGATCACGCCGTACCGCAGCAGGGTGTTTTTCCCCCGTTCCGCCCGGATCACGCCAAACCCGATGGTGGCCACTCCGGGATCGATACCTAGTATGATCATGCCGCCCTCCTTGTGTTATCGGCTTATTGTACCACACTTCCCGGCAAATGGGAAGGTTGGAAATGGGCCGATCGACGGCAGAGCGAAAAAAGGGACCGCCCGGGGGGCCTGCTGCATAGCATGGTCCGGGGGTGGTCCGTCTGTCTTGCTTTCACCGCTGGGCCGGGAGCGACGCCGCCGCTGCGGCCGCCGCCGGAATGGCCGCATCCCTGGCCCGGGGGCTGACCCAGGAGGAATTGAGCCGCTTGGCCGCTTTTTTCACCGTTCTGGGAGATCTGCTGGCCCTGTACGCCCTGGACGCGCCGGAGGGGCGGCAGAACGCTCCCCCTACCGGCCCATGAAGGAGCGGATCTCCTCCATCCGCTCCATCCCCTGCTGGTAGCCGTCCGCCCACAGCAGGCGCAGCTTCTCCACATCCCGCTCGATGCGGCTCACGCCCCGGAGGTCCTCCGGGGCCAGCACCAGCACCTTTCCCTCCTTCTCCAGGCGGAAGAGCTCCTCCCGGGCCCGGTTGTCCCGCTCCGCCCGCTCTCTCATGGTCTGGCAGAAGTTAGGATACTCCCGGTACCGCCGCTCGATCACCGGCAGCAGCTTCTCCCGCTTCCGCACGAAGCTCCTGGGCTTGGTCAGGATCACAATGGCCCGGTCGCAGCCCATCTCAAAGGCCCGGGGATAGGGCACGGTCTCTGCCGCTCCGCCGTCCAGATAGGGCTTTCCCCCCAGCCGGTAGACCGGGAACATCAGGGGCATGGCGCAGGTGGCCTGAAGCAGCAGGAAGCTGTCGTCCCGGCGTGGGACCTCCAGATACTCGGCCTTGCCTGTCTCCAGATTGGTCACCCCCGCCTCCACCTTCCCGGGAAAGGCGGCAAAGGTATCGTAGTCAAAGGGAACCAGCTCATTGGGGATGGTCTCATAGGAAAATTCCAGTCCAAAATAGCTGCGGTTATGCCGGTCCAGCAGATTTCCAAGGCCCATATAGCGCCTGTCGTTGGCAAAGCGGGTCAGGATCTCCAGATTGCGCCGGGGCTGACGCGAGACATAGCTCACCCCATAGGCGATCCCGGCGGATACGCCCACGACATAGTCCGTCATCAGATCCTTCTCCAGCATCGCGTCCAGCACCCCGGTGGAAAAAATGGTGCGCAGCGCGCCGCCCTCCAGTACCATGCCGACCTTCATTCCGCAGACCTCCTAATATGACTGTCCGCCCCGGCCTCTCCCAGACGGAGGGGCCGCAGCATTTCTGCGGGTATTATACCCCCTCCCGCCCTCTTTTGCAAAGGTCAATGTTGACAAAGCCGCGGAGCAGGCGGTATCATCCTTTTGATGATACCGGTCATATCGACTTGTAAGGAGGCACTGCTATGTCAAAAATCGCACACAGCGTGGAAGATCTGATTGGACACACCCCCCTGCTGGCTCTGGAGCGGTATGGGACCCGACACGGCTTCTCCGCCCAGGTGCTGGCCAAGCTGGAATACCTGAATCCCGCCGGCTCCGCCAAGGACCGTGTGGGTCTGTCCATGGTCCAGGACGCGGAGGCCCGGGGGCTGCTGAAGCCCGGCGCTGTGATCATTGAGCCCACCTCCGGGAACACCGGCATCGGCCTGGCCTGTGTGGCCGCCGTCCGGGGCTACCGCCTGATCCTCACCATGCCGGATACCATGAGCGCGGAGCGCCGGGCCATGCTGGCCGCCTATGGGGCGGAGCTGGTCCTCACCCCCGGCGCGCTGGGGATGCAGGGCGCGGTGGAGAAGGCGGAGGAGCTTGCCCGCTCCATCCCCGGCAGCTTTATCCCCGGGCAGTTCGACAACCCCGCCAACCCGGACGCCCACTACCGCACCACCGGCCCGGAGATCTGGGCGGACACCCAGGGCAAGGTCGATGTGCTGGTGGCCTGTGTGGGCACCGGCGGTACCCTCTCCGGAACCGCCCGCTATCTGAAGGAGCAGAACCCCGCCATCCATGTGGCGGCGGGGGAGCCTGACGCCTCCCCCCTGCTCTCCGGCCCCCACCAGATCCAGGGGATCGGCGCCAACTTCATCCCTGACACCCTGGACCGGAGCATCTACGACCAGGTCATCCGGGTCCGGGACGAGGACGCATTTGCCGCCGGACGGGAGCTGGTCCGCACCGAGGGCGTCCTGGTGGGAGTCTCCTCCGGCGCGGCCCTGTGGGCCGCCGCCCAGCTGGCCCGCCAGCCGGAATATGCGGGCAAGACCATCGTGGTCATCCTTCCCGACTCCGGCGACCGCTATCTCTCCTCCCCCATGTTCGCGGAATGATCCTTGGCGTTATCTCTTGAACTGAGGCAGCGCCGCTTTTTCGACAAGCTGAGCCCCCGGAGCGATGCTCCGGGGGCTGCATATTTCTCTCTGTATTGGGTGTTATACCTGCTGGATAAAGCGGAGGAAGGCCGTCTTTCCCTCCGGACTGCGTCCGTATACGCCCGCGTGCTCCAACACCTGGGCAAAGACCAGGCCGGTCTCCTTCTGGACGATCTCCAGCGCGTTCTCCCGGGTGAAGGCATACTTGCCCCGGAAGCCCTCCGCCCAGTCAGCGTGCTTCTCCGTGCGCTCGTCAGCCCGCAGGTCTGCCCCGGACACCAGGGCGTCAGCCACGGCGGCCAGCTCGTCCTTCAGCCGGGCAGGCAGCACCGCAAGGCCCATGACCTCGATCAGTCCGATGTTCTCCTTCTTGATGTGGTGGAGCTCGGCGTGGGGGTGGTACAGGCCCAGCGGGTGCTCCTCAGTGGTCAGGTTGTTGCGCAGCACCAGGTCCAGCTCGAACGCCCCGTCCCGCATCCGGGCGATGGGGGTGATGGTGTTGTGGGGGACGCCGTCGGTCTCGGCCAGGATCACCGCCGCCTCGTCGGTATAGCCCCGCCAGGAGGCCAGGATCCGGTCGGCCAGTTCCACCAGCCGCTCCGCCTGGGCAGAGCGGATCCGGATCACCGACATAGGCCACTTGACAATGCCGGCCTGGACATCCTCAAAGCCTGGGAAGGTCACCGGGGTCTCCACGGGGGCCTTCTCCATGGCGAAGGTATAGCAGCCGCCCTGGAAGTGGTCGTGGGCCAGAATGGAGCCGCCTACGATGGGCAGATCGGCGTTGGAGCCCACGAAGTAGTGGGGGAACTGCCCCACAAAGTCCAGCAGCTTCCCAAAACAGGCCCGGTCGATCTTCATGGGGGTGTGGACGCTGTTCAGGCAGATGCAGTGCTCGTTGTAGTAGACATAGGGGGAGTACTGCATGAACCAGGGGGAGCCGTTGATGGTGATGGGGACGATGCGGTGGTTCTGCCGGGCGGGGTGGTTCACCCGGCCGGAGTACCCCTCGTTCTCGGCACACAGGGCGCACCGGGGATAGTTGGAGGCCGGCAGGTTCCGGGCGGCGGCAATGGCCTTGGGGTCCTTCTCCGGCTTGGACAGGTTGATGGTGATGTCCAGTTCTCCGTGCTCGGTGGAGACCTTCCACTGCATATCCCGGGCGATGCGGTCCCGGCGGATATAGTTGGTGTCCTGGCTGAATTTATAGTACCAGTCCGTTGCCCGCTTGGGATCCTCCCGGTACAGGGACTGGAAGGTCTCAATGACCTGGGCGGGCCGCGGGGTGAGGCGGCCCATCAGCTCGGTGTCGAACAGATCCCGGTACACCACGGAGTTTTCCGCCAGCACGCCCCGGGCGTGGGCGTCGTCCAGCAGCTCCTCCAAGATGGGGGCCAGCTCCAGCTCCTCCCACTCCTTCCCGGGGTCGGTATAGCTGTCCAGCTTCAGGGCGTCCAGAATGGTGTTGACCGCCCAGACGGTCTCATTTTCCTGGATCAGCCCAGTGCGCAGGGCGTAGGTGACCAGCTTGGAAACGGCTTCATCGATCATTGCCGCCACACCCGCCCCTCAGTCCGCAAAGCCGTGGGGATGGCTCTTGTGCCACGCCCAGGCGGAGGAGACGATGGTCTCCAGATCGGCATACTGGGGCTTCCAGCCCAGGACGTCCTTGGCCTTGTCCGAGGAGGCCACCAGCTGTGCGGGGTCGCCCGCCCGCCGGGGGGAGATCTCCGCGGGGATGGGATGGCCGGTGACCTTCCGGGCCACGTCGATGACCTCCTTGACGGTGAAGCCCACTCCGTTGCCCAGGTTGAACACGTTGTTGTCCCCGCCCTTCAGCAGATAATCCAGAGCCAGGATATGGGCCTGGGCCAGATCGGTGACGTGGATATAGTCCCGGACGCAGGTGCCGTCCTTGGTGGCGTAGTCGTCGCCGAAAATGGAGATCTTCTCCCGCTGGCCGTTGGGCACCTGGAGTATCAGGGGGATCAGGTGGGTCTCAGGGGCGTGGGCCTCGCCGATGGCTCCGGAGGGATGGGCGCCGCAGGCGTTGAAGTACCGCAGGGCCACATACCGCAGGCCGTGGGCCCGGCTGGTCCAGGACATCATCTTCTCCATCGCCAGCTTGGTCTCGCCATAGCAGTTGGTGGGAACGGTCTTGTCCGTCTCCAGGATGGGGACCCGCTCCGGCTCGCCGTAGGTGGCGGCGGTGGAGGAGAACACGATCTTGTCCACCCCGTGGGCCACCATGGACTCCAGCAGACAGATGGTGCCGCCCAGATTGTTGTCGTAGTACTTCAGAGGGTCGCTCATGGACTCGCCCACCTGGGAGGAGGCAGCGAAATGGATAACGCCCTCGATCTTCTCCTGCTCAAACAGCTGGTCCAGGGCCTTCCGGTCCCGGATGTCCAGCTCATAGAAGCGGGCCTTGGGGTGCACGGCGGCCCGGAAGCCGGTGAGCAGGTTGTCCGCCACCACCACGTCCCGGCCGGCATCGATGAGTTCGTACACGGTGTGAGAGCCGATATAGCCGGCTCCACCCAACACTAAAATCGCCATATTCTTCATTCCGTCCTTTCTATTCCGCTGTTCCGCCTGACGTCACTTCAAAACCACACAGCCGCCCTGGGGCCGGATGTGCAGGATGTGGCACATCCCCGGACCCAGCAGCTCCTCCATTCCCTGCTGGAAGGTCTCCAGCTTCTCGTTGGGGACAAAGGCCTGGATGGTACCGGCAAATCCGCCGCCGTGGACCCGGATGGCGCCGGAGCCGCCCAGCAGCTCCCGCCCCACGGCCAGGGCCACCGGGATGGCCTGCTGCTGAGGGGCCGCCGCCGACCAGGTGTTCTGCAGGTTCAGGGCGGAGGACAGCCCCGACTGGTCCACCAGGGCCAGGAAGGCGGCAAAGTCGCCCTGCTCCAGGGCCTGGGCCTCCTGCTCCGCCCGGCAGTCCTCCTCAAAGAAGTGCATGGTCCGAAGCACCGCCCGGTCGCCGCACTCCTGCCGCAGCTGGGGCAGGGCGGCCCGGAAGGCCCCCTCGTCCACGTCCCGCAGGAACTTCTTGCCGAAATGGGCGGCCACCGCGCCCATTTCCCGGGTGATGTCCGCATAGTCGTCGGTGAGATCCGCGTGGCAGGAGCCGGTGTCCACGATGCACAGGGCATGGCCCGACCGGGTAAAGTCGTACTCCACCTTCTTCACCACAGGGGCGGCCGGGTCGGCAAAGTCGATGGCCACCGCACCGCCCACCGAGGAGCCCATCTGGTCCATCAGCCCACAGGGCTTGCCGAAGTAGACATTCTCCGCGTACTGGCCCACCTTGGCCCGCTCCACAGGATCCAGGGTCCCGCCGCCGAAGAAGCAGTCTATGATGGTAGCCACCAGGATCTCATAGGCGGCGGAGGAGGACAGGCCGGAGCCGGACAGCACTGTGGAAGTCACATAGGCGTCAAAGCCCGCCGGACGGCAGCCCAGCTCCGCCAGCCGGGCCGCCACTCCCCGCACCAGCGCGGGGGAGCTGTTCTTCTCCTCCTCCCGAACCTTCAGATCCCGCAGGTCCACCTCCAGGGCGGGGTAGCCCTCCGACTGGATCCGGACCAGGTCCGTCCCATTGGGAGCGGCGCAGGCCAGCATATCCAGATCCACACTGCCGCACAACACGCGGCCATGCTGGTGATCCGTGTGGTTTCCACCGATCTCTGTCCGGCCCGGTCCGCTGAACAGCGCGGCCTCAGGCCGGGCTCCAAACTCCGCCTCAAAGGCCCGGACCACCCGGACCGCCCGCTCCCGTCCCTTTTCCAGGGAGGCGTCGCTTCCATCCAGGGCATACAGCCCCCGAAGCGCCTCGTCCCCCCTGCCTTCCTGCAGCTTCTGTAACAGCTCTCCCGTGGAACCCATAGACGTCACCTCTTTCTCATTTCTACTACACAGTATATTTATTTTTACTAAAAATTCAATCCATCTTTCACAGATTCTGAAAGTTCGGCGGCTTTGACAGAAAATACCCTGTGTTTCTGGTCATTCCGCCGGGACAGGCCCGGTGCTGCTCCGCACGGTCAGAGATGAGGGCACCACCACCTTCAGCGGCACGGTGCGCTCCGGCTCCCGCCCCGGAAGGGCCACCCGCTCCCGCAGCAGACGCAGGGCGGTGCGCGCCATCTCCTCCACATGGGTAGACACCGATGTCAGCGGCGGCTCCACGTTGAAGGAGACCACCGACAGATCCTTCGGCGCGTCCAAACCGGCCAGCCTCAGGGCCCGGATGGCCCCGATGGCCGTCTCCTCGTTGGCCGCCAGCAGAGCCGTGGGGCGAGTCCCTCCATTGGACAGACGCTCTCCCACCGCTCTAGCCGCCGCTTCTGTCTCCATGGGGCAGTCCAGCAGCCAGTCCCGGCACTCCAGCCCCCGGGCCTCCAACTGCTGAGAAAAAAGCTGGCGGCGCACCTCGGGGGCCCGGCGTCCCAAGTCATCCAGCTTCCATTCCGGGCCGATAAAACCCACCGACCGGTGTCCCAGCTCCGCCAGGTGCTCCAGCGCCATGGAGATCCCCAGGGAGAAGTTCAGCACCACCGAGTCAAACCGGCTCTCCAGGGGGGAGGAGTTCAAAAAGACGATCTGGGGGCAGAGCGCCTCCATCGCCTCGATCTGCCCCGGCCGGAACTTTCCAATGGCGATCATGCCGTCCAGCGGCTCCCCCTCCGGGGGCAGGAAGCCCTCTCCCCGGCTCTCCAGGGGGACCGCGGTGTACTTCCGGTCCAGACATCCCTGGCGGACAAAGCCGCTGAGATAGAGGTAGAAGGGGTCCTCCAGCTGCTGGGCCGGCGTGAGCATCTCTGCGATTCCCACCCGGAGCACCCCCTTGGGCGCCCGGCCCCTGCGGCTCCGGGTAGCGGTATAGTTCAGCCGCCCCGCCTCCTCCAGCACCTTTCTTCTGGCCTCCATGCTCACCGACAGCGCCGGATCGCCTGACAGGATCCTGGAGATGGTGGCGGCGGAGTAGCCCGTCCGCTCCGCCAGCTCCCGCAGTGTAGCCATGGTGATTCACTCCCTTTATTTTTACTAAAAATAACATAGCACAGGACCGGGGGCGGTGCAAGCCCCCGGAGGGTCATTCCTCCTGGAAGCTCCGAAAATTTTCCCGGTTGACCTCCCGGTAGGGGAGCCAGACATAGTGCTCTGCCGTCAGATCGGCAGCCTGGGCCGGGTCCTCCCCGGCGTACAGGGACAGGGCCAGATCCATCAGGACCTGGGGCATCTCCTTGGCGTTCTGCACCGTTCCGCTGAGCGTCCCCGCCGCCATGGCCTCCAGCGCCGGGGCGGTGGCGTCCACGCCCACGATCACAGGCATCTCCTCCGGGGCCACGCCCGCCTCCAGCAGTACGTCGATGGCCCCCAGAGCCATGTCGTCGTTGTTGGCAAAGACCGCCTCGATCTGACTGCCAAACTCCTGATGCCACTGGGACATCTTGGCCGCCGCCTGGCCCCGGTTCCAGTTTGCTGTGTCGCTGGCCAGCTTCTCCACCAAAACCCCGGCATTGGTCAGGGTCTTGATGGAATACTCTGTGCGCAGAAGGGCATCCTGGTGGCTGGGCTCCCCCTCCAGCATCACATACTGGAGCACACCGTCCCCGTTCCGGTCCACCCGCTCCCGGTCCTCCTGCCACTGCTCCCACACGATCTGCCCCTGAAAGATCCCGGACTGCTCCCCTCTGGGCCCCACATAGTAGGCTTTCTCCCACCGCTGGAGGTCCTCCTCCACCGGCTGGCGGTTGAAAAAGATCACCGGAACACCGGCCTCCTCCGCTTTGTCCACGATCACGGCCGCCGCGGTGCGGTCCACCATGTTGACGCACAGCACATCGCAGCCCCAGTCCAGAAAGCGGTCCACCTGCTCCATCTGGAGGGTCTGGTTGCTCTGGCCGTCGGCGATGCTCAAGTTGATCTTCAGCAGGCTCTCCCCCTCCTTCTCCCGGGCCAGACGCTCCATCTCCTGGACCACATTGGAGATAAAGGTGTCGTTCTGCTGATAGATGGCCACGCCCACCCGGACAGTCTCCGTCTTCTCCGGATCCCGGTTCTCGCAGCCGGTGAACAGAAGGACGCAGGCCAGCAGCGCCGGGAGCACAGCGGCCCGCCTCCGGTCAGGACATGACCGGGAACAGCAGCTTTTGATACTCTGATTCATAGATCTCATCGCCTCCCACCACCGAAAAGGGCAGTGTCTCTGTCAGCGGCTCGGTCTTCTCCCGGGCCGCTCCCGCCGCCTGCTGGACCGCCAGATAGCCCGCGGCGTATTCACTCCAGGCCGCCACAGCTGAGATGGTCCCCCGCTCCAGCCAGGCCGCGATCCGGCTGGTCACACCCACTCCGTAGAGGGCCGCACTGCTTCCGGCGCGTTCCTTGGCCTGGGCCGCGGCCTCAGTGGCCCCGATCTCCAGCGCGACCACCTGAGCCAGGGCCCCCTCCTCATCCAGGCGGATCAGCTCCTCCTCCCCGGTCTCCGACCAGCGGAGCACCGTGGCCCCGCCGCGGATCAGGGCGGCCTCCGCCGCCTCCACCCGGGCCTGCACCCCGGTATTCTCCGGGAGGCAGTCCAGAAGCAGGACAGTCCCGCCCCGGTACTCCTCCAGGGCCCGCCGGGCCAGCGCCCAGCCCAGCGCTTCATTGTCCGGTGTGATCAGGGCCACCGCTTCGGGCAGTTCCGACTCCAGGGTCACTGTGGGGGTGCCCCGCGTCAGGGTCTCCCACTCCGCGCCCAGGTCCGCCGGGTCCACCGGAGCCAGCACCAGCGCGTCGGTCCCCCGCTCCACTTCCCGGCGGAGGAGTTCCTTCTGCTCCTCTTGGTCATTGTCCGCCCCAGGTGTCAGGAATCGCAGCTCCGCCCCCAGATCGCCCGCCGCCTGCTCCATCCCCAGGCGGGTATTGGCCCAAAGGCTGCTGTCCGCACTGCGGATCAGAACAGAGACCTCCACCGGCTCCCGGCTGCGGTCCCGTCCCTCCAGATCCGGGGCCGCCAGGGACAGCAGCACCGCCGCCCCCAGCGCCACCAGAATGGCCAGCTGGATGATCCCGTTTCTCCGATCTTTCACGAGCCCGCCTCCTTCCGATAGGGCCGCGACGCCTCCTCGTCCAGTGCCGGCAGATGGATCCGCACCAGCGTCCCCTCGTCCGGCTCGCTCTGGATGGTCAGCCCGTACTGCCGTCCGAAGGTGAGCTGGATCCGCTGGTGGACATTGCGCACCCCGATGCCGGAGCCCTTGGTGTTGATGGCCGGCCGGTGCTCCTCCAGCAGCTGCTCCGCCACCTCGGGGCGCATCCCAAGGCCGTTGTCCTCCACATCGATGAACAGATCGTCCCCCCGGCGGTAGGCCCGGACCGAGATGACGCCCTCGTCCTCCGCCGCGGACATCCCATGATAGATGGCGTTCTCCAGAATGGGCTGGACGATCAGCTTCAGGGTATACAGCCCCTCTGTGCCAGGCTCCGCCGTGATCTCGGTGGTGAAGCGGTTTTTATACCGGATCTGCTGGATGTTCATATAGTGGCGGGCGTGCTCCAGCTCATCTGCAAGGGTGATGATGCTGCTCCCCCGGCTGATGGAAATGCGGAACAGACGCGCCAGGGAGGTCACCATCTGGATTGCCTCGTCATACCGCCCGGCCTCCGTCATCCAGATCACCGAGTCCAGGGTGTTGTACAGGAAGTGGGGGTTGATCTGGGACTGGAGCACCTCCAGTTCCGAGCGCCGCTTCTGCGCCTCCTGCTGGACGATGTCGTCCATCAGGTGGTGCATGGTGGACACCATGGACCGGATGGATCGGCTCAGGTGCTGCACCTCATAGCACCCCCGCTCCTCGATCTCCACGTTGTCCCGGCCGGCCTCCAGCTCCTTGATGGATTGCTCCAGACGGCGGATGGGGTCAGAGATATGGGCGGAGATCCGGAAATTCAGAAAGGCCATCAGGAAGATGGAGAACAGCAGCAGCGACAGTCCAAACAAGACCATTTGGTGGGAGTCCGCCTCCAGATCCTCCATAGGCACCACACCCACCAGCTTCCAGCCGGTGTAGCCCACGGTCTTAACAGTCACCTGCCGCTCCCGCCCCTGAAAGCTCTCCCGGTGGCTCCCGTCGGAGTAGCCCGCCGCCGCCCGGTTGTTCTCCTCCAGCAGGCCGGCGTAGATCAGCTGCTGCCTCGGGTGATAGATCAGCTCGCCGGAGCCGTCGATGAGATAGAGGTAACCGCCGTTGGACAGCTGTACATCCCGGCAGATCTGCTCGATGCCGCCGAAGCTCATGTCCACCAGCAACACCCCCGTCTCGGTGGCCCCGCCCCGGGTAAGCTGCACCTGACTGCTCAGGGAGACCACCCACCGGTAGCGGGCGTCCTGCTCTTGGAACAGGTTCTGGACGTGTGGGGTGGAGAAGTGGAAATTCTCCATCTTTTTGATGGCAGCCTGGAACCAGCCGCTGTCCCGAAGCTCCGCATCCGGCTTCAGCTCGGACAGGGGCGCGGCGGAGACCAGCCGGCCCTTCTCGTCAAACACGGCGATGGACACGATGGACTCCCGGTTCTCCTCGTACAAAAGACTCATGCCGGACTCCAGGGAGCTCTCCTCCAGATCGGTGTTCTTGATGATCCGGTAATACAGGGTGTCGGACACCCGCATCATCCGCCGCAGATAGCCGTCCAGGTTCATGTTCACCTGGGCCAGGACCCGCTGGCTGTTGTCCTCCATCAGCTCGTATGTGGTGGTGGAGAAGCGCAGGAACAGGCTCATGCCCATAAATACCATGCCCACAATAGCCACCGCGGTGAAGGAGAGGGAGATCACCATCTGGATCCCCATGGCCCGATAGCGGCCCACCGCACGCCCTGTCACCTTACGCAGCAGTTTTCCCACACGCGCCCTCCTTCCTAAGACCGCGCCTACCGCTCGCCCCCTGCCCGGTATTTGGAGGGAGAGATGCCGAAGCGCCGCTTGAACACATAGCTGAAATAGTTTGGATCGGTATACCCGGTCTTTTCCGCGATCAAATAGGTCTTGTCGTCGCTCTCCAGCAGCAGCTGGGCGGCCCGCTCCATCCGCACATTGGTCACATAGGCAATGAAGCTCATCCCCTCCTCCCGCTTGAACAGGGTGGAGAAGTAGGCCGGGGACAGGTGGAGGTGGGTGCACACGCTCTCCACACTCAACTCGCTGTCGGCGTAATGCTGGCCAATATAGTGCTTGGCCCGCTCCACCGTCCGCCAGGCGGAGTCGCTGCGCTGGCGGCCCAGCAGCTCCCGCAGGTTGAGGCAACGGTCCACGCACCAGTGCTCCAGCTCGTCCAGGGAGCGGAACTGGGAGATGGGCATCACCCCGGTAAAGCCGGGACCGAACACCGCCTCCAGCTCCACGTCCCCCGCCCGGGCCAGCCGGATCAGGGCGGTGGTCAGCTCCAGCAGGAACAGACTGCATTGGGCCAGGTCCATCCGGTGCTTCCGCAGCCGCTCGATCAGGCTGCACACCAGCTCCTCCACCTGCTCCGCCGTCCCCAGCTTGACCGCGTTGGCCAACTCCCGCTGGTCATCCTCATCCAGAGACAGCTCCGCGGAGGTCCCCGGCTCGATGTCGCCGATATAGAGCACCCGGCCGCCCCCCATGAGCACGCGGTAGTCCAGGGCGGAGCGCGCCCCCTCGGTGGACTGGCGCAGCTCTCCCAGGGTGGCGCAGGACAGCCCCACGCCCACCGTCAGCTCCAGCCCCAGATAATTCAGCGCCAGAGCCCGCAGGCGCTCCAGCTCCTCCAGCAGGGTATAGGTCTGATCGGTCTGGGCCAGAAGGGCCACACTGTCGTTGTACAGCACGGTCCGCACCACACAGTCCAGGCTGGCATACTTGGTCAAAAAGCCCTGCACAGAGAGAAGCAACAGCTCGTCCCGCTGCTCCGCTTCCTCCAGGCTGTCCACATCGAACAGGGCCACCGTCCAGGGACCCTCCGGCATCTGGATCTCATACCGGGCCGCCCGGTCCCCGATCTGTTCCGCCCGGACCTGGCCGTCCAGCAGCCGGGTATAAAACAGCTCCCGCAGGACCGGGAGGCTCTCCTCATACCGGCGGCGCAGGCTCTCCATATCCCGCCGCTCCGCCTGCTGCTGGTCCAGCTGGTCCTTCAGCCGGAGGAGCACCCCGCTCATCTCCTGGGCATTGATGGGCTTCATAATATATTCCGACACGCCCATTCCCACCGCCTGGCGGGCATATTCAAAGTCGTCAAAGCCAGAAAAGACCACCGTCTTGGCGGCAGGCAGGACCCGCTTCAGACGCCGGCACAGCTCCAGTCCGTCCATGAAGGGCATTTTGATGTCGGTGAGCACCACATCCGGGCGGACCAGCTCGGCCAGCTCCAGGGCCTCCTCGCCGTTGTCCGCCTCCCCCGCCAGGGTAAAGCCCAGGCTGTCCCAGTCGATCTTCCGGCTGATCCCGGCCCGGATCTCCTCCTCGTCGTCCACCAGCAGCACCCGATAACGCTCCATGCCGTCCGCTCCCTTCTCCGTCCGCTGTCCAGGGCCCGCGGGCTTCTCCGGCGTCAGAGAGGCGGTCTCCCGGGCCGGCGGCGCGCTCCTTTTCCCATGGCCGCTTTCTCTGCCATTATACCATATCCCGCTCCATCTTTCCAGCATACTGCCCGTTTCTCCTTTCTGGCACAAAGGGCGCGCCGCTTGTCACGGCGCGCCCTATCAAAAGTCCGGTGCGATTATTTCTTGACCAGATACTTGCGCATATCCAGGGCGCAGGCGAACAGGATGATGCCGCCCTTGACCAGATAGATCAGGTCCTGGTTGACGCTGGCCATGTTCAGGCCCACGAAGATCAGCCGGAGCAGCAGCACGCCGATCACGATGCCGCGGATCTTGCCGATGCCGCCCACGAAGGAGACGCCGCCGATGACGCAGGCGGCGATGCCGTCCAGCTCGTAGTTCAGGCCGGTGTTGGCGGTGTTGGAGCCCACGCGGGCGCCCTCCACAAAGCCGGTCCAGCCGTACATAGCGCCGGCCAGGGCAAAGACCAGAACGGTGGTCATCAGCACGTTGACGCCGGACACCCGGGCAGCCTCCTCATTGGAGCCCAGAGCGAACATATTCTTGCCGAAGGTGGTCTTGTTCCAGATGAACCACATGACGGTCGCCAGCAGGATGGCGAACCACACATAGTTGGGGATGGGGGTGCTGGTGCCGTTTCCGGTGGGCACGCTGATGATGGAGCCCTTGATAAAGTCGTTATAGCTCTTGTCCAGACCAGAGATGGCCATGCCGCCGTTGTTGCCCATCTTGACATACAGCAGCAGGCAGGAGTACAGGATCAGCTGCGTGCCCAGGGTGACGATGAAGGGATGCAGCTTGAACTTGGCCACGAAGAAGCCGTTGAACACGCCCACCGCGGCGCCGATGGCCATGGCGATCAGGATGACCACGGGGATGGGCAGGGTGCCGATTTCAGGCCACATCTTGTTGGAGGTGGTGACCGCCTGGAGCAGAGATGCGGAGATACAGGCGGTCAGACCCACGCAGCGGCCGGCCGACAGGTCAGTTCCGGTCAGCACGATACAGCCGGCAATGCCCAGGGCCAGAGGCAGATAGGCCGCCGTCTGGGACAGAATGTTGATCAGGGAACTGGGTCTGAGGAAGTTGGGATTGATGATCTGAATGACGATCACCGCGAAAATCATCAGGATGTACAGCGCATTATTCAGCAGCAGATCGAACGCCTTTTTGGAGTCGAAGCTTTTGGCCTTTGCGGCCAACTCTTTGGATTCATTGCTCATGGTTCTTTTCCTCCTCTTTTACACATACTTGGCCGCCAGGGTGAGGATCTCCTCCTGGCTGGTATTCTTGGCGTCCACCTCGCCGGCCACCTGGCCGCCGGACATGACGATGATCCGGTCACACACGCCCAGCAGCTCAGGCATCTCGGAGGAGACCATGATGACTCCCTTGCCCTCGTTGGCCAGGTCGATGATCAGCTGGTAGATCTCATACTTCGCGCCCACGTCGATGCCGCGGGTCGGCTCGTCCAGCAGCAGGACCTCCGGCTTGGTGAGCAGCCAGCGGCCGATGATGACCTTCTGCTGGTTGCCGCCGGACAGGGAGCGGATCTGGGTCTTTTGCGTGGGGGTCTTGATATGCATGGCCTGAATGGCCCACTCGGTCTTTTCCTTCATCTGCTTGTCGCTCAGGCAGATGCCGCCCATCAGATAGTCTTTCAGGCTGGAGATCACCGTATTCTCCCGGATGTCCCGGATGCCGAAGATCCCGGTGGCCCGGCGCTCCTCGGTGAGCAGGGCGAAGCCGTTCTTGATGGACTCCTTGGGAGTGCGGTTCTGGATCTCCCTGCCGTGGAGGGTGATGGTGCCGCCCTCCCGGGTCATGGCGCCGAACAGGTTTTCCAGCACCTCGGTGCGCCCGGAGCCGTCCAGGCCGGCGATGCCCAGCACCTCGCCCTTGCGCAGCTGGAAGGTGGCGTCCTTCAGGCGGGTGTACTTGCCGGCGATGTGCTGCACATCCAGGATCACGTCACCGGGCTTGTTGGTCTTGGGCGGGAAGCGGTTGGTCAGCTCCCGGCCCACCATGAGCTTGATGATCTCCTCCATGGTCAGCTCCTTGGCCGGGCGGGTGGCCACCCACTGGCCGTCGCGCATGACGGTGATGTCGTCGCTGATGCGGAGGATCTCGTCCATTTTATGGCTGATATAGATGATGCCGCAGCCTTTTTGCTTCAGCATATCGATGATGCGGAACAGGTGCTCCACCTCGGTCTCGGTCAGCGAGGAGGTGGGCTCGTCAAAGACGATGATCTTGGAGTCATAGCTGACGGCCTTGGCGATCTCCACCATCTGCCGCTGGGAGACGGGCAGGGTGGACATGACCGCCTTGGGGTTGACGGACACCTCCAGGGTGTCGAAGATCTCGTGGGTACGCTTGGCCATGATGCGCTCGCTGACCATGATACCGCCCATCTTGGGATAGCGCCCCAGCCACAGGTTGTCCTGCACAGTGCGGGTCAGGGCCTGGTTCAACTCCTGATGGACCATGGCCACACCGTTTTCCAGGGCCTCCTTGGAGCTTTTGAAGTGGATCTCCTTGCCATCCAGGGTAATGGTGCCGGCGTCCCGGTTATAGATCCCGAACAGACACTTCATCAGGGTGGACTTGCCGGCGCCGTTCTCTCCCATCAGGGCGTGGACCGTGCCCGCCCGAACGGTGAGGTTGACGTTATCCAGAGCCTTGACGCCGGGGAATTCCTTGCTGATCCCCTTCATTTCCAGCAGAACTGGATGATCCATGAATATTCCTCCTCTCTCCTCTGCGTGGAGCCGCTGCCTCTGCCTCTCCCATGAGATGGGGCAGAGGCAAAGGCTCCACGGATGGGAAGGGGGCTGCCCCGAAGGGCAGCCCCGCGTCCCGCTTTGTCACAGATCGGGGCGATCTGTCGGTACCGCGCTGCTTACTTGGTGTACATGGCGTAGGGGACCTGGATCTTGCTGGGGATGGTCTCACCCTCTTCGTCCACAGCAAATTTATAGCTCTCGGTGTTGGCCATCAGGTCAGCGCCGTCCTTGACGTTCTTCACCAGGGTGGCGATGGTGGCGGCCATGGCCTCGCCATCCTGCTTGACGGTGCCGGTCATGATGCCAGCGTCGATCTTCTGCACGGCGGAGTCCATGGCGTCCACGCCGTAGACGGGGATGGTCTTGTCGCCGCCCTCCAGGTTCCAGCCGGCGGTCTGCAGGGCGGAGATAGCGCCCTCGGCCATGCCGTCGTTGTTGGCCAGGACCAGCTCGACCATGTTGTTGTTGCCCTCGTTGTACTGACCCAGGATGGTGTTCATGTAGTCAACAGCGGCCTGAGAGGACCAGGCGCCGGTCTGATCGACCAGGTACTTGGAGGTATTGTTGGCGTCATAGAACTCCAGGGCGGGCTTGCCGGCCTCGGCCAGGACAGCGTTGGCGTCCTCCACGCCGTACTTGGTACGCATCTCGGCCTCGGGGTTGCCCTCCTGGCCCTTGAACATGACATAGGAGATCTTACCGTCGCCGTTCAGGTCCACAGCGTCGAAGTTCTCCACCAGGTACTCACCGGCGGCCTTGCCCTGCATATGGCCGGCCTCGGCGGGATCGGTGCCCACGAAGGCGCTCTCCTCATAGCTCTCCAGCACGGAGACGTCGAAGTCGCGGTTGAAGAAGACCACGGGGATGCCGGCGGCCTTGGCGGCGTCCGCGATGTTCTGGGCGGCGTCGGGAGAGGCGTTCTCCACCACGTTCACGACCAGCAGGTTGTAGCCGTCGGAGATGGCGGTGTTGACCTGGTTCAGCTGCTCGCCCTGGTTGGTCTGGGCGTCGAAGTTCTGGTACTGAACGCCCAGCTCATCCAGCTGCTTGTCCATCGCGGTGCGGACGGTGGTGATGTAGGCGTCGGCGAAGTTGTAGTAGAACACGCCGACCTTCAGATCGGAAGTCTGAGAGGCAGAGGCAGAGGTGCCGGAGCCCTCGGGCTTGGAAGCGCTGCCGGAGCCGGAGCCGCCGCAGCTGGCCAGAAGGCCGACCGTCATGGTGGCCGCAAGAATCAGAGCAAGTTTCTTCTTCATTTTCATTCCTCCTGTTGTGGTACGGATCTGTATGAAACATTTCCTTCCTAAGCGGAGCCTTCCGCTTTTCGTCCCCTATTGTATCTCCGGCTTCTGGAAAAAACGATAGAAATTTTTTGGCTCTTCTAGGAAAAAACTTGGATGTGTTTCGGAGCCCTCCCCGTTTTTTTGTAGAAAAAAACAAGAACAGGCCCAGTGGTGTCGGATCCGGCCTCCGGATGGCCCCGCCCACCGCCTGTATTTCTTATGACAACAGCCGCACCAGGCGGTGCGGCTGTTGAGACTGTAGAAACAGGGTCCTTAGTCCCTAAACATTCGTTGTAGGTGCCGTCAGGACTTCTAAAATCTTTCAAACCACTTTCCGTTGAAAATGCAGCACAGCCACTTTTTCAAGAAGGATCGCACGAAAGTTTCC
>ERZ773144.1440-NODE-1440-length-21324-cov-6.535474_pt1 | contig 21324 bp, 20 predicted proteins | sample MGYA00580849_ERZ773144 | MGnify/ENA primary metagenome ERZ773144 (study PRJEB29015, sample SAMEA2737861) | human gut metagenome | biome: human gut; feature: human-associated habitat; material: faeces | place: China | collected 2012 ...
GTCGCTCAGAAATGGGAACGGGTATGGAAAGTAAACAGACAATATGGACATTCCGCTTGGGCGAAATCTTTGCAACAAAACCAAATGAAATACAGTCCAACACCTTAATCGGATGGTGGGATGCTGAAAAGCTTCTATTCCAATTTAATGGCGAAGAATATGCTTTTCAGAAATACAACCTATTTCAGAACATCTTCTCTCGAAACACAGGCATCTTAGAATCGGATATGCTGCACAATAAATGTGCGTTTATCTTAGGATGTGGCTCTGTCGGAAGTCTGGTGGCATTGGAACTCGCTCGTACCGGTATCGGTAAATTTGTTCTGGTGGATAATGACATCTTGGAGTACCACAATTTATGCCGACATCAGTGTTCAATCTCTGAAGTTGGTGAATATAAGGTAGATGCCTTAAAACGAAGAATCCTTGAAATCAATCCATCAGCTGAAGTCGAACCGATTGTATCGACTGTAGAGATGCTTGATCGTCCGGTTTTTGATACCTTCTGTCTAAAAGAACAGACTGTATTGATTGGATGTGCCGATAATCGTTCTGCCGATGTATATGCTAATTCCATATCTGTAATGTATGGAATTCCTTTCCTGAGTATCGGCTTTTGGGAAAGAGCCTTTGCTGGTGAGATTTTTTACTATCTGCCGAGAAAGAATATGCCGTGGTACAAATGTGCTTTGGGGGATGGGAACTTGATGTCACAACGTACATCAACAAATCGCAGACTATACACCAATGAAGAAGATCTGAGCAAAGTAAATTTTGAACCGGGTATTTCCGTAGATATTAACTTTGTAACTACCATCGGGATCAAGTTGCTCTTAGATATTTTTAACCTTGATAACGACGAATATACACCTCGTCTTTTGTCGACACTTACTCAGTACACATTAGTGTGCAATACAAACAACCCAAAGATTGGCGGCGAAATGGCTGAGATATTCAGTTATCCACTACAGGTGACAACCTCATTACAGGTAGGACATTGTGCTTCCTGTCCGCCTTGCGAATTTGAATAGAAAGGAGTGTGCGGCGATGAACGATAATCGTTCTGAAATGTATAGCATCAATTCCGGGTATTATGATTTGCCGGTAAAAGAACCGTGGGTATGTGGCAAGACACTATACTCTGTTATCACTATCAGTTCAGCAGTTTTAGTCGGTGTTGCTGCAGCTTGTTTTTTTGCACCGTGGCTCTTTGGCAATACTACGCTGACTGCAACAGGCATAACCCTAATCGGTGCTTACTATGCAATATTTGCGATATTTGCTCCGTTCATCTTGTTTTGCTCTTGCATTCATGGGTGTTCAAAGTTCAATCGGAAACTTTTTGACGAGCGTGAGAATAATCGTTTCAATGCCGCAGACATCCTTTATGCAATTCAAGCGATATGCGTAGCTTTTCTGAAAACAGCGTTGATATACTACCTGATCGCCATTTTTTTTCGCCGGTAGTGTTGATAATCATTGTTTTGATTGCAGCAAATTCTGTTTTTAAGATTTTTTTAAAAAAATTTTTAAAATAAAATTTAAATTTCATTTGCTTAACTATGTATTTTGTGTTATAAAATTAATATAGAAATATAGATTGTTTTGCTCTGTTTGTTTATAAATTTATGTTCGCCTTTATACCTAAAAGGGAACTCTTGATATTTTTTAATTTTTGCGAATAAATTAAAAAGACCAGTTGACAATTTATCAACTGATCTTTTCATATTTTGCTATTCTTCTACATCTAAAACCTTTGTTTTTACTATAAATAACCCTATTATCATCCCTACTATTGATGGTACAAGCCATGCAAATCCATACTCAGATAAAGGCATCTTGCTTAAAATTATTTTAAATACAGGAATATCCAACCCACCATTTACTAAAGTTTCCATTAGGCTAAAAAGAGATGCCATTAAAACTCCACCCTTAAAAGGTCCATCATTTGGAAGGAATTTTTTTATCAAACCTAAAAAAGTTATTACTATACATATTGGATAAATTACAGCAAACATAAAGGAAGCATACCCAACAATTCTATTGACTCCAAGAATTCCCAGTGCCCCTCCAACTATACATACAACTATAAGCCACACTGAATATTTTATTTTCCCTTTTGTAAATTCTTCAACAAATTCTCCTGCTATAGTAGCTATTCCTATTCCTGTAGTCAGACAAGCGAGTATGACAATAATTGCCAGAACTCCTGACCCTGCCTTCCCAAGAAGCTGTTCTACAAGAACTATCAGCATTGTTGCCATGGACATATCTGAAGTTACAAATTCATGTCCCGTTGCTCCTAAGTATAGCAATCCTATGTAGATAACTGTTAATCCTATAATAGCAACCAAAGCTGTAATATATATTCCCATATTTATTTGTTCTTTTTTTATTTCCCCATCTCTTAGGGCATTAAAAAATAAAGCTGCACACATCAAGCCCAAAGTCAAATCCCCTGTGTTATACCCAGTTATAAGAGCATCCACAAAAGGTTTTTTTATTTCTGTTGGAATTGGTGTTCCTATTGGTTTAATAACTGCTGCTGCAACTATTATCAGCAACGCAATTAAAAGTGCTGGTGTCAGATATTTTCCAATTTTATCTACTACCGAATTGGCATCTTTAGCTATAAAGAATACAATTATAAAAAATATAAATATTGTTACTGGCATTGGTACTTTGTCAGTTAATGCTCTAATTCCCATTTCATGCGTTGTTGCTGCTAATTTTGGCATAGTTGAAGTCATTGCAAGCATCAAAACCATTATCAGATAAAAAAAATTATAAAACCAAGGTGCAACAGGATTTAAAACATTTTTTACATTACCTCCAGAGTTATTCACTGCAATTACTGCAATTACTGGAAGTAATATCCCAGAACAGAATAATCCAAATGAACCTGACATCCATGCTGTTCCACTTACAAATCCTATTCCAGGTGGAAATATTAAATTTCCTGCTCCAAAAAAAGTTGAAAAAAGAGCAAACCCAACTACTATTCCTTTCTTAATTACCTTACTGTCCATAAATTTTTCCTCTCCTCTTTTTATTTATTTTAATCTTTCTGATATACTATTCTTCCATTAACCATTGTAAAACTTACTTTTACATCCTTTATCTCATCTTCTGGAATATCATAAATATTTTTTTCAAGTCCTACCATATCTGCATATTTTCCAATTTCCAATGTTCCTTTTGTTTTTTCTTCAAATGACTGATAAGCAGCATTTATTGTAAATAGTCTCACAGCTTCATCCACAGTCAACTTTTGTGATGGCATCCATCCACCTTCTGGAAATCCTTTTATATTCTTACCTGTTACTGCAAAATAAATATTTTCCAAAATGTTAAAACTTACTACTGGTGCATCTGATCCTCCTGAAATATGCAATCCCCTATCTAACATTGTCTTCCATGCATATGATGAAAATGTTCTTTCTTTTCCTAGTCTTTCCTCTGCTATCTCCATATCAGTATCTATAAAAACTGGCTGTATATAAGCTGTTATATTTCCTTTAACCATTTTATCAATGATTCTCTTGTTTGTTATCTGTGCATGAACTATTCCATCTCTCATAGGGTTTGAAAGATTATCCCTGTTTACTTCATTCAAAATATCAGCTGCTATTTCTACAGCTCCATCACCTATTCCATGTACTGCTATCTGCATATTATTTTCTTTAGCTTTTTTGAAGAACTTTCTCAATTGGTTTTCATCTAAAATCTGTATTCCACAAGTTTCAGGGTCATCTGTATAAGGTTCATTCATATAAGCAGTACGAGCCCCCAGTGAACCATCTGAAATGACTTTTAAAGGACCTATTTTAAAATATTCTCCCCCTTGTCCTGTCCTATAACCTTTTGCTATAAATTCTTCAAAATTTTCATAAATAAAAAACATACATTGTTCATAGGTTCTAACTTTTAATTTTCCTTCTTTTTCAAGTTCGATATAAGCTATTATTACTTTTTCCCAATCTTCTTCTGGAACTGCTGAAAAATAATCAGCACTATGTACCTGAGTTATCCCCTCTTTAAGAAAGTCTTCTTGTGCTGAAAGTATCATTCCCTTAATATACTCAATAGTTGGCTTTGCCAAAGTTTTTCTATATATTGTAATTGAAGATTCTCTTAAAATTCCCTTTTCAATATCTATATATTCCATAGCTTCTTCTGCAACTTTATTTTCTAATATCAATTCCATAGCTTTAGAATTTACTATAGCTACATGAGCACACACCCTCAATAAAATTATAGGATATTCAGTAGATATTTTATCCAAATCTTCTTTATAAATAAAATCTTTTCCATCTTTAAATTCTGATTGATTCCATCCCCACCCTATTAGCCATTCCTGACATAATCCATTTTTTTTATAATGCTCTCTGCTTCTTTTGATAATTTCATCAACTGAATCTGAGCCATTAAGCCTTATGAATTTTTTTGTTTCTGCATAATCTAAAGCATGAAGATGTGTATCCACAAACCCAGGCAGAATCAATTTACCTTTCATATCAACCTTTTGTTTGGCATTTACTTTTTGAATATCTTTATCTTTTCCAAGAAAAGATATTTTTCCATCTTTTATTCCCACTGCTTCATAAATAGAATTATTCTTATCCATTGAGTGAAATTCTCCATTATACAATAACATGTCTACAATCATTTTATACCCTCCTTAAATTTCAATGCTTTAATTAAAAGCAATTTTTATGCCAATAATTTTATTTGCCTAATTTTATCTAAAATATATAATTTTTATCTTTTTATCTCTTTTTATTCATTCAACAAATTGTAAAATTTTTTACTATTTTATAAAAAATATTTTACAAAACTATTTTAAATATGTTAAAGTAGCTCAAGGGGGGAATAAAATGCTTGAAAACTATATTGAATTAATAAAAATGATAGATAATTCTTTTGATGGAATAATGGTTGTAGATGAAAATTTGAAAATAAGATATTGTAAATACTTTTCCGCTTCTGGATTAGGAAGTGTTGATGTAAAAACAGCTATTGGAAAGACTCCGCTTGATATTTTTACCAATATTACAGAAGAAACTTCTACTTTCTACAGGGCCCTAAAATATGGAGAAGCTTGCCTTAACAATACCCAAGTAATTCTTTACAGCAATGGAAAAAAAGAACCAATAGTTGACAGTACAATCCCTATCATTTTAAATAATAAAATCATAGGTGCTGTAAATACTGTACGTTTTGTTAGCAACTTTAAAAAGAATAACTTTACAAATCATTCAAATATAATAGCACCATGTTTTAATGACCTTTATACAATTAATGATATAATAGGAACTTCTGATGAAATACTTTCTTTAAAAAATAAGATTTCTAAAGTTTCAAAAACAGATTCAAATGTATTTATTTATGGAGAAACTGGAACAGGAAAGGAGATGGTAGCTCAATCTATTCATAGCAACAGTGACAGAAAAAATAAAATATTTATTTCTCAAAATTGTGCTGCTATACCTGATAATCTTTTAGAAAGTATCCTCTTTGGAACTACAAAGGGAAGCTATACAGATGCAATCAATAGACCTGGAATTTTTGAAATGGCACATGGAGGAACAATCTTCCTTGATGAAATAAATTCTATGAATCTCAATATGCAGGCAAAACTTTTGAGAATAATAGAAGATAAAAAAATAACAAGAATAGGTGGAATAGAAACGAAAGAGGTTGATGTGCGTATCATTGCTGCCATTAATGAAGCTCCTGAAACTTGTTTAGCTGAAAAGAGAATTCGTCCAGATCTTTTTTACAGATTATCCAGTGTACAGATAAAAACACCTTCATTAGCTGAGAGAAATGAAGATATTGAAAACCTTGCTCAATTTTTTATTGAGTTTTATAATAAAAAAATGAATAAAGATATTAAAGACATTTCAAAAGATGTCTTTAAAATTTTCTATAACTATACATGGCCTGGAAATGTAAGAGAACTAAAAAATGTTATTGAAACTGCTTTTAACTTCTCTGCTTCAAAAACTATTGAACTTTGTGATATTCCAGAATATATAAAGAATTACAAAAAAGAACATAATCTTTTTAAATGCTGTAATTCCAATAATGAATATTTATATGAAGATACCTCTCTCAATACAGCACTTGAAAATTTTGAAAAAGATTATATATTGAAAGCTTCAAAAAATACTCTATCTTTTTCAGAATTAGCAGATACTCTCAAAATATCAAGACAACTTCTAAATCATAAAATTAAAAAATATGATTTGAGAAAACATATTAATTACTAATAATCAAAAGAGGATAACCTATGGGCATTTAATCCAGCCTTTTAGTTATCCTCCTTATTTTTTATTTATATCTTTTCCTCACATTAATTAAAAATTAAATTTATATCCAACTGATAGCGTTACTCTTGAATAATCTAAATCTTTCTTATATTTATCTCCATCATCATCTATTTTGATTTCAGCTTTGTTCATTTTATACATTAAATCTACTACAAAATTATTATACTCTGCTCCAGCTCCTATTCCAAAATACATTCCATCTTCTACTTTTGTTGAATATTTTATTGTTCCATGCCCTATAATATCTCCTTTTAAATCTCTATTTTTATCATTAAAAGAATATCCTAAATCAGCTTTTAAATATGGTTTAATATTCCCTTCTACTGGAAAGTTATACTTAGCTGTTACATACAGAGGAACAGATTTAAATCCTGGAATTTCACTAGTTATATCATATCCTTCATTTTGCCAATTTTTATTTGTATTTTTTTTAGGATCTCCATGATCCTGATAAGATAATCCAATCCCTAACTCAAAATTGGGATAAACTTCTCTCATTACTTCCACTGTAAGTTCATAACCAAAGTCATCCCCTTTATCTTTGTTTAGCTTTTCTCCATCATATTTTACCTTATCAAATCTTTGGAACATATCTGCCCCTGCTTTTAAATATACATTTGTTCCCTCTGCTGCCAAACTTACACATGATAATGCTGCTAATCCTAATAATACTTTTTTAAACATAAATATCTCTCCTTTAATTATATTTTTATTATAGAATAGAATGTATATATATCTCCTTTTCACAAAAATTTCATAAAAAACTGTTCTCTTTTGTGTATAAAAGCGAACTTTTTAATATTTTTAATTTTACATTAAAAATAGTTTTAAAGGTATTTATAAGTACTTTAAAAAGAATTGAATACAAATTCGAATTGATTAATTGGAGATTTTATGTTATAAATAAATATAGGATTAGATAGTATTTTAATCTCTTTTTATATAAATTTATGTTCGCTTTTATACACAAATAGGAACCTTTGATATTTTTTAATTTTATAAGTTAATAAAAAAGGCCAACTGAAAATTTCAGCTGGTCTTATTTTTATATATTATTTATCTTTCCAGAAAGCATATCCATCTCTTCCTCTGTTTTTTACTGTATACAAAACTGTATCAGCTTCATCACAAAGTTTTTCAAAAGTTTTTTCATTCCCATTCCAAAATGATATCCCCATACTGCATGTTATTTTCCTGCCTTTTTTATTAGGTATATCTATTTCATTTATTTGGTTCCTTAATTTATTTATATATTCTTCTAAATGTTTTATATAATCAGCATTATATAATAGAATACAAAATTCATCTCCCCCAAATCTTCCTACTATTCCATTTTTTCTAAATAAGTTCATAAGTATTTCAGCTACTTTTATTAAAACCATATCTCCAAAAAGATGTCCATAACTGTCATTGATAGCTTTAAAATAATCTACATCCAATATAATAAAAGCTCTCAAAGAGGTGTCATCTGATTTTTTTAATTTTTCTTTTATATGAGTAATTACTGTTCCTTTATTATATATTCCTGTCATTATATCAAGTTCTGATCTGAATTCCATTTCTTTAGAATATTTTCTCACAAAAATCAATACTACCATTATTAAAAAAATCAACGAAATAGATGAAATAGAAAATTGCATTCCAATATGTAAAAGTTCCTTCAATAAAGACTTACTCAAAGTAACTCCGCTTTCTGCCAGCACCATTTTCATTCTTGTAAAAAAATGATATGATAAACTCATAACTAAGATAACTATTATTCCTATAAAGACCAATAATATTTTATTGTTTTTTTCCTTTCTTTGGGATATTTCAACTATTCTTATCTGTCTTTGAAATCCTTTGATTTTTTCACTATCACTTATCATATAAATGGTAAGCAATACTCCAACTGAAGTTGTTACATAAATTATATTATTAAGTTTAAAAGTTTCTGTAAATGTACTTAGTGGAGTCATACCAAGATTTGGAAACAAAAAATATAAAGCTGTATAAACTAAAAAAGAATGTATATAGGCACTTATTACAGTTATCACAGTAATAGCTGCTTTTTTATATTTATTCCATTTTATCATTTCAAATAGAATTCCTGATAAAAATCCAAATGCCATCCTTGTTCCCATACTAAGTATAGTACTTGATACTGGAGTTCCACTAATAAAAGGAGAAAATATATAGTCTGTATATGCAACTCCTAATATAGAAGCTTTCCACATACTTGTAAGTCCAAAGATACCTCCTAGTACCATTCCTTCAAAAGGTCCTAGAAAAAAAGCTCCTGCTATTACAGGAATATGCATCAATGTTACTGTAAACGGTTTCATTTCAATATATCCTAAGGGTGAAAATGCTAAAAGTAATTCTATTGCAACCATCACTGAAAACTTATATAAGTATAATGGATCATCTTCTCTTTTTATTCTCTTTCCCATTTATATTACTCCAATTTGTCCACAATATACAGTATAAAGCAAGAATATTTCACCTTATTCTGTTATTCCAAGTCTATCATATATAAATTTAAAAGTCTATATTTATTTCTCAATAACATTCTTTAAAATACATTTTTTAATAAAATAAAAATCCAAAAAAAGAAAAAAGGCTGAACTTTATATGTCCAGCCTGTAAGAAACTATTTTTCAATTCTTGTATAAGGAATTAAAGCAATGTTTCTAGCTCTTTTGATAGCTTTAGCTATTCTTCTTTGTAACTTAGCATTAGCTCCAGTTACTCTAGAAGGATTGATTTTTCCTTTATCAGATACAAATCTCTTTAAAAGGTCTACATTTTTATAATCAATTTCTTCAGCTTTAACTCTTAATTTAGCTCTTCTTCTTCTGAATTCTGCCATTTTTATAACCTCCTCTTGATTTTAACTAAATTCTAAAATAATTAGTCTTGCTTAACAATGATATATCTCATTACTTCTTCAGTAATGTTAAGCTTTCCTTCAACTGCTGATAATTGAGTTCCATCAATATCAAAAGTTGCTAGTACATAGAATCCAGTTTTTTTCTTATCAATAGGATAAGCTAATTTTCTTTCTCCCCATTTTTCACTTTTAGCTACTGTAGCTCCAGCTGCAGTTAAAATTCCTGTTACTTTTTCAACTACTGCGTCTCTACCCTCTTCTAAAATTGTTGGGTTGATGATGTACATAATTTCATATTTTTTCATTTTTTAACCTCCTCCCTATGGTTTTAGCCCAAAACACATTGATTTTGAGCAGGGCACTAAATACTATACCATCTTTTGATGATTTTTTCAAGTATTTATTTACTATTTTTTAGAACTTCTTATCCAAGGTGGAAGATCAAGTTCAGATCTTTTTACATCTGCTTCTTCAGGAGTAACAACTGTTACAGGTTTTTTAGCATCTACATTAATAAATGGTTCACTTTTCTCCTGTTCATTTACAAAATTATTAGCTATTATAGTAACCTGTACTCTATCTCCAACTTCTGGGTCAATAACAAGTCCAAACATTACATCATCAGCAGTTTTTCCAGCTGCATCTCTAATCATATCAGAAATAGTTTGAGCTTCCATAAGAGTTATATCTGGTGCTCCAGTTATGTTAATAAGTATTTTGCTTGCTCCAAGTATAGATTTTTCAAGTAATGGAGACAATAAAGCTTTTTCAGTAGCTTTTACAGCTCTGTTTTCCCCTTCTCCTTCTCCAAATCCAAGCACAGCTACCCCAGAATTCATCATTGTTGCTTTGATGTCAGCAAAGTCCAGATTGATAAGTCCATTACCAATCATGAGATCAGCAACTCCTCTAATACCTATTTTTAGAATATTATTTGCTTCTTTAAATGCATTTTGTAAAGTTATTGTTTTATCTGGTAGTTCAAAAAGTTTGTCATTTGGTATTATTACTAAAGCATCTACAGCTTTTTTCAGATTTTCAACACCTATATCAGCATTATTTTTTCTTTTCTTTCCTTCAAATGAGAATGGTCTTGTTACAACTGCTACAGTTAATACTCCAAGTTCTTTTGCCACTTTAGCAATTACTGGTGCAGCTCCTGTTCCAGTTCCTCCTCCCATCCCTGCTGTTATAAAAAGCATATCTGTTTCTTCTAAAAGATTTTTAATTTTTTCTACATCCTCTTCTGCTGCCTGTCTCCCTATTTCAGGATCAGCACCAGCTCCAAGTCCTCTTGTTAATTTTTCTCCAAGTTGGATTCTTATGTCAGCCAGAGATTTATTTAAATCTTGAGCATCTGTGTTGGCAGCAATATATTCTACTCCTCCCACTCCAGATTCAATCATATCATTGATCGCATTTCCTCCAGCTCCTCCAGCTCCTAATACCTTTATCTTAACTAAATCTTGATCTATCAACATAATACCCCCTTTTATCATTTCCTTCTGAATTTAAATAAAATTAGAAAACCAGTTTTTTATACTGCTGAGTGTTCCACTTTTCTTTTTGCTGTTATTTTTATCATTTTCTAGTAATTTATCCAAGTCGTCCTCTTCAGTCTCTTCTGTTATAATTTTTGAAGGGTCTTCAGATTCATTCTGCTGCGAATAAAAACCTGACTGCATTTTGTTGTATTCCTCTTCCATTATTTCACTGAAGATTCCTATAACTGTAGCCATACTGGCATCTACATCCTCCAGACCTCGAAAAGCATGAGGAAGTACCTTTCTCACAACATATCCTGTTTTTTTATTTATTTTCTCAAGAAGCCCATCGATAACAATAGCTCCTCCTGTTAATACCAAACCTTTTCCAAGGTATCCATTAAATCCAGATTCCTCAATAGTTTGAGTAATAAAACTGATTATGTCTTCTGTTCTTGCATCTATTATATTTTTTATATCTGCCACTGATACCTTTTTGGTATCACCACAGAATATATGTTCTTCATGTATATCTTTATCTTTTAATTTTGATAATATTTCAAAGGCTTCCTGTTTAGATATCTGGAACAAATAACTTATATCATTTACATAATGCATCCCACCTAAAGGAAGTGATTTTGAATAAATAAGTTTATCATTCTTAAATAGAATTATATCTGTTGAGCCCTCACCAATATCAATTAGAGCAACTCCCATTCTTCTATCTTCATCATCAAGAGAAGCTTTAGCAGATGCATAAGCATTTAGAAGAACGTGCTCTGCTTCCAGTCCTATTCTATTCACTACTTCTACTAACTTTTCTGCTTCTGCTTCGTCTATATATATAAGATGAACATCTCCCTGCATCTCTTTTCCAGTAACACCTATTGGATTTTTGATTATTCCTGAATTATTTACTCTTATATTATATATTTCTCTTTTTAATACTCTTTCTTTTCCTGTAAGAAGTTCATGTTCAGCCATTCTAATTAATGTATCTACTTCTTTTTCACCGATTTCTTTTTCATCAAAAGAATATCTTACATTAGTAGTCCTTGATTTAATAGCCTCTCCACTTATTCCTATTGATATTTTTTCAATAGGGATATCAGTCTGTTCTCTTAATTGCCCTAATGCATAAGCCAAACAATGGCTTAATTCTTCTGGATTTTCTACAACTGACTTTTTCATTCCACGACTTGGAACTTCTACATATCCCAATATTTTTAAATTTTCACCATCAGCAGATAATTCTCCAGTGACAGCTTTTATTTTCATATTTCCCATATCTACTGCTGTTTTTATTATACTATCTCTATTATCTGTCATCGCTTTTATCCCCCAAACTTTTTACTATAAAGTCATTGAATCTCAAATCTATATACTCTACTTTTTTGCTTTTGACCAGTTCCGAATACAAAGTTTCTACAACTTTATATTTTTCTCTTTTTATCTCTTCATTGGTTTTTATTATTGTACCATCTACAAGGATTATTTCAATGCAATTTTTATCTTTTATGTAGATTTGAGACACTAATTCTTTTAATAGATAATCATCCATCAAGACTAAAACATTCAGCAGACTTTTTATCTCTTCTTTTTCTTTTACTGAAATAAGAGGAATATCCTTTTTTTCTTTTTCGTTAAAAGTTCCAAAGACTACTCCTTCTGAATCCACTAAATATATTTTATCTTTAATCTGGGCATAGTAAAATAGCTCTTTTTCCTCTATACTTATAGTGAGCTCTCCCAATGTATTGTTTTCCACACTGGCATTTTTTACTCTGACATCTTTTTTTAACTCATCTTCTATACTCTTAAAATCTAAGTCCCATATGTTATTATTATATGTTGTTTTCCCTAGTTCTGTCAATTCCCTTAATAATAATTTTGGGTCTCCTTTTACGTTAACCCTCTTTATCTTAAAAAAATCCAGCTTTAAGAATTTTGAAGGAATAGAGAAAATTAAAAAACTTATTCCTAATATTGTGAAAAGTCTTATTATAAATTTCAAAAAAATCTCCTCACTTTTAGACTTGATTTATCTTTTAAATGTTTCTACCATTATTCTTACTACATCATCATAAGTATATCCTTTTAAAGTTGCCAGATCTGGAATAAGACTTGTTTTTGTCATTCCAGGAAGTGTATTCACTTCAAGGAAATATACTTTGTCATCTTTAAGAATGAAGTCACTTCTTGATATTCCTGCCAATCCAAGCACATTATGCACCTTCACAGCATTTTCAAGAGCTTCATCATATGCTTTTTTATCTATTTTAGCAGGATACTCATGTACTGATCCCCCTTCAGCGTACTTTGATTCATAATCATAGAACTCATTTTTAGGAATTATTCTAAGTACTCCAATCCCTTCTCCATTAATAACTCCTACTGTAAGTTCCTCTCCCGTTATCATCTCTTCTATAACAATTTTTTTCCCAGCAAGTTCTGCAGCTGCTTTTTCTGCCTCTTCTTTATTATGACAAAAAAATATTCCTACACTTGAACCTTCTAAAGCTGGTTTAATTACAACAGGATATGAATCGATATCTGATACTTTATCATAATTTTTTGCAACTCTTACTCCTGCACTTTCAGCAAGTTTTTTAGTGATAACTTTATCCATAGCTATTCCACTTGCCTCTGCTCCTGATCCAGTATATGGTTTTCCAAGCATATCAAGAAGCCCCTGCACTCTTCCATCTTCTCCAAATCCTCCATGAAATGCAAGATATGCAAAATCATATTCATTTTCAATAAAAGCTGAAACAAGATTTTCTTTTGTAACATCGATTCCATATGCATCATAGCCTTGTTTTAAAAGACTTTCTAAAATTGCTTTTCCACTATTTAAAGAAACTTCTCTTTCAGAAGAAATTCCTCCCATAAATACAGCTATCTTCAAAACTATTCCTCCTATTTATCCGAATTTTTAATGATTATTATTTCTTCTTCAAGGTTTATTCCATATTTTTCACTTATAGTCCTTTTTACTAGTTTTAGTATTTCAGAAATATCTTTGAATGTAGCAGTACCTCTATTAACTATAAAATTAGGATGTTTTTCTGATATTTGAGCTCCACCTATAACAGTTCCTTTCAGTCCAGCTTCTGATATAAGCCTTGCTGAAAAATCTCCATCAGGATTCTTAAAAGTACTTCCAAGATTAGGAAGATCCAGAGGCTGTTTACTCTCTCTCAAAGCCTGTATTTCTATTACCTTTCGAAGATCAAATCCATCTTTGAATCTAAATACAGCACTTATTATTATCCATTTTCTGCTTTGTATTTCTGTTCTTCTGTATGAAAAATCTAAATCTTCTTTCTTTATTCTTCTTATTTCATGATTCTCATCAAATACTTCTATCTCACTTATACAGTCAAATATTTCGCTTCCATAGGCTCCACCATTCATGTAGACAAGTCCACCTACACTTCCTGGTATTCCAGCGAGATTTTCGAGCCCACTGTAATTATTTTTATTCATATAAGCAATAAGTTTATTAAAATCAAGTCCAGCCTCCACTTCTACCAGACCTCTTTCTAATTCTTTTATATTATTGAATTCTTTCAGAGAAACAAAAGTCATATTTAAATTTCCCTCATCTATCAGGGTATTTGTCCCATTTCCAATAAGGAAAATATTAGTATTATTTTCAAATATCTCTTTAAGTTCATTTTTATCTTCTACTGTTATAAACCTTTTAGCTGTTCCTCCAACTTTCATATTAGAGTGCAGTTTCATTTCATGATTTTCAAGTATCTTCATTATCTGTTTTTCCCTTCTAATTTATCAGCTATCCTGTGAGCTACTTTAGAGATATCTCCTGCTCCCATAAACATAAATACTTCATGCCCTTGGCAATTCAATACTCTTTCGTCTATTTTTTCACTATTTTTTTCAATTACTACTTTCTTATTTTTAAGGACATTTCCAAGATCTTCTACTGTTACTCCAAACTCATCTTTTTCTCCAGCACTGTATATAGGAAGAATCAGTACTTCTTCAGCACCTTCAAAAGCATCAGTAAAGTTTTGAAGAAGAAACTTCACTCTGCTGTAACGATGAGGCTGAAATATTATAGTAAGTTTTTCATGTTCTATAGACTTTGCTCCCTGAAGAGTTGCTTTAATTTCAGTTGGATGGTGTGCATAGTCATCTATTATTTTTATTCCTTTATCTTCATTACAATAAAGAATGTCATATCTTCTTTTTGACCCTTTAAAATTTTCTAAAGCTTTTTTCAGAAATTCCTCATCTACTCCAAACTTTTTAGCATAGTAGATAACTGGCAAAGAATTAAGAATATTATGATATCCTGGAATAGATATAATATATCTTCCTGCATCTTTTCCTCTTATTGCTACATTGTAACTTGTTTTTCCATTTTCTATCTGAATATCATAAGCAAATATATCTGCATCTTTATCAATTATACTGTATGTTACTATCTTTTCTTTTTCTTTTTTTTCAACTAATTTTTTTAGATTCTCACAGTCTATACATACTACTACTTCATTCTTAGTCTGATCAATAAATTGAGAAAAAGACTTATTTATATTTGCAAGACATCCATGAGTATCTAGATGATCTTCCTCTACATTAGTTATCACAGCATATGATGGCTTCATATACAAAAAAGAATTGTCACTTTCATCAGCTTCAGCAACAAAATATTCTGATTTCCCAGGTTTTGCATTTGACCCTATTTCTGGAAGTATCCCTCCAACTACAATTGTAGGATCAAGATTAAGCATAACTGATGACATCATAGAACTTGTAGTGGTTTTTCCATGTGTACCTGCTACTGCAATTCCAGTTTCATCATTTAGAAGCATAGCTAGAAGTTCTCCTCTTTTTACTATTTTAATTCCATTCTCTACTGCATATTTATATTCAGGATTGTCATGCTTTATGGCACTTGAAGCTATTACCATATCACATCCCTTTACATGTTCTCCTTCATGTGTATTATAAACAGTTATTCCCATATTTTCCAATTCTTCTGTAACATATCCTCTGCTCAGATCTGCTCCATTTACCTCATAACCTTTTGTTTTCATTATTTTAGCAAGTCCGCTCATTCCTATACCATTTATACCAATAAAGTAAATTTTTTTCATCAACTAATTCCTCCAAATATCTAAATCATTTATAATTTTTTCCACAGCGTTGGATTTTTTTAAGGATCTTATCCTTACCCTCATAGACTTCAATGCTTCCTCATTTTTTACTAACTCAAGAGCCTTCTCAATTGCATTGTCTGCCTCTGTATTTGTGTATACAAGAGCAGAATTATTTTCTTCTAATATCTTTGCATTGTCATATTGTCCAACTTTTAAAGAATTATATGGAATAATAATTGATGGTTTCTCTAGTTCTACTATTTCAGAAATTGTCAAAGCACCTGCACGACATATTATCAAATCAGCAGCAGCCATAATATTTATCATATTATTAAAATATGGTTTCACTGTATCAGACATCTTTGTTTTTACTATTCTTTTGCCAATATCTTCAAAGTTATTTTCTCCGGTTGCCCAGTAAACTCTTAACTTTTTATCTTCAAGAAACTTGTCCCAGTTCTTTATTACTGCTTCATTTATATCTTTTGCTCCCAGACTTCCTCCTGTTATAAGGATTACTTTTTCATCTTCTTCCAGTTTCAATCTTTCTCTCTCTTCATTTTCATTTACATAATTTATTTCTTCCCTCAGAGGATTCCCTGTTACATCAAATCTTTTTTGATATTTTAATGGAATATCATCATATGTTTTATCAAATGCTAAAAATGTTTTTTCTGCAAATTTATATAATACTTTATTTGTCCATCCTAAATTGGCATTCTGCTCTTGCAGGTAAACTTTTTTTCTTAAAAGTATACCTCCTATTATAGCAGGAACAGAAATATAATTTCCAAATCCTATTATTGCATCAGGTTTTTCCTTTGCAACTATTTTTATCCCTTGCCATACCCCTTTTATATATTTAAGTATACTTTTTATATTTTTAGGAGGTTTTATATCTAGACCAATAAATCTAAATCCTGCTTCAGGAACTATATCCTTTTCCATTCTGATACTGGTTCCTACAAAAAGGACATCTATATTTTTTAATTTAAGACCTTCTGCTACAGCCAGAGCAGGATAAATATGCCCTCCTGTTCCTCCAGTCGTTAAAATAATTTTTTTCAAATTTCTCACCTACCAAAAATTTCTCTTACTAATTCCTTGAATACTTCCCCTCTGTGTTCATAGCTATTGAACTGATCAAAGCTGGAAGTTGCTGGTGAAAGAAGTACGACCTGATGCTCATCAGGAGTAAATCTCCCTTTCATATTTAAAAGACAGCTTCTCAAATCTCTAAGCAGAAATACTCTGCTGCTGTCATATCCTTTTTCTATAAGTATTCTGTTAATTTCATCTGCAGTTTCTCCTATAAGGTATACTTCCTTTGCATGAATCTTTATCAGATCTGCTAATGGAGCCCAATCAAGCTTCTTATCAAATCCGCCGCAAATAAGAATACATTGATCAAAAGCTTCTACTGCAAATTTTGTTGAATCAATATTTGTTCCTTTAGAATCATTTATAAATTTTACTTTTCCATAATTAAAAAAGTCTTCCATTCTATGCTCAATGGTTTTTGTATTATATAAAAATTCTCTAATCTTTTCATTTTGTATACCTATTATTTGGGCTGTTGCTACAATAAAAAGTACATTTTCAAGGTTATGTTTTCCCTTCAATGAAAGTTCTGTACATTCTAAAATTTCTCCATCTTTTCCATAGAGTTTTCCATTTTCTACCCAAAAATCACACTCTTCATTAGTATTTTGAGATATTTTTATCTTTTTTCCAAGTATAAAATTCTCTCTTTCTACTACTTCTCTTGAATCAAGATTAAAAATAAAATAGTCATTTTCTGTCTGATTTTTACCTATATTAAATTTTGTTTTATAATAATCGTCTATATCCTTATACCTAGAAAGATGATCAGGAGTAAGATTTATTACCATAGTTATCCATGGTTTAAAATCAAGAAGATTTTCAAGCTGGTATGAACTTAACTCTAAAACAATATAGTCTAAATCTTTATATCTTAAAAGTAATTCTGCATATGAAACTCCTATATTTCCAGCATACTCAGCTTTATATCCAGCATATTGGAGAAGTTCTGTTATTTTAGAAGTAGTAGTAGTTTTTCCATTTGTTCCTGTTACAGCAATTACTTTACTTTTTATTTCATATTGTAACATATATTCATAACTTAATTCAATTTCATCTACTAATTTTATTTTTTTTTCTTTAGCTTTCATAACAAGCTCGTTATATGGTACTCCTGGACTTTTAACAAAAATTTCAATTTCATCTAAATGTTTCATACCTTCTTTAGAAGGTATTCCTTTTTTATCATCAACAAGTATTACTTCATACCCCATATTTTTCAACAAATGTTCAGCTCCAAGGCCGCTTACACCAGCTCCAAAGACCATTGCTTTTTTCATGATATATCCCTTCCTTTTTTTCTGTTTCCTATATAGACGGAAAACCACGGGGGTTCCGTGGTTCTTTTATTAGAGAATTCCTCTTAATCTTATTATTCCAAGTGCTACCATTCCAAATATCAAAGTTGTTATCCAGAACCTCATTGTCACCTTTGTTTCAGCTAAACCGCTGAGTTCAAAGTGATGATGAATAGGTGCCATTTTGAATATTCTTTTTCCTCTCAGCTTAAAAGAGCCTACCTGAAGTATAACTGAAAGAGCTTCCATCACAAATACTCCTCCTATTATTGGAAGAATAAGTTCCTGCTTCAAAAGAATAGCGACTACTCCTAGTACTCCTCCCAATGTAAGAGAACCAGTATCCCCCATAAATATTTGAGCTGGATAGAAATTATACCATAAAAATCCAAGTCCTGAACCACAAATAGTTGCCAAAAATACTGACATCTCTCCTGAACCTGGTATATAGAAAAGTTTCAAGTGTTCACTCATATTTACATTTCCTGTGAAATAAGAAATTGCTCCTAATATAGTAGAACATATTATCATTGGCATTATAGCCAGTCCATCCAATCCATCTGTTATATTTACAGCATTAGATGTACCCATAAGAATTATAAGTATAAAAATCAGCATACCTATGCTTCCTATATAAAACATACTTCCAGAAATCAGGGGATTGATTATTGAAAGATCAAATGTCCTGTCTCCTGTTAATCCTACCTGAGTTACAAAAAGCCATACCAACACGGCTATCATAGCCTGCCCTAAAAGTTTTTTCTTTCCTGAAAGCCCTTTTTTATTCACAGTAAATTTTTTATAATCATCAATAAATCCTATAGATGCAAATCCCATCATAGCTACAAGAAGTACATCTATAAATGTATTAGATATATCTGATACCAAGAGATTTGTTACCAACATCACTATAACTATAAGAACCCCACCCATTGTAGGTGTTCCTTTTTTAGAAAGATGTGAAGCAGGACCATCATCTCTGATTTTTTCACCGAATTTTTTAACTTTTAGATAGTTTATGAATGGTTTTCCTAAGATCAAAACTAAAACGAAAGATAATGTAAAACTTATAAATCCTCTCAAATACATAGACTTTAAAAAAGCAAGACTTTCAAAGTACTCCCCTAATATATATAACATTCTATTATTAATCTCCTCACTATATTTTTTCTGATTTTTTATTTATTTAAAATTATTCTATTATCTCTTCAAGTTTCATTCCACGAGAACCCTTTAATAAAATAGAAGTTTTTTTCTGCTCCTTCAAGATAAGTTTTTTTATCTCTTCCTTTTCTGTGAAATGAGTTATTTTTTCTCTGTTTTTTTGTACATTTTCTAAAGCTTTTTTCATTCTCTCTCCATATAAATATATCTTATCTGTATGAATACTCAAAGCTTTTTCTATAATATTTTTATGATACTCTATTTCTTTTTCTCCAAGTTCCAGCATATCTCCCAGAATGGTTATTTTTAAAGTATCATTGTACAGCTTATCAAAAGTTTCAAGTGAGAAGCTTACTGATATTGGACTAGCATTATATGCATCATTTATATATATAATATTTTCTTTTTCTATTTTTTGAAACCTCATTGGAGTAAGCTCAAGATTTTTTAATCCATCTTTTATTTTTTCATAAGGTACTTTCATTTTTTTACCTATTACCACAGCTATAGCTGCATTTATACAGTTATGCTTTCCATTTAGAGCTATCTCATATTTATCTCCATTCAACTCAAATGAAAGTCCCTCATCACTGTCGCTAAAATCCTCAATCTGATAATTATTATCTTTTTCATATCCAACTTTTACTCCATCTAGCATTTTTAGAAATGGATCATCACCAAAAATAATAAGATTTTCTTTTTCAACATATTTTACCAATTCGGTTTTTGCCTTAAACACATTTTCTCTGGTTTTTAAAAATTCTAAATGAGAGTCTCCTATATTAGTTATAACACCAATATCAGGCTGAGCTATATTAGATAATAAGTCTATCTCTCCAAAGCTGCTCATACCTAATTCAAGAACTGCAACTTCATATTTATTATCCAACTGTAAAATTGTAAATGGAACTCCTATATGATTATTGAGATTTCCCATAGTTTTAGCTGTCACATATTCTTGTGACAGTATGGAATATACCATATCCTTAGTTGTAGTCTTTCCATTACTTCCTGTTATAGCAATAATTTTTATATTGAGAGCTTTCCTATATTTTTTAGCCAGTTCCTGCATACATTTTATAGTATCATCTACCTTAATTACTCTTTTATCATTTCCTTTATAATTATCAGCTATTACTAAAGCTGCCCCTTTACCAAGTACATCATTTACATAGCTGTTTCCATTATTTATAGCAAAAAACAGATCTCCTTTTTGGACTTTTCTGCTGTCCATAACAACATGACCTATTTCATTTTTTTCAACTACACTCTTTATTCCAAATATTTCATCCAGAATATTAAAAAGTATTTTCATTTTATCATTCCTTTTCCTTTTAAATACCTTTATTTTATCATTAAAAACTTTTGTATACAAGAATTTTCATAATTATTTCAAACTTAATGCAAAATCATAAAGAGAATCAAAAATATCTATTTTTCTATCTCCAATTTTTTGCAGCGTTTCCATCCCATGTCCTGTTTTTACAAGAACAGGAGTAAGTCCAGCTCTGCTTCCTGCATCTATATCTGCAATAGTATCCCCTACCATGAAAGAACTTGTTCTATCAATATTAAATTCTTTTATCGCTTCATCTAACATTCCTGTATTTGGTTTTCTGCATATACAGTCAATTTTATATTTTCCTATACCATTTTCAGGATGATGAGGGCAATAATAGAATTTCTCTATTATAACTCCATGTTTTTCCAATTCCTTTTTTATGTATTCATTTAATTTTTTGAGATCATCCTCTGTGTAATATCCTCTTGCTATACCTGACTGGTTAGTTACAACTGCCATTGTATATCCCAAAGATGAAAATATTTTTAAAGCTTCCACTACATTTTTTTCAAATTCAAAATCTTCTACTTTATGAAGATAATCTTTTTCAACATTTATAGTTCCATCTCTATCCAGTAAAATTGCTTTTTTCATTTACA
>ERZ773144.1446-NODE-1446-length-21238-cov-4.229335_pt1 | contig 21238 bp, 10 predicted proteins | sample MGYA00580849_ERZ773144 | MGnify/ENA primary metagenome ERZ773144 (study PRJEB29015, sample SAMEA2737861) | human gut metagenome | biome: human gut; feature: human-associated habitat; material: faeces | place: China | collected 2012 ...
ATGCAGCAGGAAACGCACTTGGCTTCTCACATATAAGCAGCATATTTTTAGGGGGTATGCTTTCTATGTCATCCACGGCAATTGTATTCAAGGCATTTGATGACATGGGACTTCGAGGGCAAAAATTTACCGGAGTTGTATTGGGTGTTTTAGTTGTCGAAGATTTAGTAGCCGTTGTTCTGATGGTCTTGCTTTCGACTTTAGCAGTCAGCCAGCAAGTTGAAGGAATGGAAATGTTGAAAAGCATTCTAAAGCTAGGAGCGTTTCTTATATTTTGGTCATTACTCGGAATCTATCTTATTCCAAGTTTTCTAAAAAAGGTCAAACCGTTTCTTAACGACGAAACCTTATTGATCATAGCATTAGGATTCTGTCTGGGTATGGTTATGATTGCGACTAAAGCTGGATTCTCCTCTGCACTTGGAGCCTTCGTCATGGGATCATTATTAGCGGAGACTATTGAGGCCGAAAAGATAGAAAAGCTGGTAAAACCAGTAAAAGATCTGTTTGCTGCCATATTTTTTGTCTCTGTAGGTATGATGATACAACCGGACTTATTAATCGAATACCTTATCCCAATCTGTATCTTAACCATATTGGTAATCGTCGGACAAGTCTTTTTCGGAAGCCTTGGCATCCTTTTGTCCGGACAATCTTTGAAGATAGCCCTGCAATCAGGATTCTCCCTGACTCAAGTAGGTGAATTCGCGTTCATTATTGCTTCATTGGGAGTTAGCTTGAAAGTAACGGACGATTATCTGTATCCTGTTATTGTCGCTGTATCGGTTGTTACAACATTTCTTACTCCTTATATGATCCGTTTGGCAATTCCGACCTATCAATTGATCGAAAATCATTTGCCTTCATCTGTAAAACTAATGTTGAACCGCTATTCTTCCGGGTCCAACACTGTCAAACATAAAAGTACATGGAATAAGTTGTTGAAATCTATGTTACTGGATGTAATACTATATACAGTATTGACAATATTCAGCATCATCCTATTTTTCACTTATATAAATCCGATTATTCGCGAAAACATATCTGGAATCAAAGGGGCTTTATTGAGCTTATCTATTATTCTGGCTGTTATATTGCCTTTCCTTTGGGCCATCATTATGAAAAAGAATCATTCTCCTGAATTTCAGAAATTATGGAATGACAGCAAATATAACCGGGGGCCATTGGTTTCTCTGATAGCAATAAAGATACTCCTTTGCGCAAGTATCCTAATGCCGGTTATAGTTCATATATTAAACGTGGCATCCGGTGTCGGATTTATTGTTACCCTGTTGATATTGGCAATGATTATCTTATCCAAAAAACTGAAAAAGCGTTCTCTCTCAATCGAAAAAAGATTTATTGATAATTTCAACGGGAAAACAAATGGATCAAACATTGAAAGCCCTTTGACCGACAAAATTCTGGAATCTTTACCTTTCAATGATTTGCACTTGATTGATTTCACTGTTGACCAAGCGTCTTCCCTTGTCGGTCGGAGTTTGAAAGAGGTCAACTTCCGCCAACAATATGGAATAAACGTCGTTTCTATCATTCGAGGTGAACAACAAATCAATATACCAAAAGGTGAGGAACGCCTTTACCCTTTTGACAAGATCATAATTGTTGGAACAGATGAAGAATTGGATATCTTCCAAGGAATAATGCAAAAACAGGAAAAAGAACATAGAGATCGGTTGACACAAAGCACCAATAAAAATATAAAAATAGAGCAATTCAATATTGAACCGGGATCTCAGTTGATCGGTCAGTCAATTCAACAGTCTGGCATTCGGGAAAAGAACGCATGTCTAATCTTGGGTATCGAACGGGACGGGAGACCGATAATGAATCTTTCATCCCAAACAGTTTTCGAGGAAAACGATAGCGTATGGGTTGCCGGAGAATATCGTCAAATTGTCCAATTAAGCGAAGATTCAAGTTCCAATTAAGTTTGTTAGTCAAAGTACAAAATAAGTATTAAGCAGAAATTAAGGATTACGTTTACCTCTTTTAGGATACCAAAGCATAATCCCCGGACTGTATTATGACCTACATATGGTTGTTAAAAGCCGTCATATGCTTTTGGAGTTACAACAATATCCTCTTCTGTTGCGACAACGACTTTAGCATCTATAAAGTTATATCGTCTATTCAAATAATATCTTATATTTTCTTCTTGTCATATAAAGATAACAGGATTGTCGATTAGACCGCAAGTATAATGCGGAAACTGTCACAAGGTGGAATCAGTGGATTGAAATGGCAACACTCAAAATCGATTTGATAATCAGTCATGTTATAAATAACATTCAGATTCCAGACGGATCACTGAAAACAAAAGAAAAAGCAAGGGGATGTGTCAAAACTAAGGCACATCTTCTTTTTAACGAACAAGTTACAAATTAACAGTTCAAAGATTGAAAAATAAAGTTTTCAAACAATCTAAAGGAGGAAAAAGATATTGCTTTCTTTTCATTCAGACTTACTAATATTTATGTATAATATTCATCAGTTCTTTAGCATAAACCGTTTGTTTAAACTATAAGTACGCTGTAAATGGAGATCATCTCATTTACAGCGGATGAGATTTATTACAGTTATTCTAAAAATAGACGGATTTTAGATATTTATATCTCTATCAATAATGTTAAACTTATGGTTCTGAAATAGCTGAATCTTGAATTTTAACCATATAATGGAATATCATGAATAGATTTTGAACACATTTGAATAAAATTTCATCTTCTCATAATGTCTAAAACATGTTACTTTGTCATAAAATTTTACCATAAAACATCTATAAATGGAAAAACTTGTATCACGAAGTCTTATGCTTATTCTAATCGGAATGGCCACAGCCCAAAATATACAGGCTGGGGAAAGAATGAGCATGCCAACTTCATTTAAAAAACAAACAACTGGTTTGTCTCATGTATCACAACAAACAATTTCTGTGAAAGGAAATGTCAGAGACCAGTCAGGAGAACCAATGGCCGGAGTCAATGTTATTGTAGAAGGGACTACCATCGGAACCATGACAGACAGTAATGGGAACTTTACTTTAAACGTGCCGTCTACTTCTATCAAAATCAAGTTCTCATATATTGGATATGAGGATCAGATTGTCTTGATTAAAAATAATCGCAATCTGAACATCACTTTAAATGAGAATTCCGAAATGTTGGACGAAGTCCAGATTATTGGATATGGAACACAAAAGAAAATTACAGTCACGGGGGCTGTATCTTCCGTTGGAACTAAAGATATTTTGAAATCACCTGTTCCAAATGTTGCACAAGCATTGACTGGTAAAGTTCCTGGATTATCAACTATTCAATATTCCGGTCAACCTGGAGCTGATGATCCTGCTATATTCGTACGTGGTATAGGTTCCCTTGATGCTAAAAGAGCTGCACCATTAGTTATGGTCGATGGTGTCGAGCGCTCTTTTTTTCGTCTTGATCCCAACGAAATTGAAAATATAACCGTGCTGAAGGATGCTTCTGCAACAGCCGTATTTGGTGTTCGTGGGGCAAATGGGGTCATTTTAGTAACTACGAAACGAGGAGAAGAAGGTAAAGCTCAAATATCTGTATCGACATCAGCCAGTTTGCAAAAGCCGATCCGGCTTTATGAATATGCCAACAGTTATGACTACGCTGTTGCATTTAACGAGAAACTGACAAACGATGGAGCCAGTCCTGTATTTGGCGAGAAGATCTTGGATGCTTTCAAAAATCATACAGATCCTTTACTTTATCCGGATATGGACTGGATGGAACTTATCCTAAAACCAACATCTTTTCAGTCTCAGCATAACTTGAGCATATCAGGTGGAACCGACCGTGTACGTTATTTTACTTCTGTAGGTATTTTGACACAAGACGGTCTGTTTCGATCTTTCGATGCTGGATATAATTCTAATTTTACTTACAACAGATATAACTATCGTGCAAATCTAGACATCGATGTGACACGTTCCACTCTATTAAAAATCAATTTAGGAGGTCGTCTTGAAGATACTAAAGAACCTAATACTAAAAGCAACCTTTTTACATTCTTGACAAGAGTCACTCCGTTCGGAGGAGCCGGACTTTATGATGGTAAATGGATACATACAAGTCCGGATAACATCGGTTGGGACAAAGGAGCCTTGGAAAATGCCGATCCATTTGAATGTTTTTTCGGGAAAGGTTATAACGAAATCAATTTGGACCTTTCTTTGCAGCAAAAGTTGGATTTTTTGACTAAAGGGCTATCTCTTAATATAAAAGGTTCTTATAATAGCGGCTATACACATAGGAAAAACCGTTACAAAGAAATCCCCTATTACACTGCGCATAGAGATCCGGAAACCAATGAATTATTCTTCCGAAAATTCCGTGAAGAAAGCCAGTTGTATTTTGAGGAATCTACTGATCGTGGGCGAAATTGGTATTTGGAAGGTAGTTTGAACTATGATCGCAAATTTGGGAAACATCAAGTTGGTGCTTTGATTTTGTATAATCAGTGGCGTGACCAATATCCAGATCCAGCTCAATTCGACTATGTTAGTATTCCTCGCGGATATGTAGGTTTGGTCGGACGAGCTACCTATAATTTTGACAATCGTTATATGGTTGATTTTAACGTAGGTTATAATGGTTCGGAAAATTTTGCGCCAGGACATCGATATGGAATTTTTCCAGCTTTTTCTGCCGGCTGGATTCTTTCTGAAGAAAAGTTCATGAAAAATCAGTCTTTTATAAACTACTTAAAAATTAGAGGATCATATGGAATAGTCGGAAATGACCTGATGAATACTAAATCACGCTTTTTCTATTTGCCTGATGCTTACAATCCTTATGGAACAAGTTATAATTTCGGAGTGGACGTTTCTGGAAATCGTGACGGAGCAACCGAGTTACAAATGGGGAATCCTCTTGTCTCTTGGGAAAAAGCAGGAAAGCAAAACTACGGTTTGGATTTTTCAATATTGGATGAGCATTTATCTGGATCTTTTGATTATTTCATCGAGAAACGTCACGATATCCTTACAACACGCAATACAGCTCCGAATTTTATAGCTATAACAATGCCTGTTGTTAATATTGGCAAAGTTGATAACAAAGGATTCGAGTTGGTTCTGAAATGGAATCACTCCATAGGAGACTTTAAATACTGGATCAATGGAAACCTCTCATATGCAAAAAATAAAATTGTCTATAAGGATGAGATACCACACAAGTATCCTTGGTTATATGAAACAGGACAATCCGTTGGACAACCTTTCGGTTTTATCTTTGACGGTTTTGTAACAGAAGCTGATCTTGAATCCGGGAAGCTTCCGGATCATAAGCTCGACCTAAAGCCTGGGGACGCCAAATATAAAGATTTGAATGGTGATAATATAATTGACGACAATGATCAGTGCCCCATTGGTAATCCTATATACCCGCAATTGACTGCAGGCATCACCGCTGGATTTGAATATAAAGGATTCGACTTCAGTATGCTTTGGGCAGGTAGCGGAAAGGTGTCACGCTTTATAAGTGCTGGGTTACGTGTTCCTTTCGGCGGTGGAAATTACGGGCTGTTACAATATATGATTGATGACCATTGGACACCGGAAACCGCAGAAACAGCTAAAACACCTCGTTTTTCAGGTGCAGCGAATGCGAATAATTACACTCGAAATTCAACCCTTTGGCTAAAGGATGCTTCCTATATCCGTCTGAAAAATGTTCAAATCGGATATACGTTCAAGGGGGAGTGGATGAAAAAGATTCATTTGAAAAATATGCGTATTTACGCTTCTGGCGAAAATTTACTGACATTTGATCATTTGAAAATAGCAGATCCGGAAGCAACTGACGACAAACAGTTTCAATATCCTCTTCAGATGATTTTTAATATTGGTCTTAATCTTAATTTTTGATATTGTTGAATATGATACGAATAAATATTAAACATATATTTGTCCTTGCAGGATTTATCGGTTCTTTCCTGTCTTGTCAGGATTTAAAATTTGGAGATGACTTCTTAGAAAAAGCTCCTTCCAATGATGTCGATATCGATGTAATTTATTCTAATGCGCAATATGCACGGACAGCCCTTTGGAGTGCGTATGCCACATTGCATTATGGTCTGAACTTAGGTAATCAAGGTAATCAACTGATGGGCTCAGATCCTCTGGATTGCCTGACCGACCTTGTTTATTCCAATGTTTGGACTGATGGTGTATCAGGAGCTGCTATACATTATAATGGCACTTATTCTGCCGATTATGAAAATAATGGCTATTCATCCAAATACAGCTACTATCAAAGACCTTGTTGGTTAGGCATTCGTCGCGCATGGTTGTTTATTGAAAATGTAGACCGAGTTCCTGATATGAAAGAGGCTGAAAAACAGCGTTTAAAAGCAGAAGCAAAAGTTATTATCGCTATGCACTATTGTGATTTGTTTCGCCATTATGGAGGGGTACCGATTGTGGACCATGCATACACAGCGAATGAAGATATGCAAAAAGAAAGAGGTACTGTACAGGAAACGCTTGATTTTATTGTAAATCTATTGGATGAGGCAGCAGATGTATTGCCTTGGGCTATGTCTGCTGCTGAAAACCGAGAATGGGAAGGACGATTAACAAAAGCATCGGCAATGGGGCTAAAGGCACGTATCCTATTGTTTGCTGCCAGCCCATTGTTTAACAGTTCAGAACCATATATGCCAGGTGAAGCAGCGGATAAACGTTTGATGTGGTTTGGAAGTTATAAACCTGAACTATGGACACAAGCATTGGCAGCTCATAAAGCATTTTTCGATGAATTGAATAAGAATGGACAATATGGTTTAGTCTATAAATCGGATCCCAGACAAGCGTTTCGTTCCGGTTATCTTGATCGGGGTACAGGAGAAGCAATCATTGCTACACATTATGGTTATACCGTACCTGATTATTGGACTTGGGGATGGAGCTATTATGAAACAGCCGGTGATGCCGGTACTGCCTGTGGGACACAGGAACTTGTTGATATGTTTCCAATGATAGATGGTTTACCTATCACAGAAAGTAAATTATATGATCCGAAACACCCGTATGAACAACGTGATCCCCGCTTATATGAAACAGTAGTTGTAAATGGAGACAAATATTATGGAGGTATTGCTGAAATATATGTAGGAGGTAAACATTATCAAGACTTTGAAGGATCATATGGAGCATTCATGTCCGGTTATCGCCCACGTAAATTCATCCTCGATGGTGGTGGCGGTCCTTTGTTTGAATGGCCTGCAGAGATATCCGGAAAAGTGGTTCAATGGCCTTATTTAAGATTACCTGAGTTGTATTTGGGATATGCTGAAGCTATTTGCCAGACAAACGGGGACATGGCACTAGCTTATGAATGTGTCAATAAATTGCGTGATCGCGTTAATATCGGTCATTTGAAAGCGGGATTGAACAAAAAGGATTTTCTGGAAACACTGATGAACGAACGGGTTTGCGAATTTGCTTATGAAGAAGTCAGATGGTTTGATATGATTCGTTATAAGCGGGTGGATATCTTCCAAAAAACTCCACACCGAGTTGTTATTACTAAGGATCCGGAAACCAGCGAGTTCAAGTATGAATATAAATTATTCAAACCGGCTGAAAATGGAGAACTTAGACAATGGGCAAATCCTGGGAAATTCTCCCCTAAATGGTATTTAAGTGCATTTCCCAGTAATGAAATCAACAAATCGTACGGATTGATTCAAAATCCGGGATGGTGATGCTAACCAGTCATTAATACAAAATCAGAATAATAAAATGAGGAATAAATTAATAACCATCATATCACTACCTGTTTTATGCATTGCTTCTGTCTGGGCACAAGAAAAAACGACAGGATCTGATATGTTACAATTTGATGAAACGACCATTTCTGCTTCTACTGTCAGTGGGAAGGAATTGATGAAACGTTCGAATATTAATCCCGCCAATGCACTCTACGGGAAACTCAACGGATTGTTTATCCGCCAAAACGGAGAGTATGGGGATGGAGAAGGATATCCAAGCATGAATATCCGAGGAATCGGTTCGCTTAATAACAATTCGATACTTGTTTTTGTCGATGGTTTGGAGCGTGATATAAATTCACTGGTTCTGGAGGAAATTGAGGAAATAACGATCCTCAAAGATGCTGCTGCTTTGGCTCCATACGGAATTAGAGGAGCTAACGGGGTAATCTTGGTGAAAACCAAACGAGGGAAAAAAGGTAAAACTGACATTCATGTTTCCTATCAGCATAGCGTCACTACACCTGTACGATTACCCCAAATGGCTGATGCCGCCACTTATGCCGAAGCGGTTAATGAGGGTTTGGCAAACGAAGGTCTGGCTCCCAGATATACCCAACAAGAAATTGAAGCTTATAGAAGTGGAAAATATCCAATCTTATTCCCTAATGTAGACTGGTTTAATGAAACGTTACGGGATCATGGGCAGCGAGATCAAGTGAATTTCACTGCAAGCGGAGGATCCAACCGGATCAGATATTATTCGATGATTAATTTCATATCGGATAGAGGATTGTTAAAGAATACGGATCAAGGAAGCTATTCCACTCAGTTAGCCAATTCGATACTCAACGTACGTACAAACTTGGATATAGACATAACATCGTCTACCCAGGTAAAGGTTAATTTGTCTGGTAAGCTGAAAGAAAAATATTCTCCTGGCAGTATTTCAGATGGAGTGCTCATGGAAACCCTATATGCTTTGCCTGCTAATGCATATCCTGTCAGGAGCCATAACGGTATTTGGGGGGGATCAAACATGTATCCGAAGAATCCGGTTGCCGAGTCATCATCGACAGGATATACCACATCTCATGCCCGTACATTATTGGCGGATCTGACATTGACACAAGATCTGGAAGCTTTGGCTCCAGGGTTGTCAGCAGAATTCCGTATTGGTTTTGATGCCTATTCAGAGACATGGGATGCTCGTTCAAAACAATATTTGTATGAGTCCAATATTGCGCATTTAGACAATAGTGGTATTCCAACCGATACGGTAAACACCCAATATGGAAAGGAGGAAAAACAGTTAGGATTCAACAGTTGGCTGAACAATCAGAACAGACATTCCAATATTCAATTTGCTTTGAATTATCAGAAAGATTTTTCCCAAAGCAATTTGTTCGCTTCTATTCGTTATAAGCAGGATAAAAATGTTTATCTCGGTCAATATAATACGTATATGCATCAAGACGTCATCGCTTCAGGCCATTATGGCTTATTGAACAAATACTATTTGGACTTTAGTATCGCTGCTTCAGGGACCAGTCGTTTACCAAAAGCCAATCGTTGGGGAGTATTTCCTGCAATTTCCGGAGCTTGGCTACTTAATAAAGAGTCTTTTTTGAACAATATCGATTGGTTAGACCTGCTTAAATTACGGCTTTCTTACGGATTAACAGGGAGCGATGACGTTTAGAAAAATATGGACAAATATCCTTTTGGAGGAGGTGGAGGTTTTGTTTTCGGTGATGACTTCATTGCAAATGGAGGCATTGCGGAAGGACAATTGCCAAGTTTGAATGCGACATTCGAAAAAAGTAGTAAAGCGAATATCGGAGTTGATATACGAATATTGGACTTGATAGACTTCAATGTAGAAAGCTATTACGATCATCGATATGATATTATGGTTGCAGATGGCAACATTACTTCCGGTTTCTTTGGAGCTACGGCTTCCAACTCTCCAAGTGGCATTGTTAATAATTATGGCGTGGAAGTCGGTATGAACGTAGGCAAGCAGATGAAGGATTTCTTTTTTAATGTCAATGCTCAACTGGCATTCGCTAGAAACAAGATTGTAAACATGAACGAGGCTTTTAAACCTTACGATTACCTAAAATCGACCGGCAGACGTTTAGGGCAATTTTACGGGTTGGAAGCTATAGGGTTCTTCAAAGATCAGGCAGATATTGATAATAGTCCGATACAAACATTCTCAACCGTATATCCTGGAGACTTGAAATATAAAGATCAGAATGGTGATAATCGAATAGATGAATTGGATGTGGTACCGATGGGATATAATACGATCTGCCCGGAATTATTCTATTCAATGGGATTCGATTTCGAATATAAAGGATTAGGAATCAATGCCCAGTTTCAAGGTGCCAGCCATTATACCGTACAACGCAGCCTAAGTTGCTTTTATGCTCCCCTAATGAATAATCAGACTATTTCAGAACATTATCTGGAAAATTGCTGGAGATCAGGAAAAGACAATACAGATGCTATATACCCGCGTCTTACAACGACAGAAAGTGCAAATAACTATCGTGGAAATTCCGTATTCATGAAAAATATTTCTTTTTTAAAACTACGCTCAGCAGAAATTTATTACAAGTTGCCTGAAAGTTGTATAAAGCCTTTACGCTTACGTGAATTCAAGTTGTTTGCTAAAGGTATGGACCTCTTTTCCATAGACAACGTAAATGAAACAGATCCGGAAGTAATTTGGTCTACTTACCCTGCGCAACGTTCTGTGCATTTTGGTTTTGATCTCGCATTCTAATGTTTATCATAAAAATAAAAAAGATGAAAAATAAATTATTGATATTTAGCATATTGATTCTTTGTACCAGTTCTTGTAATTATCTGGAATATGATGAATCGGATTTCTTGGAAAAAGATGCAGTATTCTCTAGTTTCCAATATACCCGGGATTTCCTAACTAATATATACTCTTATGTTCCTGCCGCATTTGGTACGATTGGTGGAGATGCATTACGTTCTGCAGCATGTGACGAAGCTGTTTATGTTGACAAACTGTCACCTGTACATAGTTTCAACAATGGTGCCTGGAGTGCTATTAATACTTTGGATGATCGATGGAATTATTTTAGGGGGATACGAGCTGTGAATATGTTTCTTCAAGAAGTTGAAGGACAGGAATTCGATGAATTGAAGCATAACGAAGATTATGAGGATATCATGGCACAGTTCAAGTATTATCCATACGAGGCAAGATTCTTACGTGCCTATTTTTATTTTGAATTGGCTAAACGTTATGGTGATATTCCTCTTATTACGACTTTGCTTTCTGAAGAAGAAGCCAACATGCAAAAAAGGACGTCATTCGATGAGGTTATTCAGTTTATCGTAGATGAATGTGACGCGATTGCTCCTCATTTACCTATCAGTTACAAAGAACTGATAAAAAGCGAAACAGGGCGTGCAACAAGAGGCGCAGCAATGGCTTTGAAATCAAGAGCTTTACTATATTCAGCAAGTCCATTGTTCAATAAGTCCGGCAATATAGACAAGTGGAAGTCTGCTGCACGTGCCGCTGCAGATGTCATCGAAAAAGCTTGGGATTTCGGTTACATGCCGTTACCGGATTTATGGAGTCTTTGGAATAATAACTATTCTAATAATAATGAACTTATTTTTGGAGTAATGCAACGGGAAGATAACTGGTTTGAACGGGTTAACTTTCCTATAGGTATCGAAGGTGGTGGTAATACGGGACATTGCCCAACAGAAAACTTAGTCGAATCGTATGAAATGCAGGCAAGTGGATTGCCGGTTGCACCTGATGCAGGCTATGAACATATGGATCCAAGCTATGATTCACAGAATCCATATGAAGGAAGGGATCCCCGTATGTATGAATTGGTGGCCCAAAACGGAGCTTGGTGGGTATATGATGAGCAAGTAGAATGTTGGTACGGAGGAAGAAGTGGAAAGCCACAAAAAAATGCAACGGTTACAGGATACTACTTAAGAAAATATGTAGACGGAAGCACCAGTTTGAAAAGCGAATTCGTGACAAGCAAACGACATGTATGGAATATTATGCGTTACAGCGAGATCTTGTTAAATTTTGCGGAAGCTATGGTTGAAGCATATGGAGACCCTAACTATAAAGATGGATATCCGATGTCGGCTAAAGAAGCTGTAGATATTGTAAGAAGCCGTGTACATGTGGACATGCCACCATTTCCAAATAATCTGACTTTAAATGAGTTTAAAGCCAAGTTAAGAAATGAACGTAGAGTCGAACTTTCATTTGAAGATCATCGTTTTTGGGATATTCGCCGTTGGAAGATTGCAGATCAGACAACAGACATATATGGAGTTGACATTACAAAAAAAGAAGATGGCTCATTCAGTTACAAAAAAGTTTTGGTAGAGAAAAGAATATTTAAAGACTGTATGTATCTGTATCCGATTCCACAATCGGAGAGGTATATTAATCCGGAATTGGAACAAAATCCAGGATGGTGAACCGTATCCCGGCGGAAATAATCCGCCGGGAGTTTAAATTATAAACAAATGAAACAAGTAGACATTTTTAAGCAAAAAATATTTACCGGAGACAAAAAACAAATGTTATTTTTCTGGAAGGCAATCAAAAATATGAACAAATATATATCTGTTTTTCTGATTTTTTTTCTTAATGCCTGTATTTCACCATCAGGATATTTATCATCCGATAATTCTACTTCATATTATTTTGATGCAACAAACGGAAGTGATGATAACAATGGAACATCTCCAGATAAAGCTTGGAAAAATTTAGCAAAGACTCGAGGTCTGAAACTCTCCCCAGGAGACAAGATTCTTCTCAAAAAAGGGGAGACATTTATCGGAGAACTTTATTTGAATGGGACAGGAACAGCAGAAGCTCCCATAATCATTGATGGATATGGAGATAAGGGACATGATCCTTGTATCATAGGATATGACCAGTCTCCTTATGCCGTGTATGTCTATAACTCTTCTCAAATTACCATACAAAATTTGGAGATAGTTAATACCGGAAAGGATAGATTACCTGGTAGGACCGGTGTAAAAGTTCATTTGGAAAACTATGGTACAGCTCGTTCGATCACGTTAAGAAATCTGTATATTCATGATGTGAACGGTAGTCTCGTAAAAAAGCAAGGTGGAGGATCGGGGATATATATTGTGAATGAAGGAGAGAAACCGAGTATCTTTGACGGACTGACAATAGAGAATTGTATTATTCGTCGTTGTGAGCGGAACGGAATAATTTGGTGGGGATATGTAACACGTGACTTTTGGCATCCGAATCGTCATGTTGTTGTACGAAACAATCTTATCGAAGGAGTTCCAGGAGATGGTATCGTTCCTATAGGATGCGATAGTGCTGTAATTGAGTATAATCGAATCAAAAATTGTCCGGACCTGTTACCTGATGGAGAATTTGCTGCTGGAATTTGGCCGTGGAGTTGTGACAACACACTCATACAGTTCAATGAAGTTTCCGATCATAAGGCTCCTGGCGATGCTCAAGGGTTTGATTCAGATAATAATTGTAACAATACTATTATTCAATATAATTACAGCCATGACAATGAAGGAGGCTTTCTGCTGATTTGTAATACCGGAGAAACAGGAATGCCAGAAAATATTGGAACAAATAACACGCTGATACAGGGTAATATCAGCATAAACGACGGAAATAGAACGAAGAAAATAGGAACAGGATTTTTTTCTCCGAGTATTCATATTTCAGGACCGGCTAAAGGCAGTACACTTCGGCATAATATCATTCATGTGACCAAGAAAGTCAATTCCGACGTACAGCGATGTTTGTTAAGCGCAACACAATCTTATGGAGATGCAGACAGTACAACAGTATGTGAGAACCTGTTTTATGTGGCAGAAAACAGCTGTTTCTTGCTTGGAAATTCAACAAATAATTTTTTTAAAGATAATTGTTACCTTGGAAATATCAAAAATATACCTGAAGACGAAGGGGCAACATATGAAAATAAAACATATAGCAATATGATAAAAAATGATCTGTCAGGGGTTGAATCGCTCAAGCCATTTCTTCATTCAGTCAATACTCCTACCGGAGAGTTACAGATTGTCGACAGTGATGCTATAAACTCGTTTTTTAGTAAATAAATAGTCAAAATAAAAAATATATAAATTCAAAATTGGATTATGTGGAAACTTTAAATTACTTTAGTATCAAAAAATGCTTGGGGCTTGCGTAAATAAAGAAAATCAAAAGATACAGGTTGCTATGTATTTAATAATGTATTAGAAATCTTTGTTTTATGAGTAAAATTTTAATACTATTATTATACTTATTTTTTATAACTTTTTGTGCCTATCCGGCATGGAATGATTATAATGTACGGGCGATCAACAATATAGAAGGTCTCCCTGATAAACATGTTAATCAAATTCTTCAAGACAGTGACGGATTTATGTGGTTTGCCACAAACAATGGTCTCTGTCGCTATGACGGATATGAGTTTAAGACATACAAGTCATCAAGCCAATTTCCGGAATTGCTGCAAAGTAATATTGTAAATGCAATTGTTGAAGACATTGATCATAACTTGTGGATCGGGACTGAACAAGGGTTACACTTTTTGGATAAATCGACCGACAAGATTGTTTGTATCAGCAATGACAGTCTTCCTAACTCTTTTATACATTCTTTGCTGATCTCTCGTGACAGTACGTTATGGGTAGGAACACAAGTTGGACTTTTAAAATATAATAGACAAACCGGTTCTTTTTTCCAATATAAAAATCGTCCCAATGATGAAACATCCATAGCAGGAAATTCAATTCACGCATTACTGGAAGACAAATCAGGAGATATTTGGGTGGGAACATTTGATAATGGAATATGCCGTTTTGATGTGAAAAAACAACGTTTTTACCAATATCCTGAAGTAACCGTTTTGAATAGAACCAATTTTTTATTGCAAGACACAGCTGAAAACATTTGGATATGCAACTGGGGTAATGGTGTATCCAAAATGAACAATCGGGAAACTTCTAAACACGCCCGATATACTCAGTTCGGGTATGAGACTGATTATGAGTGCATTTTTAAATGTTTACAGCAACTTCCGGACAAAAACATTTTAGTAGGGACTAATCAAAGGCTATATAGGATAGATAATAACAATAAACTGATACCAATTAATACCGATGTTTATTCGTCTGGTTTTATTTCCAACGAGGATATTAATGATCTATTCATTGACAATCAAAAGAATATTTGGATAGCAACAGCAAATTCAGGTGTTTATATCGCGTATAAAGAAAAAAAGATCTTTACCAATTACCCGATGAAATCTTCATTGGAGCCATATCAAAACTTAAAAGTGAATGCGTTGTATGAATGGAATAAAAATGTTTTATTACTTGGAGTCGATAAAATCGGGTTTTCCTTTTATGACAAAAAAGTGGGAAAAAATACCGGTTATAAAGAAATATCAAAATATAATGAACTATTCAACCAATGGCCTGGAAATGTGCAATTTATATTCAAACATCCGTCTAAAAAGGAATTATGGTTTGGTACACAATTTGGCGGATTGATAATTTGTCAGTTAAAAGATAGAGAAATCTCGTCCTGCCAGTATTATCTTCATCATTTAGGAAAAACAAAAATCGGAAGTTGTATTAATTCTATCATAAGTGACAAGGATGGCAATATTTGGATCGGCTCTGATGAGGGACTAAATATTATTACGACTAATAATGATACACTTTCTTATGATACTTATAACCGCATACAGTGTATTTATCAGGATCACACAGGTACAGTATGGCTCGGAACTTACTTTGATGGGCTATACAGTCTGGCATCAGGATCCAATGTGCATAAACTGTCTTTTAAAACTTATAACAGTAAAAACAAACTGCTTGTTGCTGATGAGATCATGTGTATCTATGAGGATAAAATGGGGAACCTTTGGATTGGAACAAATGGTTATGGCTTACAGAAGTATAACCAAGAAAAAGACTGGTTTGAACCGGCTCCTAATATACAGGAAATACCTAGCGATATCGTTTTTAATATAACGGAAGTGAACGGGACTCTTGTCTTAGGAACTAATAAGGGAGTGGTGTTGTATAACAGTCAGACTCATAAATCACTTATTTTTGATGATAGAGATGGAATGTTGGATAAAAGCTGTTTAAAAAATTCAATGTTCAATGACAAGAAAGGACAGATCTATTACGGAACCCCTAGTGGTTTCTGCATATTTCATCCAAACTTGGTGAACTATGACTCAACCCATACTCCAACTATCATTAGTGATTTTAAGATTTTCCACAAATCTTTTGATGAACTGCCGAATAAGAAGAAAAAACAGTTATCTGGAAAAACTCATCCACTCTACTCTAAAAACATTACTCTGACTTCTTCTGATAATAATATCGGGATCAAATTTGCCGCACTTTCTTATGTACATCCTGAAAAGAAAAAATATGCTTACAAATTGGAGGGATTTGACAAAGATTGGATCTACACGGATGCGACATCACGAACAGCATTCTACACCAACTTACCTTCAGGTGAATATCGTTTTTTGGTCAAGACATTGAATGAAGGTAGAGTGGAAAATGAAAATTATGAAGAATTCGGCATAAAAGTGCTTCCTCCTTTTTACAAAACGAATTTGGCTTTGGTATGTTATCTGTTTTTGATAACTATTTCAGGTTATGTTTTTTATCGTTTTCAAAATTATAGGTATAAATTGAAAGAAGCTGTGAAGGTCGAACAAATAGAGAGAATAAAAGCGGAAGAATTACATCAATCCAAGTTCAAATTTTTTGCCAATATCTCTCATGAATTCTTGACGCCGTTATCTATTATCAGTTGCTCCATTGAGGAGCTTAAGCGTATGTATAATATTGATAATAAAATATTAAAAGCGGCCCAGTCGAATACGATCAGACTTAATAGGTTGATTGAAGAGATTCTTGATTTTCAAAAACTGGAAAACAATAAATTAAAACTCAACATATCTTATGGAGATATAAGTTCTTTTGTCTGTAATCTTTGTCAAGAGAACTTTGCTTTATTAGCAAAGAATAAAAATGTCAGCTTATGTATGCAGTCGGAACCTGAACATATCGCTGCTTGGTTTGACACGAATAAAATCGATAAAATTTTATATAATTTACTTTCTAACGCAACAAAGTTCAGCTATCAGGATGGTAGGGGAAAAATAGAGATTCTCCTTAAAGCAGAGGATCAGGAAAGTGAATTTCAGTATAAAACATTACTTATTAAAATCAGAAATATAGGAAAAGGTATTGCAACCGATGAATTACCTTATATATTTAATCGTTTTTATGAAAACAGTTTTAAACAATCGGGCCTTAAAGGGAATGGCATAGGACTAGCATTAACTAAAAGTCTTGTCGAATTGCACAAAGGAACGATTAGTGTAACTAGTGAACTGGAAGAATGGACAGAATTTACAATCAGAATACCTATCAACAAAACAAGCTATAGCAACGAACAAATAAATGAAACGATAGAACATCGTTTCATTGTAAACGACTCGCCTGAAGGAGCAGCCATCCAACAATCACAGTCCAATTCTGAAATTCAAAAATCTTCAAAACAGAATTCCGTTTTGGTTATTGAAGATGATCAAGACTTGCGAGATTCACTTCAGCGTTTGTTACAAGAAAAGTATACGATATCAATGGCCACTAATGGGGAGGAAGGACTGAAACTTGTACAAGACATTAAGCCTGATCTGATTCTTAGTGATGTCATGATGCCTATCATGGATGGATTCGAACTATGTAAACAACTCAAGAGAAAGAAAGAGACAAGCTGTATTCCGATTATACTTCTTACGGCAAAAATAAATGATAAAGACTATTTGGAAGGATTGAACTGCGGCGCAGATGCATATATAACCAAACCATTTAATTTTAACGTGTTACAAGCAAATATAGACATGGTCATCTCTAATAGAAAAAGGGTTATAGATAGCTTTAAATCCAACCCTTTGACACAGAATATAGATATTACGATCTCATCATACGATGAAAAGTTTTTGAAAGAGGCCATGGATATTGTCAAAAAGAATATGGAAAATCCCGAGTTTGATGTCAAACATTTTTGTGAAATTATGCAAGTGTCCAATTCTATGTTATACCGCTAGTTGAAGTCTTTGGCAAATATGTCTCCTAATGAATTTATCCGTAGTATACGTTTGAATACAGCAAAAGAACTCATTAAACAAAGAAGGGGTAATGTTTCAGACATTGCCTATTTGGTAGGTTTTAAAGATGCACATTATTTCAGTGTTTGTTTCAAGAAAGAATTTAACATGACACCAGGAGAATATATGGAAACTATATGTTCTTAGCTTTTGGGAAAAAATAAAAAGAAGTATTCTTAAAGTCTATTTAAACACAAAAGTTTCATCCATACACCTCAAAAATTTCCACAAAAAGTTTTTGTGGAATAATTTATTCTTGTATTTTTGTACTATAATATTAGTACAATATTAATATAAAATAATATAAAATCATATGATCAAGTTTTTATTAGATTACTCTAGCGGTATGCCGATATACCGCCAGATCATTGATCAAATCAGGTTTGGCATAGCATCCGGGCAACTTAAGTTGGGAGAACAGCTTCCTACGGTCAGAGCACTTGCCGTAGAGTTAAAGGTAAACCTAAACACGGTATCCAAAGCTTATAAAGAATTGGAGATCAAGAATATTTTGGAAACTCAGCAAGGAACCGGAACGTTTATTAGCAAAACAGATCATGTAGTACCGGAAAAAGAACGGGAAGACAAGTTAAAAGAAATTTGTACACAATTTTCTTCCGTTGTACTGAGTTACGGTTTCAGCCTAAATGAGGTTATTCGAGAATTAAAGAATATCGAAACTTCTAAAAAACAATGAATATGACAACAAATGTAATTAACAAGGGTTGGTTCAATCCCATATCCCTTTCCGTATTGCTGATACTGGTTATCGTATCAGCCGTTTTGTATGTTTCGAAGATTATAAACATACCGATATTCATCCTCTTGCTTCTTCTTTCCGGGTTGGTGACTTCTGCAATCCGCATAGCCGACCAATGGGAACGGGCGGTAGTCCTTCGTATGGGGAAATACAACGGTTTGAAAGGTCCCGGCCCCTTTATGATTATCCCGGTTATAGGACAGTGTGTCGACTTATATTGACCAGCGTGTACGGGTAAGTGCATTTAAGGCCGAACAAACTCTAACCAAAGATACGGTTCCGGTAAATGTGGATGCAGTCGTATATTGGACCGTCTGGGACGTGGAAAAAGCTGCATTGGAAGTACAGGAGTACCAAAAAGCGATCGAACATATCACACAGACTGGTCTAAGAGATACCATCGGTAAGCACGAACTGTCGGATCTCTTGCAGGAACGCGATAAGATAGCTGAGGATTTGCAACAGGTCTTAGACAGAAATACGAATCCGTGGGGCATCACATGCCAGACTGTCGGTATCAAAGATATCGCCATTCCGCAAGACCTGGCCGAAGCAATGAGCAAAGAGGCCCAGGCCGAACGTGAAAGAAGAGCTCGTGTCATCTTGGGAACGGCAGAAACGGAAATCGCAGAAAAGTTCGAACAAGCCAGTAAAAAATATACCGATAATCCTGTGGCATTACATCTCAGAGGGATGAATATGCTGTTCGAAGGCTTAAAAGAAAAAGGATCAATGGTTATCGTACCGAGTTCGGCACTCGACACCATGAACTTAGGGGCTATGGGAGGCTTGGTTTCATTGGCTAAGAACAACGAGACACCGAAATAAACTATTTTCTAATAACAAAAAATTACCATTTATGAAAATACACAAACAAGGGATTACTTTTGTTCTCCTTCTATTAGTCTTCACAAGTTGTTCACGAAAACCATCGCTGCAATGGATTCCCTTCAGTTGGGAAGGTGATACAATTTCGGGGATATACATTGAAAAAGCTTTTCTAAATGTTCCGGTAAAAATAGAGAATTTACCCTACGAATTCACAATGCAGTTTGATTTAGGAACATATAATTCTGTCTTTTACGGGAATACTTTTGCTCCTTATCTCAAAGAAGCCCCATCTTTAATGAACAAAAAAGATTCAACCGGGATGTATAAGAATGTCAACCTGCAAATAGGGACAGTGGAGTTTAGCAATGCCAATATCGGATTCATGCAGAATTTCGGAAATGAAATCCCTAAAGATTCACTTCATTCAAATACCCCCAAGCATATTGGAACGATCGCATCCGACATGGTGCAAGATAAAGTCTTAATCATTGATTACAAATCAAACAGGCTTGCAATCACAGACTTTTTACCGGCTGAATACGAAAATCTGCTGGCTGAAGAATTTGAATCAGAATATGGGGAAATAAAATTGCCTTTACGGATTAATGGAAAAACATGTCGATACAGGTTCAAGCCCTTTCCAGTTAATAACGACACAAGAAAGAGCTTGGAGCGTATCAGACCTTACTATTGTCGACTCTCTAAGCGGTCCTTTATGGTGGGGACAAGAAATAACATTTTATGGCTTTAATGTAACCAAACCGATCGAGTTCGGCGGAAAAGCCTTGAACAATTCGAAAGTCTACTACGCCAAAGACGGCCTTTGGGATAGTATTTATAGTTCCCTCGATGTCTGGGGAATAACCGGAAATGCTTATTTCTTTGAAAACACCGTGATTATCGATTACAAAAACAAACTATTCAGGATAAAATAAAAATTCGACCCCATACTTCTTCATTCAGATGCAAGCATAAGTTATTTTCTACATTGCCGTATACATTCCCGACAACGTCGAAAACAACTTACACTTGCATCAAAACAAAAACACATTGCCATCTTACATCAAACCTTTGCCAGAGCTTGGTCTAGGTCATCAATGATATCATCGATATATTCAGTACCTATACTCAGGCGCACAATGGAAGGCGTGATATGCTGTCCGGCCAGCTCTTCCGGAGTCATTTGAGAATGGGTAGTCGTATACGGATGGATCACCAGGCTCTTCACATCAGCCACATTGGCAAGAAGGGAGAATATTTCGAGCGAATCGATAAACTTCCAGGCTGCTACCTGTCCGCCTTCAATCTCGAAAGTGAAAATACTTCCGGCACCTTTCGGGAAATACTTTTTATAAAGTTCATGGTCTGGATGGTCTGGAAGAGCCGGATGGTTCACTTTGGTTACTTTCGGGTGTTTGGATAAATACTCGACGACTTTCAGAGCATTGGCAACATGACGCTCCACGCGGAGAGACAATGTTTCCAGACCTTGCAGCAAGATAAAAGCATTGAAAGGCGAGATCGTAGCTCCTGTATCACGCAGAATGACAGCCCGGATGCGGGTGACGAAAGCTGCCGAACCTGCCACGTCGGCAAAGACCGCTCCATGATAACTTGGGTCCGG
>ERZ773144.1457-NODE-1457-length-21149-cov-3.817910_pt1 | contig 21149 bp, 10 predicted proteins | sample MGYA00580849_ERZ773144 | MGnify/ENA primary metagenome ERZ773144 (study PRJEB29015, sample SAMEA2737861) | human gut metagenome | biome: human gut; feature: human-associated habitat; material: faeces | place: China | collected 2012 ...
CAGGATGGAAGAACAGAAAAGAAGAACCAGAATGAAACTATAAAATCTCAAAAAACATGAACGACGAAAATAGGATCGACCTCTCGGTCGAGATGTACGAAGACCTCAAGGAAACGCTTGTCAAAGCCGTCAAAAACGCCAAAGCAGGCGGCGCTGGAAATGCAGGTTTGGATAATGTCCAGCTGGAACGGATTGAACGGCTGATAGAGGCTGCAGAGCTCTCGCAGGGGCAGGTCGCACAGATGCTCGAACAACTGCAACGGCATACGGCCTTGCCGGGAGTAAAAACCGAGCAGGAGCGGGAATTTACCGACAAATACAACGCGCTGTTGGCGCAGTTAGCGGGTAGACTGGGGACAATCAACCTCGAGAACCAGCATATGCATACATTGATCGAGCAGGTCGGGCAGGCCGTCGAAGCATTGAAAAGGCCCGGCGCCCTGCCCGTGCAGGAACATCGACATACTTATACGCTCGACATCAAATCCTCGAAAACATTTCTGACGATGTTCGTCATGCTGGGTGGTATTTTCCTGCAAGCTGCATTCATCTACCGAATCTCGGAGAATAATAGGCTGTTGGCCGTGAACGACCTGAAATACCGTTATGTGAAGATGCGCGGGGAAATCGGCGAAAAGGAGCTGACGGAGTTGGAAACCGTATTTTGGGACGAGCAGTACAGAGCCATCCGCGATACCGTCCGAAACCAAGTTGAACGATACGAAGAAGCCGTAAGACGGCGGGCAGAGCAGCTGGAACAGGCTTCAATTAAAGAGCGCAAAGCGTATAAGCTACTTGATGATGCAGCACAGTTGCGGGGAAAATAATTTATTTTCCCCGCTATAATGATTCGTTAATTTTGATTGACCACCTCCATGTTGTTTTGAAAATCAAGCAGTTGTGTTAATCTTGGATTTGTGGGCGTAAATGGTTTGGAGTCAATAATATAGGGGCGAACTTTTGCGTTTTAAAAATACGCATAAAAAAGCCCCTGTTCTTGAAAAGAACGAGGGGCAAAGGATTTTTTGAGGGGGCTGTGTGGGCCCCGGCATGATTGCCGTCCGCAGGCATCGCCCGTTATTTCAGCTTGCAGAGTTTGCGGTCTGCGTCGGTTGCCTCGCGTATGGAGATTGCAAAGCCTCCGCCGCGCGCCATCTCCACGTCGAGTTCCGTGCGTTGTCCGACCTTCCCGGTGCGGATGACATACGCCTGCGGATTGGTCTGGTAATCGGCATCGGGGGCATCGGCGTAGAGCGTCGCCACGTACTCCTTGCCGGGATCGAGGTAGTCGAACGGGAGCGTCACCGTACGTCGGTTCTCGTCCGTCACGCCGCCCACGAACCACTCGCCCGTGTCTTTGGCCTTGCGCGCCACGACGATGTAGTCGCCCGGTTCGGCCAGCAGGTAGCGGCTCTCTTCCCAGTCCAGTGCGACGTCCTCGATGAAACGGAACGCATCCATGTATTTCTCATAGTGCTCGGGCAGGTCTGCCGCCATCTGCAGCGGCGAGTACATCGTCACGTACAACGCCAGCTGGTTGGCGAGCGTCGCGTTGACGTGCGAGTGGTTGCCGGGGTTGACCTCCGCGACGTCCATCACGAAGATGCCGGGCGTGTAGTCCATCGGGCCGCCCTGCAGGCGCGTGAAGGGCAGGATCGTCACATGGTGGGGCTTCGAGCCGCCGAACGCCTGGTACTCCGTGCCGCGTGCCGACTCGTTGCCGATCAGGTTGGGGTAGGTGCGGCAGAGGCCCGTCGGGCGCACCGCCTCGTGGGCGTTGACCATGATCTTGTGGTCGGCGGCCCGGCGGACGGCATAGAGGTAGTGGTTGTTCATCCACTGCCCGTAATGGTGCTCGCCGCGGGGCAGGATGTCGCCCACGTACCCGCTCTTGACCGAGTTGTACCCGTATTTGTTCATCAGGCGGTAGGCCGCTTCCAGGTGGCGTTCGTAGTTGCGCACCGAAGCAGACGTTTCATGGTGCATCATCAGCCGGATGCCTTTCCCGTGCGCATATTCGTTCAGCGCGGCGATGTCGAAATCGGGGTAGGGGGTCACGAAATCGAAGACGTAATCCTTCGTGTGCCCGAACCAGTCCTCCCAGCCGACGTTCCAGCCTTCGACGAGCAGCTGGTCGAACCCGTGTGCCGCCGCGAAGTCGATGTAGCGCTTCACGTTCTCGTTGTTGGCGCCGTGGCGGCCGCTGGGTGTGCACCGGGTGTAATCCGTCACGCCGAGCTGTACCGACGGCACGTCGCGCGTATAGGCCCAGTCGCTCTTGCCGGTGATCATTTCCCACCATACGCCCATGTATTTCACGGGCTTGATCCACGAGGTGTCGTCATAGGCGCACGGTTCGTTGAGGTTCAGGATCAGCTTCGAGGCGAGGATGTCGCGGGCGTCGTCCGAGACCGTCACCGTGCGCCACGGGGTATGGCAGGGCGCCTGCATGTAGCCTTTCCACCCCTGTGCGTCGGGCGTAAGGTGCGAGGTGAAGATGAAATTCCGGTCGTCCAGGTCGAGGTGCATGCACGCATAGTCGACCAGCGCCGCTTCGTGGATGTTGATGTAGAGCCCGTCGTCGCTCTTCATCTGCAGGGCCGTCTGTACGCCCGTGGGCGAGAAGGGCGTCTGCGACGAGTTGGGCGTGATGGCGCCGGGCATCAGCTCCCGTATCTGCGAGAGCTTCGACTCCGTGTAGTCGTACTCCTGCGTGTCGTAGTCGCCCGGGATCCAGAACGCCGTGTGGTCGCCCGCCATGGCGAACTGTGTTTTCTCCTCGCCGATGACGAAATAGGTCAGCGACTCCTGTTCGGGGAATTCGTAGCGGAATCCGAGCCCGTCGTCGTAGAGCCGGAAGCGGATCGTCATGTCGCGGCCTGTCGCGGCCTGCCGCAGCGTGACGGCCATTTCGTTATAGCGGTCGCGGATCTCGGCCTGCTCGCCCCATACGGGACGCCATGTCTGGTCGGACTCGCTGCGGGCCACCTGCCCGAGGGTGAACCCGTCGTAGAGCGATACCGGGCGCCCCGGTTCGCCCTTGCGGATTTCAGCCCCGAATTCCAGCTTCGGGGCTTCGCCGCGCAGTTCGAGTCCCATGCCGCTGGGCAGGATCACGGGGCGCTCCTTGTAATCGAGCGTATAGGTGGGGCGGCCTCCGTCCGCCAGGTTGAATTCCAGGCGGAGGCGGCCGTCGGGCGAGAGGAGCGTCTCCTGTGCCGAGCAGGCTGCACCGGCCAGCAGCGCGGAGATATATAAAAATATTTTCTTCATAGTTCGATCTTGTTATTTACGTTTGAATTCTACGATCAGCGCCTGCCGCGGGCCGACCGTGGTGGTATCGTCCACCTCCGTGGCTTTGCCCGTCAGGACGTTGCGCCCGTCGCTCAGCCCCGAGGCGATCTCGGCATAGTGCGACCACGGCACCTGTTTCTTGCCCCGCGAGTTGTTGATGAAGACGAATACCGCGTCGGTGTCGTCATAACGGAAATAGGCGTAGGTGTTGTCGCGCGAGAGGAAGTGCATCGTGCGGCCGTTGTGGATCACGGGCTTCGACTTGCGCCATTGGAAGAGCCGCTGCGTGTAGTCGAAGAGCCCCGCCTGTACGGCATCGCGCTGCGCGGGGTCGAAAAGGTTCACCGCGTCGCCCTCCCAGCCGCCGGGGAAATCCACGCGCAGCCCGCCGTGTCCCTGCGAGAGGTCTTTCGAGGTGAACATCATCTCGTCACCCGAGAATATCTGCGGGATGCCGCGCATCGTGGCCAGCATCGCCATCGAGAGTTTCAGCCGGTCGGGGTTCCCGCGTACGATGTCGCCGATGCGGTCGGTGTCGTGGTTGGCGACGAAGATCATCATTTTCGACAGGTCATGGTAGACGAAATCGTGCGACAGGCAGTCGTAGACGCGCGTCATGCCCTCGCCCCAGCGGAGCGAGTCGGTGGGCAGCGCCCGGCAGATGGCCTCCTGCAGCGGGAAATCCATGATCGACGGCAGGTGCGAGTCGAAGCCGTCCTTGTTGGGATTGCCGCCCTGCCAGTATGCCAGTTGCGGGATCGACGACGTCCAGCATTCGCCCACGATGTTGAAATCGGAGTATTCCCTGCGTACGGCCGCGCACCACTCGCTCATCGGCACCTTCTCGTTGTAGGGGTAGGTGTCGACGCGGAACCCGTCCAGGCCGGCATACTCGATCCACCACACGGCCCATTGCTTGAAATATTGCAGCACGTAGGGATTGTCGAGGTTCATGTCGGGCATCGACGGCACGAACCAGCCGCTCTCCTGCAGGTCAAGGTCGTAGCGCGAAGCGTTGGGATCCATGTTCGTCGAGAAGCAGACGTTCGTCCCGGTGTATTCGGGGAACTGGTGTATCCAGTCCCTGAAAGGCAGGTCTTTCATCCACCAGTGGCCCGTGCCGCAGTGGTTGGTGACGATGTCCATAATCACCTTCAGCCCGTGCTCGTGGGCTTTGCCTACGAACTCCCTATACAGTTCGTTCGAGCCGAACCGGGGGTCTATGCGGTAGTAGTCGCCGCAGGCGTAGCCGTGGTACGAACCTTCGGGTTCGTCGTCCAGCAACAGCGGCGTGGGCCATACGGCCGTGGCGCCCAGCCCTGCGATGTAATCCAGGTGGTCGATCATCCCCTGCAGGTCGCCCCCGTGGCGGCCGAAGAAGGCGCTGCGGTCGGCGCGCTCCCGCGTGTGGGGCGTCGAGTCGTTCGACGCATCGCCGTTGGCGAAGCGGTCGGGCATCAGGAGGTAGATCATGTCGGCCGTGGTGAAACTCTTGCGTGCGGCCGAGCCTTCGGCGCGTGCCGCGATCTCATAGGGAACCTTGAACTGCCGTTCCCCCTGCGAGAATACGAGGTAGTAGGTGCCCGGTTCCGCGTCGGGTTTCACCTTCACGTCCACGAATAGGTAATTGGGACTGTCGGCTTTGTGGCGGGCCTTCACCCCGACGCCCTGTCCGCCTTCGATGCGGACGTCGTATGCCGCGATGCCGGCCCCGTTGACGAGCAACTGGAGCGGGGTCTGCATTCCCGTCCACCACGAGAGGGGTTCGACGCGGGTAACCTCGCCCGAGGCGTCTGCCACCGAGGCGGGGTCGAATACGGACTGTCCTGTCCCTGTGCAGGAGAGCAGGCCGGCTGCTGCGAGTGTCATGAAAAATCGGTTCAAAATATCGTCGTTTGTAAAGTTAGCAAAAAATCGGTTTCCAGCGATTCCCGTTTCGCCCGGGGCATCCTTGTGCTTCTCATGCGCATCCCCGTGCTTTTCGGATGGTTTACTGTCTATTCCCGTCGGGTGCTATCGGGGTTCCTGTCGCTGTTTCCGCGCATCCCCGGCGCATGTCCGCAACCCTTATCTCCTGTCTTGTGCGAAGACCTGCCACTGCCATGCGGGAAGCACGGTGCGGGTGCCGCCCGTGTATTCCTTCCCGGTGAAGAACTCGCGGCGCGAGCCCTCGAACGGCAGGTCGAATGCGACCTCCTCCGCGCTGAGGTTCGCAGCGACTGTCACCTCGTTGCCGCCGGCCGTGCGGGAAAACAGCATCAGGCCGTCGGGTGTTCGTTCTCCGAGCGGGTATGCGGCCTGCCCGCCGCGTTCTCCGGCCGCGAGCGCCGGGTTCTCGTGGCGCAGCCGGATCAGTGCGGTGTAGAAATCCGTAAACCCGTTATGTTCCCACGCGGGTACGGGGTCTTTCTCGAAGAACTCGAAGCGGTGGTCGAACCCCATCTCCTGTCCGGTATAGACGAGCGGCTGCCCGTTGGGCAGCGTGAAGGTCAGCAACGCCATCACGCGTGCCGCGTCGCCCATGCGCTCGAATTCCGTCCCGGCCCACGAGTTTTCGTCGTGGTTCGAGGTGAACATTAGGCGGAACGCCTCGCGCGGCATGGCAGCGGAGTCTCTGGCGACGTAGGCACGCAGGTCTGCGGCGCTTTTGCGTCCCTGTGCGATGTCGTTCAGCAGGTGGTGCAGTTCCCACGCATATGAGGCGTCGAACGCCCCGTCGTGCAATGCGGGGGCTTCGCCCTCGGCGAGCAGGTAGATGCCGGGGTACTCCTTCCGCAGTGCGGGCAGCGTCTGCTGCCAGAAGTCGATGGGTACCTCGCACGCCATATCGCAGCGGAATCCGTCGATGCCGCGGTTGAGCCAGAAACGCATGGCGGCCGCCATTGCGGCACGCATGTCCGCGTTGCCGTAGTCGAGCTTGGCGATGTCCGTCCAGTCGTACTGCACGATGGTGTTGCCCAGCGAGTCGCGCACATACCAGTCGGCCGGATGCTCCTCGATCCAGCGGGCATCGGGCGAGGTGTGGTTGGCCACCCAGTCCAGGATCACGCGCAGCCCGAGTCTGTGGGCTTCGGCCAGGAACCGGTCGAAATCCTCCAGCGTGCCGAATTCGGGGTTGACGGCTTCGTAGTCGGAGATGGCGTAGTACGAGCCGAGGGTTCCCTTGCGCTCCTTGACGCCGATGGGGTAGACGGGCATCAGCCAGACGATGTCCACGCCCAGTTCTCTGAGCCGGGGCAGGTGGCGTGCGGCCGCCGCCAGCGTCCCTTCGGGGGTGTACTGGCGCACGTTCATTTCGTAGACGACCGAGTTGTAACTCCAGTCGGGGTGGGCGGCCGGTTGCTGCGGCCGTGTGCCGCAGGCAACCAGTACCATTGCGAGAAGTAATGCGGGCAAGCGTTTCATGGCGTGTCGTTTAGAGCGTGAATACCACCGACGACCAGGCGCCCATGAGCAGTTTCGACGAAGCGTCGCCGCGCTGAAGTTTCACTTCACCTGAGACGCCTACGGCCTTGTCCGGTTGGTCGGTAAGGGTCAGTATCTGCTCCTCCCGGCCGAAGTTGTGCACGACGAGCATCCGTTCGCCGTCCAGCTCGCGGTACCAGGCCGCGATGGATTGCTGCGAGGTGTTGCCGTCGTTGTAGACCGGGTGTTTGACCATCTTGCCCTGCGCCAGCACGGGGTAGGTGTTGCGCAGCCGGGCGAACGTGCGGTAGAGGTTGAGCAGCGAACCGTCGTCGTCGGCCTGTGCCTCGACCGAGATCGCCGGGGTCAGCATCTGCATGTCGATCTTGCCCGAGAGGCTTCCCGAAGCCAGTTCGTTGCCCGCCTTGTCCCACAGGATCGGGGTGCGGACATATTCGTCGCCGTTGGATTTGGTGCCCCAGTACCCGAGCTCTTCGCCCTGGTAAATGTAGGGTGCGCCCTGCGCCGTGAGCAGCACGGCGGCCGCCACCTTCATCTTTTCGGCGGACTGCCCCAGGTCGGAGCCCGTGCGATCCTCGTCGTGGTTCGAAAGTTTCGTGGCTTCGATATAATCGCTGCGGTACTGTGCGTAGAGGGGCTGCACGTCGAGGATGTCCTTGACGAAATAGCATCCGATGCCGTTTTGCAGCGCCCATTTGAGCTTGTACCAGAACGTGAATTCGAACAGCGCCGGCAGCCCCCGGTAATAGGGTGCCGCCTTGTCCGCTTCGTCGAGCATCTCGCCCACCATGTAGAAATCGCCCTCTCCGCCGGCGGCCTTGTAGCTCTCGTTCATGCGGTCGTAGAATTTCTTGAGGAACGTGGGGTTCTCGTCGTTGTAGGCGTTGTGGTAGATGTGCTTCACGGCATCGAGGCGGAACCCGTCCACGCCCATGCGTACCCACTTGTCGGCCGCTTCGGTGACGGCCTTGAACGCCCCGGACTGCTCGGCCTCGGCGGCCTTGCCGTAGTTGAGGTCGGCGAATGCCGCCGTCCAGAAGTGCGAATGGTACATCGTCGGCAGCGAGAACTGCACGTTGGCCGGATCGGCCGAGCGGTTCGACATCAGGGTGAAGGGCTCCCCGAACCGGATGATCGTCCGGTTGTCGGGGGCGCCGTATTTGGTGCCTGCGGCCCACGACGTGGTCGAGGTGCGGACGAGGAATCCCCAGTCGGAATCGAAGTCGAGCGTCAGTTCGTAACTGTTGCCGCCCCTGGCGTAGAAGCGTTTGCTCGTGCCGTTGCCGAAATAGAGGTATTTGTCGTCCGCGCCGCCCTGCGTATTGTCCGCATCCGCGGCATCGGTCGTTTCGGTAACGGTCACCGTCGGGCTGTCGGCATTTGTCCAGTCGAGCACGAACTTGAAGCGCCCGGCGGCACCCGCCCCCGTGTCGGTCGAGAACCATTGTCCGGCATCGTAGCCTGCGGCGCCTTCCGTGGCGATCTGGTCGATCCGCCCGGCCGCGATGTCGGCCTGCGGGTCTTCGGAGAAGATATAGCGGTCACGGTAAGGGCTCCCTTCGGACGCGGCGGCCGATTTGAACCACGGGTGGTCTTTGCCCGTATGGTTGAGCACGTAATCCAGGTAGACCCGGATGCCGCGGGCATGGGCCGCGTCGATGAATGCCCTCAGGTCGGCGTCCGACCCGAAGGCGGGGTTGACCGCCTCGTAGTCGAGCACGTCGTAACCGTGGTACGAAGCCGCCGGATGGATCGGTGAGAGCCACACGGCCGAGGCGCCGAGTGCGTCGATGTAGTCGAGCCGCCGGGTCAGCCCCGGCAGGTCGCCCACCTTGTCGCCGTTGCCGTCGGCAAAGCTGTATACCAGCAGCTGGTAGCTTATGTCGGCGCGTTTGCGGTTGTCCCACGCATCGGGCTGGGCGACGACCTGCTCGCCCTCGAAATCCTGGGAGGCATCGCCGCTCTGTGTCACGGTGACGACGACCGGATCGCAGCCCGGGGCGGTGAAGGTAAGCGTCGCGGAGCGTTTCGACGACTCGTTTGCGGTCGCCGTGACCGCGAACGACGTGGAGGTTTTGCCCGATGTGAGGGCCGGGGTGCACCATGCGGTATTGTCGCTCTGCGTCAGCGACCACGCGCCCGCATCGGTGCGCAGGTCGAGCAGCCGGCTGCCGCCCGCGGCTTCGAATTCTATCTCCGTGGGCGTCACGGAGAGCATACTGCCGCCGGTATCGCCGGTCTTGTCGTCGCTGCACGACACGGATACGGAAAGTACGAGTGCCAGCAGCAGGAAAAGAAATTTTTTCATAGCGGAATCTCGGTTAAAGTTCGTTTCGGGGCCTGCCGCCCGGTCAGGGACGGCAGGCCAGAAACGGGACGGCAACCTCTGTATGCCGTCCCGTGAAAGGGTGGCCGTTATTCGGCCTCTGCCGGGGTTTTCCCCTCGGACATGATGTATATCTGCGAATTCGCGAGGTCGAAATAGATGTCGTAGGTACCGTCGAGCTGGACTTTCATGTTCTGCGAACCGCCGCTGGAGATGATGGCGACCGCCTTGTTGATGTCGACCGCGCCGCCCGACGCCGTGCCGTAGTTCTTGGAGTCGTCCCAGGCGTTGTTGAAGCGGATCTTGAATTCGCTGGCGGTGGTCAGGACTACGCCTTTGCGAACGAGGTAGGCGCCCTCCTCGCTCATGGAGAAATCGCCCAGGTCACCCCATCCGGTGATGTTGCCGACCAGTCCCCATGTGTCGGCGACCAGCTCGGGCTTGGCGCCTGCGGCCATCACGTAGGCGCGTCCCGCCTCGGGCAGCAGCCAGTAGTCGTACGTGCCGGCTTCGGCGATCACGGCATTGACCTTGTCGGCGGAAACCTTGAAGGCCGAGCCGATCGTGCAGGTGTAGGGGCTGCTGCCGGCGAATGCGGCGTCGGCCCCGATCCACTGCGACTCGTCGCCGCTCTTGAAGAGGAATTCCGAGTTGGCGGCTACCTCGACCCCTGCGGCCTTGTAGGCCACGATGTTCGAGCTGGCGCTCTCCATGGCCGTCGGGCCCCAGTCGGGGGTTGCGACGGTCTGGCCGTGGATGTACCAGTCGGCCTTTTCCGGCCCCGGGTCGGGTTCTTCGCCGCCGCCCGTGCCGTAGTCGCCGGCATTGAGTTCGTAGGTGATCTCCGCAGAGTTGTTCAGGGTTGCGTATACGCGGTAGTTGCCCGCCGTGGCCTTGATGTTGTCGCCGTTCTGCGAAAGGCGTCCGTCCGCCCCGCCGAAGTTTATCGCCCAGTCGTTGTCCGCACGGAATTTGAATTCCCCGGCGGTCAGTGTGACGTCGACCCAGAAACGCTGTTTTTGGGTGTCGAAATTCATCTCCGTGTCGGTGTCCCAGCCGCCCGGAGTGGCATCGCCGATAATACCCATCGAGTTGAACGACAGCTTATTGCTTAACGTTAATGTCGAACGGTCGAATACGAAGCGGTAGAAGCGCTTGGAATAGACCATGATGTTTCCGGAACCGCCGCTGGAGATCAGCGTGATCGACGGGGCTTCCGTTTCCGGAGCCGCAGCATCACCGTCGGTGCCCCAGTTGCAGGCATCGTTCCAACCGGCTTCGCCGCTCAGTTTGAAGCCGTTGGCGGCTTTTTCGCCCAAGTCAACGATAGCTTCGTAGGTGACCTCGTCGCCGGAGAAACAGAACAGTCCCTGTGCGTTGTCGAAATTCCAGCCGCAGTAATCGCCGATTACCCAGACCTGGGGATAGGTACGCTCGGCCGTCGTCACGGTCATGCGGACGGTGGCGGGGGCGGAGTAGAATTTTTCGAAGTCGGTGCCGATCGTGGCGCTGATGTAGAAATCCACGTCCGTAGGTTCGCCCGAGGGAACCCCCAGGCCGCCGTCTTCCACGGACAGCGCAAGGATGTTGTTGAGGCTTTCATAGGTCTGTTCCGACGAGGTGCCGTTCATTCCCGTGAAGAGCACCAGTTTCGCACCGTCGTTGTACGAGGCTTCGATCGAGTAGTTGATCTGGGTGCGGACGCCGAAGTCGGCGGCGTCCCAGGTGAAGGTCTGCGTCGAGCCCATGTTGTCGGGCGTAATGACGATCTCCCCGGGCAGCGCATGCAGCACGGGCGCCACGACCTTGTCGGGGTCGTAGGCCTTTACCTCGTCGAGCTTTTGGCAGGCGGAGAGGAGCCCCGTCGCAGCCGCCAGCATCATCGCATATCGTGTAATTTTCATAGTCGTACGATTTTTAGGGTTGGTTATTTATCGGTTGCGTTTCCGTAGCCGGGATTCTGGTGCAGTTCGGGGTTGGAAGCGAGCTCCGACGAAGGGATGGCAAAGATTTTCATGTAATCATCGAACCCCTGTCCGGTGAAGGTGCCGCCCTTGTATGTCCAGAGGAACGACGGGGTGGTGAACTTGCCGTAGCGGATCAGGTCGGTGCGGCGGTGCCCCTCCCACATCAGCTCGCGGGCACGCTCCTCGAGCAGGTAGTCGGCCGTGACCGACGAGGGGGCCGATACCCCGGCGCGGTCGGTCAGCTCCTTGAGCTTCGGCAGCGCGGTGTTGGCCTGTCCCAGGTTCATGCAGGCCTCGGCGTAGATCAGGTAGATCTCGCCCAGGCGGATCATCGGGAAGTCGATGTCGCTGTATGCCTTCGATGCAGCCGTGGCAAGGAATTCGTCGTTGGTCATGTCGTGGGGGATATTGTTGAACTTGAGGCAAGTCCACCCGTTGAGGAAGACATAGAGCGCATCGTTCATCGACTCCTGGCGGCCTTTGATGTAGAACATTCCGCCGCGTTTGTCGTTGACCGTATATTCGCCCGTGGTGTAGTCCGCGTTGCGGGCGTTGAAATATTTCTGTACGTATTCGTAGGGTACGCGGATGCCGGCCCAGCCGTTGTTCACGCCGTTGATCTTCTGTTCGGCCGTCACGTCGGTGGCGGCGATGGCTGCCAGCGTCAGGTACGACGTGCCGCCGTAGGACTGCGTCTGCTCGGCGTCGTATGCCACGCCGAAGATGATCTCCTTCAGGGCGTCGGCGTTCTCGCCGTTGTCGCCGCGGAAGAGGTCGGAATACTCCGGGCAGAGCGAGTAGCCCATGCCGAAGATCGCTTCGCAGGCAGATTTGGCCTCCGTCCACATCGGGGTGCCGGCATAAACCTCGGCATTGAGGTACATGCGGGCCAGCAGGCCGTTGACCGCACCCTTGTCGGCACGCGGGTAGTTCGAGCGTGCGGCAGGCATCGCGCTTTCGTCCGAAGCCAGGTCGGTCAGCTCCGAGATGCAGTAGTCGAAGACATCCTTGCGCGAGGCCTGTTTGGGGTTCACACCGCCGCCGAAGGGCGAGGTCTCGGTCGTAAACGGCACGTCGCCGAACACGTCGAGGGCGATCCAGTAGAAATAGGCGCGCAGGAAACGGGCCTCGGCGCGGAAGCTCTGGATCCTGGCGGCCAGTTCGCTGCTCACGCCGCGGTCGGAGAGTTTGTCCGAGGCGGTCTGGCGCAGGTACTCGTTCACGTAGGCGATGCCCTGCAACGTACGTACGTAGACGGCGTAGGTCGCGTCGTTGTCGGCGTCGGACCACGTGTCGGTATTCATGGCGCGTACCCAGGCGTCGTTCTCCCAGGCGCATTTGCAGGCGTCGGCCGTAACCTCCTGGATCGTCCAGAATGCGCGGATGAGCTCCGAGGCGCCGCCGTCGCTGACCTGCAGGTCGGTGGTGTCGTTCGAGACGAAATTGAAATAGAGTTTGGTGAGCCCGGCCAGGTAGCCGTTCTCGTCTTTCCCGTAGACGGTCTCCGAGGTCGAGTCGGACGGGTTGAGGGGCAGGGTGTCGAGATCCCCGATGCACGAAGTGAGCAGCATCGTTGCGCCTGCCGCCGCCAAGGCGAAATGTTTTATGTCGATTTTCATGGTTCGTTCGTTTTTAGAAGTTTACATTCAGACGCAGCGAATAGGTGCGCGGGCGCGGCCAGATCGAGCCGTCGATGCCGTTGACGCCCGGTATTTCGGGGTCTACGCCGCTGTAATCGGTGATGACGAATACGTTCTGCACGCCGAAGGCGACGCGCATCGAGCCCTTCCAGTTGCCAATCTTGTTGAACGTGTACCCGAGGTTGATGTCGTCCATGCGGAAGAACGAAGCGTTTTCGAGGAACATGTCCGAATACCACTGCTCGCCGCTGTTGGCCTTCGTAAAGCCGGTCTTCTTGACCAGCCGTGCGAAGTTGGGCAGGTTGCCGGCGTTGATGTCGATGTTGGACGTCGAGTTGGCCGAGGCGAAGTCGTTGAAGACCCAGTTGCCCGCCGAACCGTGGCCGTTGAAGCCGAAGTCCCAGTTCTTGTAGCTCAGCTTGAGGCTGATGCCGTAGAAGAAGTCGGGGTTGGGGCTCTTGTCGGTCATGTAACGGTCGCCCTGGTCGATCTGGCCGTTCTTGTTGCGATCCACCAATGCGTTCTGGATCGGCTTGCCGTCCTGGTCGTAAACCTGCTGGAAGCAGTAGTAGGTGTAGGGTGCATAACCCACCATGTGGCGCTGGAGCAGGTTGCCCGTACCCTTGGTGATGCTGCTCACCTGGATGGCGTAGTCGGGGTCGTCGGTGTTGTTGAGCTTGGTGAACTCGGTGTGCTGGAACGTGCCGTTGAAGCCGACCGTGAGGTTCCAGTCCTTGGTCTGCACGGGGATGAAATTCAGGTTGAATTCCACGCCCTTGTTCTCCATCGAGCCGATGTTGGTGAGCACCGTGTTGCCGAAGTTCGAGCCCATGGGGGTGATGACGCTGTTCAGAAGGTCGTCCGTCTGGCGCAGGTACCAGTCGACGCTACCGTTGATACGGCCGCCGAGGAACCCGAAGTCGAGGCCGACGTTGTAGGTCGTCGTGGTCTCCCATTTGATGTTGGGGTCGTAGGCGCCCGGCGTGAGGTAGAACATGTGCCCGGCGCTGCCCATGTAATAGGTCTTATAGACGTCGGTCGACATGTCGTAACGCGCCAGGTAGGGATAATTGGAGCCGATCTCCTGCTGCCCGGTCTGCCCCACGCTGACGCGCAGCTTGAGGGCCGAGACGGCACGCGAATCCTTCAGGAAATTCTCCTCGGCGATGTTCCACGCAAAGGCGCCCGAAGGGAAGAGGCCCCAGCGGGTGTCCTCCGAGAAACGTGATGAGGCGTCGTCGCGCAGCGTGACGGTGAAGAGGTATTTCGAGGCGATCGAATAGTTCAGGCGTCCGTAGAACGAGAGCAGGTAGTTCTCCTGGCGGTTGAACGGGTAGCGCGAATCCTCGCCCTTCTGCTCGTGCGTCTCGTTGAAATAGGATACCGAGTGGTCGGAGCTGTAGAAATGCTGCCACGAATAACCGGCCATCACGTCGAGGTGGTGGATGCCCCACTCCTTGTTGAAGTTGGCGTAGAATTCGAGCAGCTGGTTGCGGCGGAAGTTCGTCGTCCACGAATACTGTCCCCAGCCGCGGGCCTCGGTGTCGGTGTATGCCTGGAACGAGCCGGGGTTCACGCCGTCGTAGGTCTTGGCGCTCGATACGTCGAGGCCGAGGTTGAGGTTGAAGCGCAGCGCCTCGAAGCCGTGAACCTTATAGTCGATCTGGGCGTTGCCGATGAAACGCTTGGCACGCGCCGTATTGTCGCGGTCGTAGAGCTGCGAGAGCGGGCCCGCACCCAGCAGGGTGTTGGGCGTGAAGTCCTCGCCGCGGCCCGATCCGTAGTTCCAGTATCCGTTGGTGGTCGTGTAGTCGATCGAACCGTCGTCGTTGCGGAAATAGGGGTCGATCGTGGGGTTGAAGAAGGCCGCCGAACCCACCACGCCGCCCGAGGCGTAGCGCTGCGACGTGATGACGCCCTTGGCGTTGAGGTTGACCGTGAGGTGCTTGTCGAAGAAGTTGGGCGAGAGGCTCAGGTCGAGCGTCCCGCGTTCGTATTTCGATGTTTCGAGCGTACCCTGCTGGTTGGTGTAGCCCACCGATGCGCGGTAGGGCATCCTATCGTTGATGTTGCCGATCAGGCTGACGTTGTGGTCATGCGAAATGGCGGTGCGGAAGACCAAGTCCTGCCAGTTGGTGTTCTTGTCGCCGAGCATCGACTGCACCTTGTCGCCCGTGGTCGTACCTGCGGGGTATACCTGGTCGATGTAGGTGCGGAACTCGCCGGGCGACATCACGGGCAGCTCGTCGGAGTTGGTCTGGACGCTCACGCTGCCGCTGTACGATACGCGGGGCGTGTTGCCGCGCCCCTTCTTGGTGGTGACGAGGATGACGCCGTTCGAGGCGCGCGAACCGTAGATGGCCGCCGCCGAAGCGTCCTTGAGCACGGTGAAGGATTCGATGTCGTTGGGGTTGATCGTCTCCAGCGGGTTGGCCATACCCTTGCCGCCGTCGACTGCGATGGGCACCCCGTCGATCACGATCAGCGGGTCATTCGAGGCGTTGAGCGAAGCCGCACCGCGTATGCGGATAGTGGCGCTCGATCCGGGGCCGCCGTCGCCGGGGATGATATGTACGCCCGGAACCTTGCCCTTGAGCATGTCCTGCGTGGAGACCACGGCGCCGCGGTTGAACTCTTCGGCCTTGATCGCCACGACCGAACCGGTCATGTCGTTCTTCTTGACCGTACCGTAGCCGATCACCACCACGTCGTCGATACCCATGGCATCCTCTTCGAGCGTGAGACGCGCCAGCAGCGACGAATTTGCCACCAAACTGACGGTCTTGTAACCGACATAGCTGACCTCGATGACCGACTCGGGGCCGGCGGCGCGGATGGCATAGTCGCCGTTGATGCCCGTCGAGACACCGTTGGTCGTGCCCTTTTCGACGACGGTAGCGCCCAGGATCGGCATCCCGGACTTGTCGACAACTACGCCTTTTACCTCATAACCTGCGTTTTGCGCCAGCGTGAGGGGGGGGGTAAATTGACATATGAGCAAGATACCCGCACACATAGTTAAAAATCGTTTCATAAGAATTTTGGTTAGTTTATAAGTTGATTTTATGGATTGTAGGTCATTCGGCCTTGTGTTCTTTGACCAGGAAGACCGACACGGCGGCCAGCAGCATGAATACCCCGGCGAGCGCCAGCATGTCGGCCGCATCGGAGGCGAAGCAGTACTTGACGATGGCACCGCCGGTCAGTCCGATGACGATCTGGGGGACGGTGATCGTGAAATTGAAGATACCCATGTATACGCCCATGCGGCGCGGTTCGACCGCGCGCGACAGGATGGCGTAGGGCATGGCGAGGATGCCCGCCCAGGCGATGCCGATCCCCACCATCGGGAGCATCAGCGCGTACTGGTCGTGCAGCAGGCACAACCCCGCGAAGCCCAGTGCCCCGGCGAGCAGGCAGACGGCATAGACGGGCTTGTTGCCGTAGCGCGTGGCGACGCGTGCGAGAAACAATGCGGCGATGCAGGCGGGGATGGGGTAGGTGCCGTTGAGCACGCCGACCCAGGTCTGCGTGGCACCGGCCGAGAGTACTTCGCCCGTGGCATGGTCGGTGACCACACCCGTGATGGCAGGTTTGAGGTAAGTCCACATCAGGAAGAGCGCCGCCCACGAGAAGAACTGCGTGACGCCCAGCCGCACCATCACGCCGGGGACGTTGCGCATGAGGCCGGCGAAACTCACCGGCTTGGCGCCGCCCTCGTCGGAGAGGTTGTTGTAGCGGGCGAACTCCCCGGGCGGATATTCCCGTGTCTTGAACGAGGTGACGAGCACCGTGAGCAGCAGGATCGCGCCCCCGGCATAGTAGGAGTAGGCGATGTGCGGCGAAACATGCCCCGGAGCGGCCTCGTCCGACACGCCGAGCCATGTCATGACGAGCGGCAGGATAGCGCCGACGACCGCACCGAGGTTTATCAGGAAGGTTTGTACCACGTAGCCCTGTGTCTTCTGCGAATCGTCGAGCATGTCGGCCACCAGCGCCCGGAAGGGCTGCATCGTGACGTTGAACGACAAATCCATGAACAGCAGGATGAAAGCCCCCATGGCGAGCGGGGCGAAGGCGAGCAGTTTGGGGCAGTTGGGCATGAGCACCAGCGCCAGCGCCGAGATCAGCGACCCGCCCAGGATGTAGGGTATGCGGCGGCCCCAGCGCGTCCAGGTGCCGTCGGAAAAAAGCCCCACGATGGGTTGAACGATCATGCCGGCCAGCGGTGCTGCTAGCCAGAAGTAGCTCAGGTGGCTGACATCTGCCCCCAGCGATTCGAAGATGCTCGACGTGTTGGAATTCTGGAGCGAATATCCGATCTGCACGCCGAGGAAGCCGAAGCTGAGGTTCCAAATCTGCCAAAATGAGAGTTTAGGCTTGGTCATTTCGGTTTTTCGGTTGGTTTTCAGGTTATACAAATTTTAATAAAAAAATCCGGACGGCGAACCGCAGGGCGACGAACGGAAGGTTCAGCCGGATGAACGGGCGGATTTTTGCGACGAACGGTAGCCCGCGGGGGACGATTTGGAATTTCCGCGGAAAAACACTACCTTTATTCGTAATAAACGAAACCCGTATATACTTTAATACAGCCTCAGTCAGCCTATATGCGATCGCTCAAAGTGTCCGGAATCATCCACCTGTTCGCCGTGCTCCATGCCGTGGTCGCCCTTTCGTGCCATCTGGCGGGGATCAACGACGAGTTGGTGCTGACGCTGCTGACGATCGTGCTGATCGTGCTGATCTGCCTAAAACGGGGCCTGAATGTGGAGTTCACCGCAGCCAGCGTGATCGTCGTCAATGTGATCGGCTACCTGCTGGGTACGGGTGGTGCGCAGCTGATCGAGCTGTTATTGCACGCCCCGCCCGTGGTGCATGCCGTCTCGACCTTCATCACCACCGAGATCCTGGGCTGGAGCATCGTGTGGTTCACCAAGTTGTTCCGCCGCGGCGACGACACGGCGAGCCGCTCCTCGGCCTGGACGCCCCGCATCGGGTTACTGCTGCTGGCCGTGGGGGTGATTTTCGTGCTGAGGCTGGCCTATGTCGAGCTTTTCGCCTCGCCCTCCTTTTCCACAGACCGCCTCTACCACATGGCCGACTTGCTGGCTTCCAATTCCGCGGCACTGATTATCCTGCTGTGCGTCAATATCATCTATGTCCGGCATACGCGCAGGCGTGAAACCCGACACGGCCCGATCGCCGAAATCGCGGCCTTCCTTCTGTTCGTGCTGCTCACGTCGGCCTGCGTGGCGCTCATTACGGGGCTGCACCTGCCGTTCGCCTTCGACCGCTCGTTCACCGCACGGGAGTTCCTGCAACTGTGGATCGTCACCCTGCTGGTCGAGGTGACCCTCTATTCGGTCGTATTTATGGTCGATTACGCCCTGGTCGCACGTGCCGTGCTGCGTGCCGAGCGCGGCAAGGCGCACCAGGCGCAGTTCCGTTACATGAAACTCAAACAGCAGGTCAACCCCCATTTCCTGTTCAACTCGCTCAATATCCTCGACTGCCTGGTCTGCGAGCAGCGCACGGAGCAGGCCAGCGCCTACATCCATAAACTGGCGGGCATTTACCGTTACATGCTCCAGAACGAGGAGGAGACACTCGTGCGCCTGCGCGAGGAGATGGCCTTCGTGGGGATGTACGTCGACCTGTTACAGGTGCGTTTCCCCGAAGGGTTCCGCGTGGAGACCGACATTTCGGATGAGGCCATGAACCGCCATGTCCTGCCCTGCTCGGTGCAGTTGCTGATCGAAAACGCCATCAAGCATAACTCGGTGGGGGCCGACCGGCCGCTGGTGATCCGCATCGTCGCCGTGGCCGAGGCCGTGACGGTGTCGAACAACCTTCAGCTGAAGGTATCCGGCAACCCCTCGACCCGTGTGGGGCTGAACTACATCCGCCAGCAGTACCTCGACCTGTCGGGCATCCCGATCGGGATACGCCGTACCGATACCGAATATTGTGTCACCTTACCGTTGCTGTAATATGAACGTACTGATCGTAGAAGACGAAATGATGGCCCAGGCAAACCTGGCGCGAGCGCTGACCCAGCATTTTCCCGACGTACGGATCGTCGGGACGACCGGCTCGGTCAGGGAAACGGTGCTCTGGCTGCGCACGCCGGGGAACAGTGCCGATGTGATTTTCATGGACGTGGAACTCTCCGACGGGGATTGCTTCGAGATATTCCGCCAGGCGGACGTAACGGCGCGGGTCATCATGACCACCGCATATGACAATTACGCCGTGCGGGCGTTCGAGGTCAACAGCATCGACTACCTGCTCAAACCGATCGACCTCGCGGCGCTGCGGCGTGCCGTGGAACGTTGCCGTGTGCGGAGCGGGGGCATCGACCCCGACGTATTGCTGAACGCAATCCGCAGCCCGCGCGAATACAAACAGCGCTATGTCGTGCGTTTCAACGACCGGATCGTCCCGGTGCAGACCACCGACATCGCCTATTTCTACTCGGAAGAGAAAAACACCTACCTTGTCACGAACGACAACAACCGCTACATCATGGATCAGTCGCTCGACGTCCTTTCGGACGAACTGGATCCCGGGCGGTTTTTCCGCATATCGCGCAGCTGCATCATCGCCATGCCGGCGATCGTCAGCATCGTGAAATACCTGGGCAACCGGCTGAAGATCACGGCACGTCCGCGTCCGGAGTTCGAGATGGTGGTGAGCCGGTCGCGGGTCGACGACTTCCTGAAGTGGCTGGAGGGGAATGGCTGAGCCTTGGTCGCGACGGGCAGGTCTTCGGCCCCCCCCCCTCCGTTTCCGGGTTTTGTCCTCCGGGTTCCCGTGCCTGCGGCGGGCGGGGGCTCCGGTTCCGGCGGGAGAGGGGAGTTCCGCAGAGGAGTTCCTCTGGAATTTTCCGCCGAGGACTGAAAGTTCACTTTGAAGGATCATGCTGCGGGCGTTCCTCCGGAGGCGTCCTTCGAGGGCTTCGGTTGAGAGATCCCAGGAAGGGATTCCCGTGGAAGGTTTCCGCAGGGGCACCCGGGAGGATGGCGCGGCGGCATGATAAAAGGGGCGCTCCGGAAATTCCGGGGCGCCCCTTATTTTTGCGGCCGGGGTCGGCGCTGCCGCAGTCTGCCCGTCAGCGGCGCCCGCTGCAGGCGATCATGTCGTGCAGCGACTCGTTGAAAGTCTCCTTGTGCAGCAGTTCCTCGAGCGGGAGGTGCATTCGGTAACGCCAGTAGTATCGGGCGACGGCCGGGACGTTGATGCGTTCCTTGGCCGGGTCGGGGTAGCGCAGTTCCCCGTCGGTCGAGAACCAGTCCTGCAACGGCAGGATGGTGAGCATCGCCGGGGAATTGAGGTGCATGTCGAGGATGCGCCGGCATATCCACGGCTCGCAGAAATAGGGAACGTCGCCCCCGATGCCGAGTGCTTCGTGGTAGAAGCGCGCCGTGAGTTCGCGGTCTTCCTCCCACCATGCCCGCAGCGGGTTCATGTCGTGCGTCGAAGTGGTGCAGACCGAGAAATAGGGGTAGTGCGCCGGGTCGGCGAAGAGTTCCCCCGGCGTCTTGGGCATGCGCTGGATTTCGAGCGAGAGGATTTGCAGTTCGTGCATCGTCTCGGGGACGCTGTCGGGAATCATGCCCAGGTCTTCGCCGCAGGTCAGCATCTCGGTCGCCGAGAGGAGCACCGGGAGCTTGCGCAGGGCGGATTCCTGCCAGAAACGGTTGTGCCGGTGGTAGAAGAAGTCGGTATAGAGCCGGTCGAAAGCTGCACGGCGCTCTCCGTCGAGCCGGCGGTAGGCGTGCGTCGAGTGGGGGGCGATGCGGGGGTGGAAATAGCCCTTGCGGCGCGGGTCTTCGATGAAGAGCACGTCGTCGAGCAATGCCATGAGCCCTTCCCGCAGCCGGGTCTGGCGTTCGTCGTCGCCCGGGAAGCGGGCTGCGACCTTGCGCTGGGTGGCATAGGCGGGCAGTAACCGCCCCTCCTTCATGCAGGTGGCGCGGACTTCGCCGGCCAGGTCGCCGAACAGTTCCCCGAGCATGTGTCCGTCGGGCGCCGGGGTGGTGTAGCGTCCGTCCTGCGTGTCGAAGCCCATGCCGCGCAGTTCATCTGCGGAATAGGGCAGGGCGGGGTTGAAATAGCCCAGCAACCCGTGTACGGCATGCGTGGGAATCTCCCAGATGCGGAAGAAGCCGAGGATATGGTCGATGCGGAAGGCGTCGAAGTATTCGGCCATCTTGGCCATGCGTGCCCGCCACCAGGCGTAGCCGTCGCGTGCCATACGTTCCCAGTTGTAAGTCGGGAATCCCCAGTTCTGCCCGACGGCCGAGAATGCGTCGGGCGGAGCCCCGGCCTGCGAGTCCATGTGGAACAGGTGTGGGTAGAGCCATGCGTCGACACTCGTGCGACTGATGCCGATGGGCAGGTCGCCCTTGAGGACGATGCCGTGGTCGCGGGCGTAGGCGCAGACCTCGGACAACTGCGTATGCAGGTGGTATTGGACATAGCAGTGGAATG
>ERZ773144.1465-NODE-1465-length-21100-cov-13.457021_pt1 | contig 21100 bp, 25 predicted proteins | sample MGYA00580849_ERZ773144 | MGnify/ENA primary metagenome ERZ773144 (study PRJEB29015, sample SAMEA2737861) | human gut metagenome | biome: human gut; feature: human-associated habitat; material: faeces | place: China | collected 2012 ...
TGGATTTATTATATCTTATTAGCCACTACTGTTACAACGTTAGTATAGCACTTCAGTATAAGCGGTTGGCGCGGCCGGTGTCTGCTTTGCCTAAGTCAGAACGGTATGTGTGTCGGTGTGATCGGGCTGGAGTGGTATACGACAAGATTGCTATGCAGCAGGTGTCCCGGTATCTCGGACATAACCGTATCAGTGTAATAGCGGGGCATTATCTGCATGATTAGAGACGATTTTCGCTGCTATAGGACTCGCCTGATGGTGTGTCTACGTGTTGAATATACCGAAAATGTGGGGATACGTGTTCTTAAAAAAAATGTTACACTGACATCAACAACAACGACAATGAAAGGAGCTGTTGCAGTGAATAACGAATCTATACGTGAAGAAATGCAGAAAAACGGTGTGGCGCAATGGCAGGTTGCAGATGAGCTGGGAATTTCAGAAGGTACACTATCGCGAAAAATGAGATACGAGTTCACGCCGGAGGATAAACGGCGGGTTTTAAATGCAATTGCAAAAGTCGGTGAGGCTGTTGGTAAGAGCCAGAAGAAACTTTTCAAGTCTGTGCCAAGTGAGATTTGATGATAGAGGAGAGGACGAGATGATCAGTATGATTTGTCTTAGCGGAATGCTTTTTGCGATTATTTGCGAACTCGCTGCAATTTATGAGGCAATAAATGGAGGACACGAGAATGAAAAATAAAAATGAAAAGAGCGTGGCAAAAGTTGTAGCTCTTGCAATGGCGGAAACACTGAAAGGGTTTGGTGAACGCGGTAAAAAGTTGAAGGAGCAGATCAAGGAAAACGAACGTGAGTTAGAATATTACGAGGAAAAGGAGAAGGAAGCCGATGAAGAGCATTAATTTTGAGACTGGGTATAAGGAATTTACGATCAATGATGATCCGGAACGTGTGATCCGGTTTAATCCGACTGATGCAGACATTCTCCAGAGATTCCGCAAGGCGTTAGATGATATCCGCGGAGAAAAGAAAAAGCTGAAGGATGTTGGACTTAAAGCAGATGGGACCGCGTCTGAAGATGAGATGTTTACTCTGGAGCAGGCCAGCAATGAGCTGGAAAAGTTTAACGAATTCATCAGAGCGGAACTGAATTATATTTTCAACTCAGATGTATATGACGCGGTATTCGCCGGACAGTCACCGCTGGCAGTAGTCGGAAAGGAACAGAAGCTGTTGGTTGAAGCGTTTATGGAGGCGGCACTCGGAGTCATCAGCGAAGAAGTCGAGGAAGCGAGCAAGGAGCGTGTAAAACGGTATGCGGATGCATATAGAGATTCAAAGGGCATTCATAAGACCTCTGCTGCCAAGACGGGAGATATTTAGGGTTGGATACATACATGGAGAAGATTATCAAAGAGATCCTTGAACGTGGAAATACGGCAGAGATCAAACAGCGGAAAGATGATGTGGTAGTTCTTGAAGTAACGAGAAAAATCGTATATACGAAGAGCAAATAAAGTGGTATTTGCAAAAGGCAAAATGGTGCCGGTAGTCTCTTGAGAAGGAGATTGCCGGCCTTTTTATGTTAGGTGGTGACATATGAACAGTGATGGATCAATTATCATTGACACCAAAATCAATACCGATGGCATAGCGAATGGTGAACGCCGCTTACAGAAAGAGTTTGAAAGGGTAGCTGACAGTGCAGAAAAGACAGGTGAAAAGATCAAATCCTCGTTTGAACGGACGAGCAGTTTTGGCTACGATCCTGGAGCGATGGAGGCTGTGTTTGGAAGTGCAGCGGCGGATATCAGGAACTATTCGGATGCAGTTAAGCGTTACGGAAGCTCCGCTGGTATGGTTTTAAACCAAATGGATCCGGCTGGAGAAAAGGCAGCAGGAGCGCTGAAAGATGTTGCACAAACGGGAGAGCAGGTGGCAGAAGGTCTGAAAAAAATTAAGGGATCTGGAGCGAACGAGCCCTTAAAAGAGATATCGACGGCAGGAAGCAAGACGTCAACAGTTTTACAGAGACTTTCTGAAATAGCGAAATCAACGTCTAAGCTCATGAGAACGGTAGGAGAAGAGGAAAAGACCACGGCGCGTTCGGGAGACCGTCTGGCACAGTCGGTAAACAAAACCAATGTGGGATTTAAAAAGATGTTCAGCTATGCGTTTGGTATCCGGTCGCTGTTTGCTCTTTTCAACCGCATCCGCGGTGCTGTAACCGATGGAATGAAAAATATTATGCAGTATTCAGACAGCACAAATCGAGCAGTTTCCGGACTTATGGCATCGTTGACCCAGCTTAAGAACGCACTTGCAACAGCGTTTGCCCCGATTCTTACCGCAGTAGCTCCGGCATTGAATTATCTTATCGGCCTATTAACGTCCGCTGCAACGGCTGTGGCACAGCTTTTTGCGGCCCTCACCGGCCAGAGCACGTTTATAAAAGCTACGAAAGTGCAGGAAGATTATGCGGCATCGTTAAAGAAAACTGGATCCGCGGCAAAAAAAGCTGAGAAGAGCCTCGCATCATTTGACACGATTGAGCAGATCGGTTCGAAGGGAAAAGACTCCGGCAGCGGCTCGGGCGGCAGTGATACAAAGCCGGCAGATATGTTTGAAACGACTGCTATAGAAGAGAAAATTCAGAAAATGGCAAGTCGTATAAAAGAAATACTGGGAACCATTTTTCAGCCGCTTAAAAATGCCTGGATCAAAGAAGGACAGACGACCATCGAATCGGCTAAGAGAGCGTTTTCAAAGTTGTCAGCACTCGCTAAAAGTGTAGGAAGCAGCATGATGGAGGTCTGGACAAACGGCTCTGGAGAAAGAATGGCAGAAACCGTTCTGCAGATCGTACAGGGAATTATGGATGTTCTCGGAAATATAACGGAGAGTCTTCGAAATGCATGGGATATGAACGAGTTAGGAACATCTATCATTCAGAATATCGCTAACATTTTACAAATAATGTTAAGTTTCATCTCTGGGATCGTTCAAGCTACCGTTCGGTGGAGTGCTGCACTCAATTTATCTCCGTTATTGGAAGGGGTCAATGTCCTACTCGGGGCGAGCGGAGGTCTGATCCGGTCGATCGGAACATTCCTTGAAAAATTATATTCTGGAATTATCCTTCCAATGTTCAGTTATTTACTGCAAAGTGGTCTTCCGGCACTTATGAAAATGCTGGCAAGTGTTTTTGACGTAATCTCGGAAAACCAGGCTGTTGTCGATGTGATCGGCGCGTCTATCATCACAGCATTCGCAGCTTGGAAACTGATACCGTTTGCTGCCGCACTTTTGGAGGTTGTCGGAAATATCGCGGCAGTCGTGGCGGCAATGATAGGCAGTGGTGGAGCACTGGAAGCAATTACTGTCCTTGTAAGCGCACTGGGAGGACCTCTGCTTGTTGCAATCGGCGGCGTGGTAGCGGCAGCCATATGGATGGCAGCAAACTGGGAAAAGCTCTCGCAGGGAATGCAGGACGCGTGGAACGCTACATGTGATATCTTTGAGCACGTATGGGAAAAAGTCTTAAAACCGGTGTGGGACACCTTTATGGAAGTTGTAGACATGCTATGGCAGCAGCACATCCGACCATTTCTTTCGAATTTCAATGGATTTATTACAGACATGATAAATCTGATCAATTTGATCTACAGCAGAGGGATAGCACCGGCGATTGGCTGGTTTGTTGATCTTCTGGGACCGACAATAGCGGCTATATTAAAAAGCGCCCAGACGGTTACATCGGGCTGGGCAGCAGGAACGATAGACTTTATCAATTCGGTTATTACAGTGTTCCGAGTCCTTATAGAGTTCCTGAGCGGAGTTTTTACTGTAGATTGGGAGAAAGCCTGGGAAGGAATCAAAAAGATTTTCGGAGGCGTTGTGAGCGGCATAGAGACTATCATAAGGGCTCTCGCAAGCACGGTAGTCAATATTGTGAATGGCATAATATCTTTGGTTGAATCTGGAATTAACGGGATCATCAACGGTATCAATGATCTGCTTTCGGGGATTCCGGATGAGGTGCCGATCGTTGGTGGACTGCATATCGGTAACGTAGATGTTCCGCGGGTCCATCTGCCGAAATTGGCATCCGGAACTGTGGTCCCGCCACGCGCCGGGGAGTTTGCGGCGATCCTTGGTGATAACAAGCGCGAGACAGAGGTCGTTTCCCCTCTGAGTACGATGAAACAGGCGCTTTTGGAGGCATTGATGGAAAGTGGAATGTCCGGCGGTAGTCAACAGATCGTGATTCGTTTCGAGGGCAATCTGGCGCAGCTTGGGCGAGTATTGAAACCCGTAATTGATGCAGAAAACAACCGCGGAAGCGTGAGACTTGTAACAGGAGGACAGCGATAGAAGAAGACTCCTGCTGCTGATCTTGAGATGGCAGCAGGAGAATATAGGGGAGAAGAACGTAATGCGGACAAGAGACTTAAGCTGGGAGGATAGAGGGATTAGCAAAGAACGTCAAAAAGCGCTATACCATGAGGCGGCGAAGCCAGACAATCGGGACCTTTTGATTAGGGCGGCGCAGGCGGTCAATGAACAATTATCTCCATACATAATTGAATCGCTGGCAGGATTTAATGAGGCTGTTGGTCGCCAGAAAATAGGCTATTATGCATTGTATAGCAAAAATGATGATATGGTATGTGAACGCAATGATTTTTATGGCTACAGGAAGAAAACTCTTGTTGTAATTGATAAAATGTTGAGATTAAGGAGCACTTTATGAGAGAAATAAAACTGATTCCTAATAAAAGCAAACGGACTGGTTTTGTACCGATTATGCTAATCGATGTTAAATGGAATGAAAAAGTAAAATCGTATGTTGCAAACATTATGTTTAGTGAAAATCCGTATAAAGAATTTAACCGCCGTCTGGGTGTAAAACTTTATGGAGAAAATGAAGAGACAATGGAGAAGATGATTGAGAACGCGGCAAAAATATGTTCCGTGACGCACAAAATGATAGTTCTCATTCCAGATAAAAGGTAAAGTTCTGTTAAATAATAGGATAACCGCCACAGCTATCGCGCAGAGTGGCGGTTATCCTGCCTAATCTAAGTAGGAATCATGAGATGCATTTGTATTGGCACTATTGTACCGTTCTATTTCATCCTGATGCTCAAGGTATGCGTTGCACATGACGGCGTATTGCTTTAAATTCACCGACTTGCGGTAGGGCTTTTTGGACCGGGCAGCAGAAGACGCATATTTTCGCATATCTGGAGGCAGAAAGTTATTTTTTAAGAAGAAATTTGCGGCAGCAGTTACATTTGCTTCAAAGATTTGCTGCTTTTCGGGCATTTTACGGGAGCGGAGCGGTGAGACATTCTGAGACTTGATCTTCAGCAGACTGATTCTGTCATCAAAAAATGAGTTTCCTGGTTTGCTGAAACGCTTTGCAAGCCTTGTACAGCGGATCGCAGAGTCATATAGGTGTTCCTTTTCATACAACTCAGAGAACAGATTGTAGACGTATAGCGGCATGTAGGATAGAAATTTATCCAACAGATCAGGTGAAATTGAAGCCTCGGATCGTTCAAAATAATCAAGTGCCTGTTTACGATAAAAAGCACCTTTAGACGCATAGGCGAGGGAGACGGCAAAAAGATCAACCGGATTATCAGAATCAGAAAACTGAAGAATGATCAGCTCATAGAGAACGTATCGAGGTTTATATTTTATGCAATAGCTCTCATTGGCGAGACCCAACGCGAAATATTCAGAAGGGTATTTCTCGTGAACAACATCCCAGACATGTTTTATTATACAGGCCTCATGTTCTGAAAAACGTGTCAGATCGTAGCCGGAATCATCGGTAATACTTTGTGAATCATCCTGCTCGTAATCATTGGGCATATAGATGGGAGCCTGTTTCTTTTCTACGTATTCCATCTGAATGGTGCTGTCCAATTTAAACAGGTTCATTAACTGCGTGATGATTTTCATAAGGTTCCCCCTTGAAGTATGGTAAATGGATATATGGTACGATAGATAGAAGAAAGGCAGCAGGTCCATTGCAGATCTGCTGCCTTTGATCAAATATGAAGCTTGGAAAAGTCGATTTCCAGACTATCATAAATATGCACTTTGATCACATCGCAGAAGGAGTGCAGGACCGGCCCGTCATCATGCACCATGTCATAAACAACAATGGTTCTTTTTAATGGATCCACGATCCAGTATTCTCTTACGCCATTAGCGCGATATAATGCGAGTTTGGTGTAATAGTCCATTCGCTTACTTCCGGGAGATACGATCTCTACAATCCAGTCCGGAGCGCCGTGGCAACCCTTAGCATCAATTTTATTAGGATCGCAGATCACGCTGATATCAGGCTCCAGATAGTTGGATAGATCGGATTCCTCTGCATCATGGAGAAATACTGCAAACGGTGCCGGAATGACCTCACAAGCGCCGTTGTGGTCCCGGATGTAGCTTGCAATCTCCAGATGCAGGAAAGAAAGAATCCGCTGGTGTGCGGTGCTTGGCGGTGCCATATCATAGATCTGACCGTCAATCAGCTCGGCACGGTGTCCTTCTGGAAGATCATAAATATCATCAATTGTGTAGGTGTGCAATTTTGGTAATGGCATAAAAACACGCTCCTTTCAAAATGCAGTCTATAATGCTATAAATAGTTTGCTTTTTCACTGTCCGGGACCTTTCCTAATTGCATGAGATTCCAAAGCTCCCAAGCGCGAAAGGTCGATGGATCGTGAACGCGGTTCTGGTAAGTACCGAGTTTCAAGCCCAAGCATTTTGCCATCTGAGCATTAGCATAATTTTTTCGAGCTTTTATCATGGCAATCAGCACACGGATATTCTGGCTTTTTTCTTTTCCATAGGAGACTTTCATAATATATCCCTCTTTTAATGATGAAGGTCGGTAGTGACAGAAGAATGTTGAAAATCAACAATCAAGTTATATCCCATAGCTGAAAGAATCTTCTGAGCGTCTTCGAAACTGAAATTTTTTTTGTTTAATAATTTGGTCAATCCCTGAGGTTTGATATTAAGCTTATCAGCAATTTCGCGTTGAGTAATTTTGTTTTCTAACATCAGTTTTTTCAGTTCGATTAAAAACTGTTCACTGTCCTTGTATATGATAGGCATATAAAATCCTCCTTTATATTTTGCATTATAACACTAAAAAGGTTATGTGTCAAATGAAATTGGATATAGATAATAAAAAATATATTATAAAATGGTTGACAAATAACCTGAAATGGGTTATGATTAAACCATCAAAAGAAAACAGCACAGCCAAAGCGGACGGAAGTACCGGAAGGGAAAACAAGAACGCGAGATAATACCGGGTAGCAGGATAAGAGAGAATGAGATGCCGCACACGCCGCTAAGATGCTTAAGGCCTGCCGGAGCTGATCTGGATGGAGAAACGGAAGGAGACAAATTATGGGAGAAAGAGCATTGCAGAACCGCATTATAAAACTTCAGGAAATCGAGGCACAGAAGGAACTTCTTGAAAAAGAGGCTGAGAAAATCCGTCAGGAGATCAAGATGGAGCTGGAGACGAAGCAGGTAGAAGAGCTGGCAGCAGGACCATTCATGATCCGGTGGAAGACGGTATTAAGCAGCAGACTGGATGGAAAAGCTTTAAAGGCTGCGTTGCCGGAGATCTATCGGCAGTACTGTAAATCCAGTACGACTCGCCGGTTCACGATCGCGTAAACAAAAAGCCCTTATCAGAGCGGCAACTCTGGTAGGGGCGGACAACCCGACAAACAGCTAAATTGAAGGGCTGTAAGGCATTATAACATATCTATTCCCTTCAATGCAATGAGATAAGGAGAAACAAGATGAGATACAGAGAAAGGATAATTGCGTTACTTGAAAAAGTACATTCAGAGGACACGTTAAGGCGGGTTTATAATTTGCTGGAGTACTTGTATTTACGGGAAGACTAAGAAGGGGTGATGAGATAATGGAAAAATGCAAATTAACACAGGTGCCTTGCCGGAACGAGATCGAGAGGATTATTAAGCGGAATAAGAATAGATATTCTTTGCAAACAACATGTGAAATAGCTAAGCTTTTTCAAAGTGCATTTGATGATGATGACTATAAAGAGTTGTCAGACGAGGACTATGCACGATTCGGAATAATCTCAGATATAATGAGAGTGAACGACTTAAAAAGCCTTACATCTATTCGGGACGTTGTCAATTACATGCAGCGATTGGAAAGTAAAAGAAGACTCTCAGATAGGAAAGGTACAATATGAATTTTAAAAAGGAAATCATTAAAATGTTCGGAAAAGCAGATCATGACCACCTGTATATAATATTTAGATTTATCACATCGTTCCTCGGGATGAAGTAAAGAAAGGATAAAAATATGGCGAAAATTATTGTTGATGAAAATATCGTAATAGAAGCGGCAATTCTTGCAGAACGAGCAAAAGTCTTAGCGGATGATTTAACACAGGGATATTTTAGTATGTCAGATGGTCGGGGGGAGCTTGAAAAGCCGGAAGAATGGCGCTTGGCAGCGGAATATGAAAAGAGCCGCATTCATTGTGAAATTATCAGAGATTTTTCTTATAATACGCAGAAGAAGCTTGAAGAATTACTTGAAGATGCACCTGTGTATAATGATTCTGATGAATCAGAATAATAGAAATAATATAGAAGGCACCCGTAATCATTTTAACGGGTGTCTTTCGTAATATCGAAGCATCAGGTTCGGCGCACAGACTTGAACGATATTATGTGGAGCGAGGAAGTTTATAGTAATTCGTATGGGGAAGAATGTTCGTTAGAAGAATAGGTCTTTTCTTTTGATGCATTTCGCGGTATGATAAAGAAAAGATAAGGGGGATTGCTATGGCAAATATTATTGCGGTTGTATGGGATTTTGATAAAACTTTAGTCGATGGGTATATGCAGGATCCGATTTTTGAATATTATGGCATTAATGCGCATGATTTTTGGACAGAAGTAAATGCCCTACCTAAGAAATATAAGGAAGAACAGGGCGTTTTGGTGAACCCAGATACGATTTACTTGAATCAGTTTATCCGATATGCAAAAAGTGGAAAATTTAAGGGACTTACAAATGAGAAATTAAAAGAGTTTGGCGAACAGTTAAAATTCTATAAAGGAGTTCCGGAGATTTTTCAAAAAACGAAGGATTTAATAGAAAAAAATTCTATATATCAGGAATATGACATTAAAGTTGAACATTACATAGTAAGTACAGGAATGTCACAGATTATAAGAGGTTCATCGGTAATGCCATACGTAGAGAATATATGGGGGTGTGAATTGATAGAAGGCAAAGATGATGCTGGTGATCCGTGTATTTCCGAAATAGGATTTACTATTGACAATACAACAAAAACTAGAGCATTGTTTGAGATTAATAAAGGCGTAAATAGTAAAGATGGTCGAGAAGGCGTTAAAGTCAATACAAAAATTCCCGAAGAATTGCGCCGTGTCCACTTCATAAATATGATTTATGTGGCAGATGGACCGAGTGATATTCCAGCATTTTCTGTTGTTAATAAGAACGCTGGAGCAACATTTGCTATTTATCCTAAAGGCGATATGAAAGCAATGAAACAAGTTGAACAAATGCGTGTAGAAGGTCGCATTAACATGTATGCTGAAGCAGATTACACAGAGAATACAACGGCGTACATGTGGATATGTGCTAAAATAACAGAATTTGCAGAGAGAATACGAAGCGAAGAAAAACAAAAGATTGCAAAATATGCTGCTTTCGAGGGACCCAAACATATTATTTAGTAATTACTATGCCTATGGGAAGATGGAGATATACTATGGATTTAGGCAAATTTACCGTATATAGCATGCAAAAAGGAATGAGAAGATTTAGCGTGCTGGAAACAGTATAAGGGAAATGTAGAGGAGTGCATGGGCGGTCGTGGAAGCGGAGGCCATAACAGGAAACATGGTCGGATCGAAGATGTGAAATATTCGCGAGTAGATAGCTTTTCCTTGAAATCCCTCTTACAGGGAGATAAATATCTGAACTATAAGGAATGTGTCGAAATTAGTGGGGAATATAGTACTGTTCGATATTATCCATGCGATGGTAAAACGGTTATCATCGGGAATGGAATATATTGCGAGACTGAGCTGGACAGGGTATTTAATATTGACGGTCGCTCAACTCACTTTTATTTCAGATGTCCGTGCTGTGGACGGCGTGCACGCTACTTATATCGTGATCATGATCGGAAAACATATCTTTGCCGGAGCTGTGCCGGTCTAAACTATGAGTCGCAGCAGGCGGGCAGGACAGATAAAATGATCCGGAGAATGGAAAACATCGTAGAGTCGAAACTGTGCTGGAATGACTGGTATAAGGCTTATGACTACATCGCGATGGTTTCTGCGCCAACGAAACCGAAATATATGAGATGGGAAAAGTATAATTCATTGCTTTCAGAACTGAAGCAGTTACAACACATGTACTATCTGAAAGAAGTAAAATCGTTGGGGAGCTTACGGCATGGAATCAGATAGAAGAGAGTACAATGGAGCAGCAGGATCCTACCCGGGGACTGTTTGGGGACTAAAATCACGAAAAGTTCCGAAAAGATACATCAAAAGAGAAAAAATAGAAACGGAAAAAGCCTTATAAATCAAAGGTTTTGAGGAGTTGTGAAAAAAGCGAAAATGTAAAGATGCCCATTCGTAATGCGTAGGTCGCCGGTTCGAGTCCGGCCGGGAGCTTACTGATGAAACCCTTGTGAATCAAGGGTTTTTTGTTGTTCTATGTGAAGATGAAAGCTGTTTGGAATGGACGGCTTTTTGCGTTTTTATAAAAAGAACCCGAATCCATCTCTGGAGAAGTACCAGATAGATTCGGGTCTTTTTACTATTTTGTAAGTTTTTCCAACTCCTCATAAAACGCCGGATAAGAGATATCCACGCAGTCCGCATCAATGATCTCAGTCTCCCCGTCCGCAGCGAGGGCAGCTACGGCGAAGGTCATGGCGATGCGGTGATCCTTGTGACTATCGACGACGGCACCGTGGAGCTGTTTTCCGCCGTGGATGATCATGCCATCCTCAGTCTCCTCCACATCGGCGCCCATGGCGCGCAGGTTTTCGACCATGATGGCGATACGGTTGGATTCTTTGACTTTTAACTCAGCGGCATCGCGGATGACCGTGGTCCCCTCGGCGAAACATGCCATCATGGCGATGGTCGGAAGCTCGTCGATGAGAGTCGGGATGATATCGCCCTCGATGACGCAGCCCCTTAAGGAACTTGTGCGGACCAGAAGGTCGGCTGTCGGCTCTGCGTTCTCGTGATCCTCGTTTAACAGGGTGAGATCAGCGCCCATAGCCTCACAGACCTTGATGAGTCCGGCTCTTGTCGGGTTGATGCCTACATTCTTAATAAGAACTTCGGAATTTGGCAGAATCAGGCCTGCTGCCACAAAATAGACGGAAGAGGAGATATCTCCCGGCACATCGATCCGGTTTCCGAAAAGCTCCGTTGCCGGCCAGATCGTAACGGTAGTTCCTTTTGATTCCAGCTCTGCGCCGAAAAACTTCAGCATCAGTTCCGTATGATTTCTGGAAACCTGCGGCTCCGTGATACTTGTGAGCCCGTCTGCGTAGAGTCCGGCCAACAGGATCGAAGATTTTACCTGGGCAGATGCGACTTTGGAAGTGTAATGGATCCCCGCAAGCGGTTTTCCGCAGATCCTGAGCGGCGCACAGTCATTTCTACGGACACTCTTGATATCAGCTCCCATCATGGATAACGGCTCGATAATGCGCTTCATCGGACGTTTCTGGATGGATTCGTCACCGGTCAGCGTCACGTCGAAATTCTGCGGCGCGAGAATACCGGAGATGAGTCTTGTGGTGGTTCCGGAGTTGCCGCAGTCCAGGGGATCGGCAGGGGCAGCCAGTCCGTGCATGCCCTTTCCGTGGACAGTGACAACACCATTCTTATTTTCGATATCGATTCCCATGCGGCGGAAACAGCCGATGGTGGAGAGGCAGTCAGCGCCCTCCAGAAAGTTATGGATCTCTGTAGTTCCCTTCGCAATGGATCCGAACATGACACTGCGGTGGGAGATGGATTTATCGCCCGGGACCGTGATCTCACCCCGGACATGGTCTGCTTTATGTAATTTCATATAAATTCCTCGTAATTTGCGTTTAATACGATCTGATAAAAAACTGGTATGCATTTTGACGTAGCAGTCCGCGTATAACAGGCGGTCATGCGGTATCGGAATATGCTGGCGCATACCTGAATGAAACTATAAGTCTTACTTTGTCAGCACATAGTTATGGCTTCGCAAAAGCTCCGCTGCCTCATTCTTCTTATCCTCCTTATAGAAAGAAATCCGGAGCGCCCCTTCACCTTCCTCACGGCTGTGATTGATACCTATATTCTTAACACTGATTCCCTTCGCGGCAAGGATCGCAGAGAGGACAGAAATAGATCCCGGCTCATCCAAAACATCCACACAGAAGGAGTAATCCCGCTCGATGGGACCCTGTCCGCGGTTCGGGAATGTGGAACGGTATTTGCCTGATTCCTCGAACATCTTGTAGATCGCGTCACCGTTATGGTTTTCCAGCGTGTCGCAAATGGATTCCAGGGAAGTGATATACCGCTTTAAGAGCACCAGAATATTTTCTGTGTTCGTCATGCAGATCTGCTCCCACATGACAGGGGAGGAGGAGGCGATACGTGTGATATCCTTAAAACCTCCCGCGGCCAGCCGCTTCATGATCTCATCCTTTGAATCGTTGTCATGGACAAGATTAACGAGGCTGGATGCCACAAGGTGCGGCAGATGGCTGATGGCCGCGACGGAAAAATCATGCTCATGGTAGTCGAGAACGATGGGAAGAGCACCGATACCCAGGGCAACCTGACGGATCCGGTCGATCTGCTCCGGTGTGGATTTTTTTGTAGGTGTAATAATGTAGTAGGCATTCTCCAGAAGATGGTCCGTAGAGCTCTCATAGCCGGTCTTTTCAGAACCCGCCATCGGATGGCCGCCGACAAACACATCCTCGTAACCCAGACGTTCCACCGCCTGATGGATGTCTGTCTTTGTGCTTCCGATATCAGTGATCAGCGCACCAGGTTTCAGAAACGGGCGTACCTTTTCGAGGTATACCGCGTTGTATTCTACAGGGGTGCAGAGAAAAATAACGTCACATGCGGAGAGTGTCTCATCGATCCCGTCAAGGATAATATCGATGGTCCCGTCCGCTTTTGCCTGCTCAAGCTTTGAGCGGGTCCGCATGTACGCCATGATTGTAATATCTTTATTCGCACGGCGAAGGCCTCTGGCGATGGATCCGCCGATCAGGCCAAGGCCGATAAAACCAAATGTAGAATCAGACATTGTACAGCTCCTCCTTTGTCCCTTCGATTTTATAACACAGGGATATGAATGTCAACAAGAAAAATCAATACTTTAAAGTGATAAATCAAACATTGCCAGGATCTGCATATCTGTGGGTGTGCGTCACATGTCTGCCTACAAAACAGAGAAAAGAGAAGAAGAAAGATCTGTGTCTGCCAGAAAAATTTATAAAAATAGAATGCGGATGTCAATTTTTAATAGATTTTCGTTTGAAACGCCCATATTTTCCGCCACAATCGAAAAATGACAGAAAATATTTTGTGCAATTTCGATATTTAGCTTGAAAAATTCGAAAAGTTTTGGTAAAATATGACCATAGGCAATAAGCAGTATAGCCAAAACATCTGAACTCCGTAATTTGCGGAAGTCTTTTGAAAAATGGCAAAAAAACATATACGGGAGGGATTCATATGGATATTTATGGAACAAAACAGATCCGAAATGTTGTACTTTTAGGCCACGGCGGTGCCGGTAAGACGACGGTAGCCGAGGCACTGGCTTATCTGACCGGCGTTACAAAGAGAATGGGCAAAGTTGCTGACGGCAATACGATCAGTGACTACGACAAAGAAGAGATCAAGAGACAGTTCTCGATCTCCACTACGATGGTTCCGATCGAGTACGAAGGTGCCGAGGGAAAGATCAAGATCAACCTTCTTGACACTCCGGGCTATTTCGACTTCGTAGGCGAGGTGGAAGAGGCAGTCAGCGCCGCTGACGCAGCGATCATCGTCGTAAACTGTAAGGCAGGAATTGAAGTTGGTACAGAAAAAGCATGGGATCTGTGTGAAGAATATAAACTCCCGAGAATCATATTTGTAACAAACATGGATGATGACCACGCGTCCTTCCGTGAACTGATCTTAAAACTTGAGAAGAAGTTCGGAAGAAAGATCGCTCCGTTCCAGGTACCGATCCGTGAGAACGAGAAGTTCGTCGGCTTCGTAAACGCAGTTAAGATGCAGGGCCGCCGCTTCACAAACCTGTCCGACTATGAGGACTGCGAGATCCCGGAGTACACAAAGAAGAACCTCGGAATTATCCGCGACGCCCTGATCGAAGCTGTTGCCGAGACAAGCGAAGAGTACATGGAGCGTTACTTCTCCGGCGAAGAGTTCACACAGGATGAGATTTACACTGCAGTACAGACCCACGTATGCGACGGTTCTATTGTTCCGGTCATGATGGGTTCCGGCATCAATTGCCAGGGCTTCAACGCATTATTAAATGCGATCGACCGCTACTTCCCGTCACCGGATAAGGGCGAGTGTGTCGGCGTTGACGTATCAAACGGAGAGCACTTTACCGCAAAATACAACGATGAGGTTTCCCTCTCCGCAAGAGTATTCAAGACCATCGTTGACCCGTTTATCGGAAAATATTCCTTGATGAAGGTCTGCACCGGCACATTAAAATCGGACAGCACTCTCTACAATGTAAATAAGGACGCAGAAGAGAAGATCGCGAAAGTCTATGTATTAAGAGGTAAGGACGTGATCGAGGTTCCGGAGCTGAAGGCCGGTGATATCGGTGCCGTTGCGAAGCTCTCCGTGACACAGACAGGCGATACGATCGCTTTAAGATCTGCTCCGATCGTATACCACAAACCGAAGATCTCCACCCCGTATACATACATGCGCTTTGCCGCAAAGACAAAGGGCGACGAGGACAAGATCTCCAGCGCACTCGCAAGAATGATGGAAGAGGACCTGACACTCCGCGTTGTGAACGATACCGAGAACCGCCAGAGCTTACTCTACGGAATCGGTGATCAGCAGCTTGAAGTTACCGTCAGCAAGCTTCTGGGCCGTTACAAAGTCGATGTGGAACTCTCCAAACCGAAGTTCGCGTTCCGCGAGACGATCCGAAAGAAAGTGGAGGCTCCTGGCCGTTATAAGAAACAGTCCGGTGGACATGGACAGTTTGGTGACGTTAAGATGTCCTTCGAGCCGTCCGGCGATCTCGAGACACCTTATATCTTTGAAGAAAAAGTATTCGGCGGCGCAGTTCCGAAGAACTACTTCCCGGCAGTTGAAAAGGGCGTACAGGAATGCTGTGCAAAGGGTCCGTTAGCCGGTTATCCAGTAGTCGGCATCAAGGCAACGCTCCTCGATGGCTCCTACCATCCGGTTGACTCCTCCGAGATGGCCTTCAAGATGGCTGCAACCCTGGCCTTCAAGAAGGGCTTTATGGATGCTAACCCGGTTCTCTTAGAGCCGATTGCTTCCGTAAAAGTCGTTGTTCCGGATAAGTTTACCGGAGACGTTATGGGTGACTTAAACAGAAGAAGAGGACGTGTTCTCGGAATGAATTCTCTCCATGGTGGAAAGCAGGAGATCGTTGCTGATGTTCCGATGTCCGAGATGTTCGGCTACAACACAGACCTCCGCTCCATGACCGGCGGTATCGGCGTATTCTCCTACGAATTCAGCCGCTATGAGCAGGCTCCTGGCGATGTTCAGAAGAAGGAAGTGGAAGCGAGAATGGCAGGCGGAGAAGTAGAGGCGTAAGCTTTGAAGATCCTCGTGAAAACTGAATAAAAGATGACTGCAGGGATCAGCTGTATGGCTGGTCCCTGTTTTTGCCGAAATTCTGCCATAGTTTTCCTCTGACTTCCATCTGGACAGAAAGAGAGAAAAATGGTATAGTTATAAACTGGTAAGCTTTAAATCAGCCGGATAAAAAACAAACTGCAAATCGGATAAAATTTTGCTCTATGACAAAATACTCCGGCAAAAAATGAGGAATTAGAATGAGAAAATGGTTTTTGATTATGGCCACAGCGGTGGTGCTTTGTTCCGCCTGCGGCAAGAAAGACGCTTCAGTGAACGATGCGACTCAGGCGGCACAGGCAAGTTCGACGGAAGCGGAGAATCTTTATAAGGAAGGATCCCAGTACGTCGGGGAAGAGGACTACGAGAGTGCCATCGAATCCCTTTTAAAATGTATTGAACTGGATCCGGATTACAGCAAAGCCTATATCCAGCTTTCCAAAGCCTATATTGGAAATGAAGAGTACGATGAAGCTATGTCGATCCTGCAGCAGGGATATGAGAAGACAAAGGATACATCCCTGGAAAAAGAACAGGATAACTGTGTCCGCACGATCTGCCAGGTCCTGACAGACAACGAGGATTACGAGACAGCGATCCCGTGGCTTTTAAAGCTTCAGGAACTCGATGGTGTCACCGCGGAGAATTCCCTGCAGCTTGCGGAAGCATATTCCATGATGGATGATTATGAAAATGCAGTGTCAGTTCTTCAGAAAGCAGATCAGAATGATGCAAGTATTAAAAATGCCCTGCTGGAGGCAAGAGTTGCCTACGGACAGTACTGCTACGATGAAGGAAAAAACGATCAGGCGATCGAGACTTTAAAGGCTGTGATCGATGAGGCGCCAGACCGGATCGATGCATACTCTATGCTGATCGGCGTATATGTAGATGCAGGAAAAGTAAAAGAGGCGGAGAGTATCGTCCAGAGTGGTCTTGAGCGGTTCGTAAACCAGAATTCTACGGTGACAGATGACCAGCTTGATGAATTTTTAAATTCCGCATCTTCCTATTATCTGGAACTCGAGAATGTGGATGCCTGCCTGGGATTCTGGGAGAAGGCAGTTTCCATGAGACCTGGAAATAAAAGTTATAAAGAAGAACTGGACAGCTACCGTTCCTCCGCTGCAGACGAGTCCTACGCGAAGGCAGATGAACTTCTGGAAGCAGGGGACGTGGAAGGCGCTTCCAAGTATTATAAGCGTGCCTTTGCGCTGGCTCCGTCAAACTATGACGCGGGCGTGATCAGCGGAGGCGACTATACATACTGCCTGAACAAAGATGGTTCCTGGAGACTTGGCTGGTATACAGATGAGACTGGCGGCTCCTACTACTTCAATCCGGCAGCGGGACGTCTCTACGCCAGTGCGGTGACGGGATACCAGCAGCTTGACGGTGCGGGATACTATTTTGAGGATGACGGCAGAATGCTGGTGGATGATACGACTCCGGATGGCCGTTATGCGGATGTGGATGGAAAACTTTTAGACCACAATCCATATGGGGATGAGACCGCTGCCGAGGATGAGACGGATGCTGCCGAGGATGAGACTGAGGCAGATACAGAAGAGGAGACGACAGGAAGCTCTGAGAAGGAATCTGCGGCAGCTTCTGTGAAAGAGACAACAGCAGCAGTTAAGGAAACGGTGGAGACCACAAAGGCAAATCCGCAGCCGACGCAGGCAGCAGCCGTGAACTCAGGAAACCTGAAACTGAATGCGGACACTCTTCAGGAAGCTCATGACAATGGCGGAACAACAACCTACGAGAAGACAGATCTCTTCGACGGATCCACAGGAAAGCTGACCATGGGAGATGTCTATAACTGCCTTGCCAAGTACGGAAAGACCGAGTGGGTGTCCCAGAAACTTCCATATGAGCTGAAGGTCGGAAACTTAAAGGTATGGATCCTGCCTGGCGATAACTGGAATACAACAGGACTCGTCATTAAAGACGCGTCCCAGTATTTTGAGGTATTAAAGAAGAAGGCGCTTCCGGATAATGTACAGTTTGCGATCGAATTCGATTCCGCCGCGACAGATAAGCTTGACATCAATAAAGTGAGACGTGTGAACGGAAACTAAGATGCTGTAAGAAATAAAAACGGGAATTCCTGCAGAAATGTTGGAATTTCCGCTTTTTTAATGGGATTCTGCGTCTGAAATGTGTAGAATATGAAAAAACGCCGCCTGGAATCCATAATGGAAAGCCGGACGGCGTAAATATTCTCTGAGATTTAAAATTAAAGAAGACCCTCGTTGTACTTTCTGATAAGCTTCTGGATCTTGTCTGTCGGGGACAGGGAGTTTCCGATGGAAACGTCGTGGTTTAAGGAGTTGATGATGGCAGCAATGTACTTGCTCATATCAGCTTCCACATACCATTCCTTTGTAAAGAGTTCCGGGGAACGGTAGTTTAAGTTTGTTGTGACAACGCTGTCGATGTAGCCCTTCTGGTAGAACTCATCGAATTTCTCGAAGCCTGCGGTGAAGAGACCGAAGGTGCAGCATACAACGACCTTCTCGGCCTTGCGCTCCTTTAACTCTTTTGCAGTATCGAGCATGCTCTCGCCGGAGGCGATCATATCGTCAACGACGATCACAGTCTTTCCTTCAACGGAGCTTCCGAGGAACTCGTGGGCAACGATCGGGTTTCTTCCGTTGATGACCTTGGAGTAATCTCTTCTCTTGTAGAACATACCCATATCAACGCCGAGGTTGTTGGCGAGATATACGGCACGGCTCATTGCGCCTTCGTCCGGGCTGATGACCATTAAGTGGTCTTTATCGATCCTTAAGGTATTGTCATGTTTAAACAGTGCTTTTACGAACTGGTAGGTCGGCATGAAGTTGTCGAGACCGGATAACGGGATCGCGTTCTGTACGCGCGGGTCATGTGCATCAAATGTGATGATGTTGGACACGCCCATGTTTACTAACTCTTCAAGTGCCATTGCACAGTCTAAAGACTCTCTGTGAGTACGCTTGTGCTGACGGCTCTCGTAAAGGAACGGCATGATAACGTTGATACGGTGTGCGGTGGATGCCGTAGCGCCGATGATTCTCTTGAGATCCTGATAGTGGTCATCCGGGGACATGTGGTTTACATATCCGGACATCTTGTAGGTAAGAGAATGGTTTGTTACATCGACCATGCAGAAAATATCGGTTCCGCGGACAGATTCGTTTACGATCCCCTTTGCTTCACCACTTCCGAAACGCGGGCAGGCGCAGTCGAGAAGATAGGAGTCAACATCGTAGCCACGGTACTGTAAATTTCCCTGGCGGCGAAGTAATTCTTCCGCATCGTTGCGGCGGAAGTTTACGATGTGGTCATTGACTTTCTGCGCAAGATCACGGCAGCTCTCAAGAGCAGCGATCTTAAGCGGTGCAAGCGGCAGACGGTCGTTGAAAACGTACTGATTAGACATGTCAGATAATCCTCCGATTTTTTGTGTTGCGGTCCGGCCTCTGCGGTCGGACTGTCAGATCATATTTTTGCCTGGATCTCCTTATTTATACGGGAACCTGCAGGCATTCCACGCCGAGTATACCATTTTCAGACATTTTTCGTCAATAGTTTCCCATGAAAATTCGAAGGAAAAAAGAATATCGTTCCTTTACAAATCGGAGGAAGATTGGTATGATTAAGTTTAGAACCATGCAGGAAGGATAAAAGAAGTGAAATATCAGGGACATAAAATTATGGCAGTTACCCCCGGATCCATCGCGGAAGAGCTGGAACTGGAACCGGGAGATGTGCTGCTTACCATAGACGGGGAAGAGCTGGAAGATATCTTTGACTACGACTATATGACGGATGCCGAGAGCTTCGTGATGGTCGTGCGGAAGGCAAACGGAGAAGAGTGGGAACTTGAGATCGAGAGCGGCGGTGAGGACCTGGGACTTACCTTTGAAAACGGACTTATGAGTGACTATAAGTCCTGCTCCAATAAGTGCATCTTCTGCTTTATCGACCAGATGCCGCCGGGAATGCGTGAGACGCTCTACTTTAAGGACGACGACTCCAGACTTTCGTTCCTTCAAGGAAACTACATCACCCTGACAAATATGAAGGATAAAGATATCGAGCGGATCATCCGCTTCCACCTGGCCCCGATTAATATCTCCGTGCAGACTATGAACCCGGAGTTGCGCTGTAAGATGCTCCACAACCGGTTTGCGGGGGAGGCGTTAAAGAAGATCGACCGTCTTTACGAGGCGGGAACGGAGATGAACGGACAGATCGTTCTATGCCGGGGCGTCAATGACGGAAATGAGCTGGCGTACACCATCGAACAGCTCTCAAAGTACGCGCCGGTGATGCAGAGCGTGTCGGTGGTTCCGGTCGGTCTCTCGAAGTATCGTGAGGGTCTTTACCCGCTGGAACCGTTTACAAAGGAAGATGCCTGCGAGGTGATAGACCTCATCGAAAAATGGCAGAAGATCAACTACGAGCGCCACGGGATCCACTTTATCCATGCAAGTGATGAGTGGTATATCCTGGCGGAGCGCGAGATGCCGGAGGAAGGAAGATACGACGGATATATCCAGCTGGAGAACGGCGTCGGTATGCTGCGGCTGCTGCATGAGGAAGTCATGGATGCCCTGGATGAGAAGACGGACGATGGAAAAGAGGAAGAACTCTCAATCGCCACAGGACGTCTGCCGTATCCGTATCTGGACACGCTTGTAAAGGAGATCATGAAAGTCTATCCGGGACGAAAGGTCCATATCTACCCGATCCGGAATGATTTCTTCGGCGAAAAGATCACGGTGGCGGGACTGATCACAGGACAGGATCTGATCACCCAGTTAAAGGATAAGCCTTTAGGCGACAGGCTGATCCTTCCGGCCGTTATGTTTAAGAGCGGCGAGGAGATTTTCCTGGATGATATCACAAAGACCCAGGCGGAAGATGCTTTACAGATTCCGATAAATATAGTAAAATCAAGCGGATATGACCTTGTGGACGCGATCCTTGACCCGGAGGCGGCGAGAGAACAGACTGCGGAACACGGGGCATATGAGCTTACAATGAAAGATGCCGGTCTCACAGAGGACGGGGAAGTTATCCCTGATTGGGACGGCGAAGTATAGAAATGAGGAAAAAGTTTGAAACAAAGAAGTAGAGGTTACCCGAGAAAATAGAGCATAACAAATAAA